>Ga0160423_10004317_pt1 | contig 11690 bp, 7 predicted proteins | sample CRUFie14St8metaG_FD_108191 | JGI IMG/M metagenome (GOLD analysis project Ga0160423, IMG submission 108191) | Marine microbial communities from the Costa Rica Dome - CRUD Field 142mm St8 metaG | ecosystem: Environmental > Aquatic > Marine > Oceanic > Photic zone | place: Costa Rica: the Eastern... | reverse complement strand
GTTTTGTTTTCAGACAAAGTAAATTTATCAGATACTCCGTTTGCAATTACACTTATTTTTTCTTTTGGAACTTTTAAAAAGCGAACTAACTGTTCCTTTGCCCAATGTGAAGGGGATACAATATGATCTACTGTATTATGATCAAAATTTAAAAATACTGGTTGATCATATGCATGATGTGCCCAGAGAATTTTATATTTCTTTTTTGATTTAATTATTTCCTGAGGAAGATGTGATACTTCAACATCTTCTGGAAATTTATAATGTTGCGAAAGAAACTGATAAGAACTTTCGGTTGCTCCTGATTTCATAATCTATTCAGAAAAAACGTGTGAACCAACGTGTTGTAGTTTAATTGTAGTATCTAGCCATATATCATATCCTAGCATACTTGCTCGAAAAAAGAAACTCTTATCTTCAGATAAAAATACTTCTCCTTTTTTATGCTCCATAAAAAAATGATATGAGTTATTTAATTCCCCTTCTGTAGGTGAAATATTACTGTCATCTCTGTCTGGTATATATTTTAAATCTGGAAACTTTTGTGCCATTTGAAGAAATACATTTCGATGAATCAAAGTAAATCCAAGTCCATTTCCTTCAATTTTTAAAAGATCTCCTTTTCTTTGTTCTGGTTGAACAACATTAATACAATATCGAATTGGAATTGTTTTCATTGGATATGAACCAGAAACAATATCAACCTCATGCTTAATCATCTTTAACACATCATACTCATCAAATCCAATATCACTATCTAAAAAGAAAAGATATTCATGGTCAGTATTATTGATAAAAAAATTAGCACATTTTGATCTACCCACAGTAATCAAGGAAGAATTTGCCATTGTTAAAAGACCGTGAGGTATATTACTTCTCGCCAAAAGTTTACCGAGTTTGAATAAACTCATCGTTGTTTTTTCATTTACAATCCCTCCATGGCATGGGAGAGCGATCATCAAACTCATAAAAAATAAATGTTTTACTTAGTATAGCACAAATTAATTAGGAAGTCCATACGCTTGAATACTTATTAAAATATTATGGTCCTGGTGCTGGCAATTGAACTGGAAATGAAAATGGTCGTTGGAATGGAGGAGTGAGTCCTATTGTTTGATCAACCCATCTAATTCTTGGAGTATAAGTGGTGGTTGGTGGTGGTGCTGGAAGAGCTTTCATTCCATTTTCTGAGGCAGATGCACCACCACCATACTGAGATCTGTAAACTAAAGGTCCTTTTGGTGATGCTGTTGCTGTGTCATTTGAGTATTGAATACGATTTACGACAGTACTACCACCATTTCCACCAGCAGAATATCCAAGAGTTTGAGTTCCAGCTGTCTGATGATTACCCATGTTTTCAGCTAAATTGCCTCTTGGTGATGTAGTTGCTGTATCATTTGAATAAGTAATTCTCTGTACTCTTGATCTACTTGACCCTCCAACACTATATCCATAATTTTCATTACCTTGTCCTCTATTAGCATAAACAGCTTGATTTAAAGGACCTTTTGGTGATGAATTAGTAGTATCATTTGAATAATCAGTACGTTCTACGTAGGTGGACGTACCACTGTAACCACCACAAATACCATTGGCAGCACCCATCCAATATCCATAATTAAGATTTCCACAAGCACCCCCCATACCTGCTCTATAGGTGTTATATGACTTCAATACAGGATTATTTGTATCATTCGCATAATCCATTCTAATGATATGAGAAAGGTTGGTTGCACCTTGAGGACTACCACAACCAGGAATGGTATAAAGCACGTACCCCCCATTAAAATATCCATAATTTTCATTACCTACAGCAGCCTCATTATATCCAAGCGTAGGTGAGCTAGGTCTATTATTTCTATTCACCATTTGTGCAGAATCATTCGAATAATCTAATCTTTGAACATTACTACGAGTACGACCCATAGTTGTCCATGCGTAATCACGATTACCTGTTGAACAACAATAATAAAGTCGATCTGTTGGTGGTGCTGCTCCTGCTTTTGCTACTGCTATGGCCGTATCATTGGTGACATCAATTCTCTGTGCGGGGTTGGCATATGGAGTAGGACCTGGTTGACCCTCACCACCAATCATATACACATAAGAAGGAGAGGGGACTCCACTACCACCAGGAACTGTAACGAAATATCCATCAGAACCTTTGTCTGTTAGTTTTCCATTCTCAGTTTGGGTTGCAGGAACTATTGTAGGTGGAGGTGAAGAACCAAATGCATTTGATTGTCCACTAAAACCTCCAGCTCCTCTATATCCAGCATCATTTGGACCAGCTGCGTTAACATCTAAATTACCTTTTGGTGATGCAGTTGCAGTATCATTTGAATAATCAATTCGATCTATGGTAGTTTTGTATTGTAGGTTAGAAGGACTAGCACTTGGATCTTTACCACCCATAAAATATCCATAACTTTGACTACCTGTTGCACCTGCAAGATCAATTCTCAAAGTAGATAATTTTCCTTTTGGTGTAGATGCTCCAGTATCGTTTGCATAATCATATCTTACAATTGTAGATTTCTTTGGACCATTACCACCACCCATAATATTATATCCATAGTTAATATTACCTGTTGCTGCATTTGATTCAACAGTATCGGATACTGTTCCTTTTGGTGATGCTGTTGCAGAATCGTTTGAGTAATCTATTCGACTTACTGATGTAAGATCTGGTTGATTCCAAGCTGGAGATCCACCTACCCACCATCCATAATTTGCATTACCTGATGCTCCTGCTCTAGCAGTTGTTTTATTTAAATTACCTCTTGGTGACATTGTTGATGAATCATTTGAAAAATCTATTCTATCCACTCTTGAAGCATATTGACCTGCTGATGATGGCATCCAATCATATTGGCATGAAGTCCATGCATAAGATGCATTTCCAGTAGAACTACAACCACCACGAGGAACTGTCATATTTCCTCTTGATGATGCTGTTGAAGTATCACTAGCATATGTAACTCTACTTACCCAAGATCTATTGGTGGTTGAATACGAATCACCAATTACATACCCATGAGTCGTATTACCAAATGCTGCACACTCCAGATGATCGTGATATAAATTACCTTTTGGTGATGCTGTTGCAGTATCATTTGCAAAACTTATTCTTTCTACTCTTGTTCCACCTGTTTCACGACTTCCAAATGATCCAGCTCCTCCACCACCTGAATATCCATACGCAGGACCTCCAGGTATTCCTGGTGCTGGTGTAATACTGTGAACATATATGAAAGGATCATATGTATCTGTCCAAGTTCCTGCAACTTGTTTTTTATAAACTTGATCTAAAGAAAATATGCTCGAATTTCCCATGTATGTAAATCTCCTATGAAGTTATTTTCTTTCCAGAAACTATTACATCGACTGTATTTGCTGCTGATGATTGTTGCATTCTAATCGTTGCACCTGCTTCTATTCTCTTTGGTCTATCTAGAAATTCTACTGATGCGTATCTTGGAACAATAAAATCCTTCGCAAGATGTGTGATTGTAGATCCATTTACAATTTGAATTGTAACAGGGAAATCACCAGTATCAGTTCGATTTGTTGCTTTAATTGATTGTATAATAGTTGGATATGATGTTGAAGTGTAGATAGTTGCTAGAGCAGTTGTAGTTATATTGGTTGTTGATCCATATCCTGCAATGTAATCTGTACTCTCATGTTCAGTGTAGGTTGCATATAATTCAAGAGCACCATTTATACCCGTATTAGATGAATCTGTTGCCCACACTTTAAGAACATCAGATGGATTCATGACCATTGGTTGTTTGATTAATTCAATTAATCCATTATCAGGAACGGGAGCATTATATGCAAGATATACTTTATATTCAGAACTATAAGTTGTAACACCAGGATTGATTGATGCAATGACATTTACAGTGCTTCCAACAGCAGAAGTTACATTTCCAAGACTAATTGATTCAATTACATATCTTTTTGTACTATCAGAAGGCAGTGAAATAATGTTTGTCTCATATCCATAAACATTCGCCTGAACTGAATTTGTAATTGTGGTGTTAAATTTATCTCCTCCACCACCACTACTTGGGAGATTAGTTAAGTTAGATCCATCACCATATAAAGTATCTGCGTATATATTTCTAACTCTTGTAGTATTGTCGCCAATATCAAATGTACTGTCAGTAAATGGCATAAAATAACCAGACGAATTTATTTGCCATTTATTATTTGCGTGATCGGCAAAAATAATACCATCAGTTCCACCCTGAACATATAATCGATTATCATATTGTTTTATTTTACCAGCAGTAGCAGTTCCGTAACTACCTTGATTAGGATAAATTGCTTCAGTAAGTGTTGTAACACCAGCAATGTTTACATTATCTAATTCTGTATGACCATCTACATCTAAGTCTCCATTGGCATCAATCGCACCTGTAAATGTTGAAACTCCAGCAACAGATAATCCTGCTCCAACCAACACATCTGCAGAGAAAGCTCCATGTTGTCCATAGATATGTTCGAATCTATTGTTAGTATGACCTAAATCTACACCATTATAAGGGATCACATCACCTTGAGCACCAAGTTGTATACCCTTACTACCCCCATTAACAAAGAGTTGAATACCACCCAGACCTCCTGTATGAATTTTTAAAGGTTGCGAACCAGCATTACTATAAATTTTGTTGGCACCACCATTAGCATCATCGTGGAAAATTTCGAATTTATCAGTATTACTAGTTTTAAATATTAACTTTTTATCTTGTCCGTTGAGTGTTAGATGTTTTTGATGTCCTGTTAATTCTACATCATCACCAAATGTGGAAATACCAGCAATAAGTAATTTTCCTGCATTTAGTAAATTATCTGTAGCATCAAATGATAAATCCGCATCAGTCGCAGCAGTTGTCATAGTGCCTGATGTCAAACTTGTTAGAACTAATCTTTGTGAACCTGATGCTGCACTTAATGTTGCACCAGCAGTAATTCCAGTTAAGTTAGAACCATCTCCATATAATGTGTCCGCATAAAAATTCTGTACACGAACTGTATTACTTCCAATATCTACAGTGCTATCTGCTGATGGTATCAAATCACCATCTACATTTATATTCCAACCAGCATTAGTTCCAGTTCTATCTGATCTAAATTTAATTTCTTTTGTTGTACCAGTACAAATTTCTAGATGTTCTTGTTGAGACTGTATTCTCGCTTTGTTACCGCTAATTGAAATTATTTCTAAGTTAGAACTAGTGCCCATCTTAAACTCAACACCTTCACTTAGTACAACATGTCCACTAGTTACATCAAGACCATTATTTAAATCAAGATTTCCAGTGACTGTAGCAACACCAGCAACAGATAATCCTGCTCCAACTACAATATCTCTAGAGAAAATTCCATCTCCTCCATAGATATGCCCAAATCTATTGTTATTAGTACCTAAATCTATAGAATTATTGGAAGAAGGAATCACATCACCTTGAGCACCAAGTTGTATACCCTTATTCAATCCTGCTCCAACCTGAACGAAGAGTTCAATACCACCCATACCTGCTGAATGTATTTTTAAAGGTTGTGAACCAGCATTACTATAAATTTGGTTGGAACCACCACCACCATCATTATGGAAAATTTCTAATTTATCAGTACCACCATTTTTAAATATTAACTTTTTATCTTGTCCGTTGAGTGTTAAGTGTTTTTGACCTCCTGTTAATTCTACATCATCACTAAATGTAGAGATACCAGCAATGAGTAATTTTCCTGCACTTAATAAATTGGTCGTAGCATCAAATGATAAATCTGCATCAGTCGCAGCACTTGTCATAGTGCCTGATGTCAAACTAGTTAGAACTAACCTTTGAGAACCTGATGCTGCACTCAACGTTGCACCAGTATTTTCTAATCCAGAACCATCACCAAAGAATGATGTGGCAGTTACAGAGTTAATACCTGAGATATTTGTAGAGTTATCACCGACTATGTTACCATTTGCATTTATATTTCCAGCAAAAGTAGATACACCAGATACATTTATAGTTTGAACATCTGGATTTTGTACTGTTGACACTGTAACTGATGCTATTCCCGCAGCACCAGAAGTAGCAACAACTGATACTCCCCCACCTATAAAATCAAGTGTAGCAATACTTCCTGCTGTTCCAACAACTACACCTTCATCTTTAACAGTTAAACCACCAATCGCACCAACACCACCAGCAGTGATACCAGTTAGAGCAGAACCATCTCCAGCAAAAGCAGGAGCATTAACAACTGATCCATTAAAAGTAAATGTTGAATTATCTTGAAGTTCACCACTATTTCCAGCATAAACAACACGACCAGAAGTTAGGTCAGATACTTTTGCACTACCAAGAATCGCACTTCCAGCAGTCAGAACTCCAACTACACTTAGATTCGTGAATTCACTTGTTGTGGTAGTGCTAATACCAGGAATAGTGACTAATAGTGCTGTTCCATCACCACCAAAAGTACCAGTTAAAGTTGTGCCATTAAATGTTAAATTAGAACTATCTTGAAGTTCTCCACTTGCACCTGCGTAAACAACACGACCATTTGTAAGATCAGAAACCTTTGCTGTATCAGCGACTAAACCACCAGTAATATTTGCACCACTTGAAACAACTAATCCAGAACCACCTGATATGTTTGCACCACCATTTGAATCTATTGCGTCAGTAAATGTAGCAACACCAGAGCTTACAACTAATCCACCAGAACTAATTCTTACACCAGTTCTTGCTGTTACGATTCCTAAGGAGTCAATATTTGTCTTATCTTCACTAGTCAGTGTACCAGCCACTGAGACATTTCCAGTAAATGTAGCATCTCCAACTATGGCAAGTGTTGTTCCATCAAAAGTTAATTTACTAGTATCTTCTAATTCTCCACCAGTTCCAGCAATTACAATTCGATTATCTGTTAGATCGGTAACTTTAGCAGTAGCAAATGTAGAAGCACCAGATACATTTACATCATCAAGTTCAGTATGTCCATCTACATCTATATCACCATTTAAATCAATGTCTGTTGCAGTTATATTTGTAAAAGTACCTGCAGAAGGAGAGTTAGCTCCAATAATTGTTCCATCAATTGCACCACCGTTAATATCAACAGTTGCAAGTGTAGATACACCAGTTACATTTAATGAAGTCAATGTTCCTAATGAGGTCACATTAGGTTGTGCAGCAGTTTGAAGGGTTCCCGCTAGAGTTGTAGCAGTAACACCAGCAATACCAGTTATGTTTGTTGAATTATCACCTACAATATTACCATTTGCATTTATATTTCCTGAAAAAGTTGAGACACCAGCAACTTTGAGGGTTCCTGATAAATCTAAATTTGTAAATTCGGTTGTTCCAGAGGTGTTAATACCAGGAATAGATACTCCTGATAGTCCTGAACCATCACCACTAAAAGAACCACTCAAAGTTGTACCATCAAATGTCAAATTAGCACTATCTTCAAGTTCCCCACCTGCACCTGCAAAAACAATACGACCAGAAGTTAGATCAGATATCTTCGCAGACGAAGCAATTAAACCAGAACCACCCGATACATCGACACCAGTTGGAAATGTTGATAATCCTGCACTATTAAGAGTGATTGTTCCATCACCTACTTTTAATTCTCCTGTAACTCTTGCACTACCATTAACTAATAAATCTGTTGTTGCTCCACCTACTATTACTTTATCATTACCAAATGTAGATACACCAGCGACTTTTAGATTTCCTAATATTTCTAAATTTGTTAATTCAGTTGTCCCAGAGGTACTAATACCAGGAATCACTACATTGACCAATCCAGAACCATCACCAAAAAATGATGTAGCAGTTACTGAATTAATACCAGATATATTTGTAGAGTTATCACCAAGTATATTACCGTTAGCAGTTATATTTCCTGAAACTGTAAGTGAGTCGCGAAGAGTAGCAGCATATGGACTATCAACAACATTTGAATTTGTGACAACAGAGTTACCCATCAATGCATGATTCACACACTGATAATGTAGAATATTTGGAGTTGTATCAGATATTGTTATTTCAGTATACGTGTTCTGAAAGTTTACTCCTGCTGTATATTGAATAGTTCTATCTGCATCATAATAAAATCTAAATGGATGACTTCCTGTATTATTATTATTGAATCTATATGTTCTACCAGGTGTTAATGTTAAAACAGGTGACTCAATCCCATTAATGTAATACGCATTACTACTACCGCCACTATATCTGTGATTTGATTTTGACGCTACAGTTACCGTAAAACTAACTGTACTACCATAAGGTGCTTGAAGATAATCAAAATCAGCAAAAGCAGATGCACTTGCTATGCCAGTAATATCAACATTACCAATAACATTAAGTGTTTGTTTAGTTTCGCTATGTGAACTTAAACCAAGTTCAAGTTTTCTTAATCTTCCGCTGACGTATTTCATTTTAGTTTAGTGTTTCTAATATGCTTCCTATAAATTTAATATCAGTTGCAGTATCTGCAGATAATTTTAAAACATCATTTGTTTCAAGAACAAGTCTACCTGAAACAAGATTTGCTGAATCACTCGCTTCAATTGGTAAATCTTTAACAATCTCTGTTGTCACAGCAATACCAGCAGTGGTTCTCACATGTGATAATGAAACTGTTTTTGTAGAACTACCTACATTTGCAGCTTGTGCTAATAATACAACACCAGTATATCCAACAGGTGCTGTGTAAATTCCAACGGGACTGGTGGGTGCAACTTTAGTTACAGTCTGAAATACATTTAATGCTAATGCCATCCTCTTAATCTCCTCCTAATGCTAGTATGAATGGTGTCATTTGTGAAAATAAACTCTTCGAATAAAAATTACCCGTAATAGTTCCTGTTTGTTGATCAATGATGACACCATCACCAATCCTGAATTGACCTGTTTGGTCTGTGCTAGTAAAGATTGTCAATCCACCCTGACGATCATCAACTTCATTATCTTGAATTGGAACAGCACCCCTCTGTGGTAGAGAATTTAATGGATCAACTCCAGTTCCAATATATTCAAAAGAATGACTGGATGCTAAAATTCTACTTTGTTTGTAGAAAGGAACTGTAACCCCAACACCAACAGCGTATGGAACATTATCATCCACAGTAATGGTTGTAATTCCCGCAGATATTGGAGTTGATTCTAAAATTGAGTAATATTTTGGTATCATTTCCACTGATGCTGTGGCAGATCCAGTTATAGTGATTGTAGGTGTTGAGGTATATCCCCTTCCAGAAGAAACAAGAGTAATCTCATCTACAGATCCATTTTTAATGGAAGCAACAGCAGTTGCCTGTATACCCCAAGAAGTTCCTGGTGCTTGAATAGTTATAGTTGGTGGACTTGTATATCCAGAACCACCACTTGTCAATTTAACTTTTTTTACCTCTTGATAAAGAGTATCAAAGAAAACATTTTGTCCATCAAAAGGTCTTACCACATCTAATTTTGCAGTTCCCCCAGAATTATATGTGCTAGGAACAGTCGAAGGACCTACATTTGTAGTAAAGGTTGTCGCATTTGGAACAGATGCAACCTCGAAAATATATCCGACTTTTCCGTCAGGATATGTTTTACTACCATATTCACAATCTAATTGAATACCTGCTAAAGTAACACCCATACCAACTTCAAAACCGTGAGCAGTTGCTGTTGTCACAGTTGATAATCCAGATACTATATCATATTCAAAATTTGAAACATTAACTGTAGGAGTGGTCACATCTAGTATAAATTCATCTTTATTTTCCTGTTGTGTCGACTGAATTATGCCAGTATATTTTCTAGGTCCGACACCATCAGTAACTAATCCAAAATTTCCAAATGATGAGTTTGAGTTTGTTATATCACACTGCCCTCCACTGTTGGCAGCAATCGCAACATCAGTATTAATAGTAAACATGGACACAATTTGTGCATATCCTTCATTTGTTAACGAAACTCCAATACCATTTGAATTATATTGAGTGTAAGAATCAGTTACCATACTTTTAAACGGTCCAATATTCTTACTACCATCAATCTTCATTCCAATACTATTGGTAACAAAATTAGTGCAATTATGAACATATGGTGATTGTGTATAGTAATAAACTATGTCTGGATTAAATGCCACTATCGCACTACCAGAGTTCATCGTCCCAACAAAAGAAACATCTGATATATAAACGCCTGGTGCAACATGAAATAAATCACTACCAGGATTTTGTGGTGTAATTGATACTTCTCTTAAACTATCTCCAACAATACTTACCTGTTCTGGAAGAACGATTGGATTATTCTCTACATATGTTCCAGCACTAACTCTTATTATATCTCCAGTGGCTGCAATACCAACTGCTGCTTTTATGGTTGCCTTTGCATCTCCTAATTTTTGTCCTGTATTATTATCATTTCCATCTTTCGTTACATATAATACATTTGTTACTGTGACTCCTGCACCGACTCTGACAACTTCAGTTGCAATACCTGTCGCAGAAAATCGATCTCTTAGAGTTACGAGTTCTGCATCATAGGTATTAAGAGCTAATTCTCCTACTTGTAAGTCCGTAGTTTGGGGTCTTTTGCCAGGAACCGCAGACCTTTTAATCCTGATTGGTGTTGCCATTTATGAAAGTCGGTATGTACCAGAAAGAACAGTATATACTGCCTTCATTTATTTATACAAAATTAAGATACATTATTTCTTCTTGGTTTATATACAAATAAATTTTTCGGAGGATCTGGTTTCATCCACTCTATAATCTTATTATATCTTTCCAAATTAAAAAATTCTTGAGAAAAATACCAATCCTCCCAAGGTTCATGTCCCTTCTTTTGATTACAACTACTGCAACAACAGACTACATTCTTTGTAAAATCAGGTCCTCCTTTACACCGAGGGACTACATGATCGATTGTTAAATTATTTTTATCTCCACAATACGCACATTTCCAATTCCATTTCTCTTTTATATCTCTCCTCCATAATCTTTTTGCCTCTGCCGAACTCGTTGTGTATAAATTAAAAACATAAGCCTTAGAAGATTGGAGAATACCCATATAAATTTGTAAGTTAAAATTATTTAGAATCTTTATTTTTGCTTCGGGTTTTGTTCTTAATTATTATTCTGTCATTCTTATAGTCAGCAGTGAATTCCAAAGTATCAAAAGTATCCCACATTAATTCTTCATATAAAGCATTAAGTCTTTCCATATCCTCCCACAAATCATTCACATGTTCTTCTGGTTCTAGATTCTCATACATGCTGTTTATCTCCTTGTGTGGATATTAAAAATTATTTAGATATGTTCCATTCCATAAAAAAAAAGGAGGAACAATTGTTCCTCCTAGTATAACATTATGTTTTGATTTTATCAACCGATAGATGGTGCTGCTAATGCAACTTCTGTAGTCTCAGCACATGCTAAGTCTAATGGGAAGTTATGAGCGTTACGCTCGTGCATTACTTCCATACCTAGGTTTGCTCTGTTAAGAACGTCACCCCATGTAGGAACAATCTTACCGTTTGCATCAACAACTGACTGGTTGAAGTTAAATCCATTTAGGTTAAATGCCATTGTGCAAATACCCATAGATGTTAACCATACGCAGACCACTGGGAATACTGCGAGGAAGAAGTGAAGACTTCTTGAGTTGTT
>Ga0160423_10004315_pt1 | contig 11693 bp, 4 predicted proteins | sample CRUFie14St8metaG_FD_108191 | JGI IMG/M metagenome (GOLD analysis project Ga0160423, IMG submission 108191) | Marine microbial communities from the Costa Rica Dome - CRUD Field 142mm St8 metaG | ecosystem: Environmental > Aquatic > Marine > Oceanic > Photic zone | place: Costa Rica: the Eastern... | reverse complement strand
CTCACCTTGTAATCGCGTGAACCGTAACCGCGCGTGCGGCGATAGTTGCACATCTCGGCGGCGTAACTACCCGCATCAGTGGCGGTGGCTTTATCAAGCGGCTCACTGAAGGTGAGACTCACGCCCTTTTTACTAGCGGCGTACTTCACCGGAACATGCAGCGATTTGCCGGTGTAGCGGAAACGATAGAAACCGCCCGGACGCGATTTGTTACCGGCCCAGCCAAAGAGGCCGCAGGCATAAAGCTGCCCATCGATTGGGTGGAAGCGGCCGCGCATCACGCCCGTAGGCGTTTCGCCTAGCGGAATGCGGCTCACTCCGCCCTGCGGCACGCCATCGACCTCCTCGTACGGCACGGTGAACAGCCGGCCGGTGCCGTAGCTGAGATTGATCAACGTGCCCTTGAGCGGGCCCCACTTGTCGCTGGTCACCCAGAGCTGCTCGGCCGGCGAGCGGTCCACGCTGTTGTGTACCCACACCACCGGCGGATCGTAATCCTCCGGATCGCGGCCGGGTACATACGAGCCCATGTAACCGTAAAACCCATCCTGCTTAATCAGGTTTATTCGGTTCTTCGGAATCCAGTGGCCTTCCTGATCGCTCGCGAAAAAGGTGCCATCTCCGTTCACCGTCACGCCATTGGGCGCGCGGAAGCCATTGGCAATGCGCCAGCTCTTGGAGCCATCCTTGCTCACCTTAATGATCGAGCCATGATGCGGCACGAGCCCGTCTTTTGCATGGCGTGCGGCCTTGGCGAAATAGAAATTGCCCTCCACATCCGTCTGTAGGTCCATGGCGAATTCATGGAAATGCTCAGTCACCTGATGGTCGTTGTTAAAATTCTCGTAGAAATCAATCTCCCCATCGTCATTGGCGTCATGCAGGCGCGTGATCTGATCGCGGCAGCAGACGTAGATGGTCTCGTTCACAATCTTCAACCCCAGCGGCTGGAACATGCCCGTGGCAATGCGGCGCCAGGTGAGTTTGCCCTTCGGCGAATCCAGCCCTTCCACGATCCACACATCTCCCTGCCACGTGCATACCGCGGCGCGGCGGTTGTCCTTAAAGAAATCGAATCCGCCCAAGCGCATCCAGGATTTCCACGGATTGTTATCCGGCAGCTGGAAGGTATCGGTGGCGTACGGTCCCAGATCGAGTCCGACCTGAATTTGGGTCTCCACAGTATCAGTCCATTGCGCCTTGCCGCCCTGCGTGAGCTTGAGCAGATTCGGCGCATCATCCTCGGATTGGACGGTGGCTACCACCTTGGCAAAGCCCTTTATGTCCGCCGCCGACCCAGACCAAATCAACACACGCAGTCGATGCGCCTTGGTGGCAGCCGGAATGCGCAGGCGCAAATTCTTACCATCCTCCAAATTCCACAGGCCCGTTTCGCCCAACACCGCGGCGGCGATCACCGGCTGATCCGCCTGTGTACCGCCCACCTGCACGATGTTGCGACTGCCATTGAGTGGCTTGGCGTCTGTACCTTGCGCCACCTGCATCACAATCTCGCTTGTGCCCGGCGCAATCTGGAGGTTGCGGATGAATACATTCTCGCCGTGCAACGACGGCATCTCGAACACGCCGCGTGCGCCCACGGTGTAGCTGAGCACAACTTTGTTGCCGTGCACATACAGGCCCTTGTAATGCGCCCAGGCGCGCGGCAGCGGTCCGTACGGTTTCTTGTCCAACCCGCGCACGCGGCCGGTGTCCTCCCACTTACCTGCCGGACTGCGCCAGCCGGGACCCACGGGATTAGTAAACGTCAGGTCTCCGCGAATGGAAGCATGCGCGTTGTGTCGGCCATCCATCGCGATGCCGCGCCAGTCGATGAAGCCACCGCCCCAACCAACCGCACAGTTGAGCAGGTCGGTGTCATAGAGCATGAACGCGTTGCCTTTGGAGACACCGCCTTCGCCGGCGTCCAGCCGGATGGCGATTCCCTTGTTCACGATCCCCGCCCCGCGCACCTCCAGCGAATGCGTCAGGTACGGGCCGTAGTTCATCTCATCCCATTTGCTGGCAAACAATGTTGCGGCCATGAGCACGGAAAGAAAAAGCACAATGCGTATCATAGTGATGCCGCGATTGTACTGGGCGAACGCATCGGGGCAAGCGCATGCTTTGAGTTTAAAAAGAAAATAGTCCGATGTGGAACTCGTCCCTCTCGTGGTTTAATGGTTAAACAGAAACTCCGCCGTATTTAGCACCGCCCAGAGCAGATCCTGCACCGCGCCGGCGCGGTCGTTCTTTTTCCTATCGAAATAGGTCGTAATCTCCTTGGTTTCAGTGGCCGTGGGACGCCGGTTCAGGGCCACGAGAAACACTTCCTCAGCGATCTCCGCCGGAGTTTGATCACCGGCCGTCAGCTTGGCCGCGCGACCGTCGGCGTGCGTGATTTTAGTGTGCAGAATTTCCGAATGCATCATGTGCAGAGCCTGCACCACCGTGCCCTTGGTATTGCGTTCGCAGGGCGGATCACTGCTGGAATTCGGCCGACCAAAGGCATCCAGAAATTCCGAGCCGATCTTGAAGTTCCATGTCTCCAACGCACGCGCGCCGTTCCACGTGGCGCTGAAGCTGGTGGGCACGCCGGTCACATCGCCAACGGCATCGAGCAACACCTCCGCGCGCAACCGTCGCCGGTAGCTGCGCGAGAAGTTGCGCGTATCCGCCGCGTTGGTGGCGTTGGCTTCCGAGCTAAGTTGGTACAGGCGGCTCTCCAGAATAGTGCGAATGAGCGCCTTCTGGTCGTACTTGAGCTGCACAAAATGTTTCGCCAACGCATCAAGCAATGCAGCATTCACCGGCGGATTGGAGGCGCGCATATCGTCCACCGGCTCCACCAATCCCCTGCCGAAATATGCGCCCCAAACACGGTTCACCAGTGCACTGGCAAAAAACGGATTGTCCGGCTGCACCATCCAATCCACCAATCGATCGCGCGCATCGGTGCCTTCGGTCAACTCGGACGGCGGTCCATCAGGTGGTTGTGGTGACAAACTTTCGCCGGTAACCGGATGCGTCACGCCACCGGTGGCTCCATGATAAAACCATTCCGTGCCGCCAGAGATTGGCGGCGAAACGCCTGAGCCTTTGCGTTTCACCTGCGCGAAGTAGGCGGACAACGAATAGAAATCCCGCTGCGTCCATTTCTCGTTTGGATGATTATGGCACCGCGCGCATTCCAAGCGCGTACCCAGAAAGATTTGGCTGAAAATCTTCGCCATCTCGTCCGGCGTGCGTTTATCGCGATACACCACCGTCGGGCCAAACCGATGTGTGCTGCCAGTGGCAGTGATCATCTCACGGGCAAAGGCGTCCATTGGCTGGTTCTTGCGAAACGCCTCACGCAGCCATTGATCGAGCACATACACGCTCTTGAGTCCGGCGCGATCAGGATTGGGCCGCACGAGGTCCGCCCATTGATTCGCCCAATGATCGGCGTACGCGGGATCGGCCAGCAATCGCCCGATCATTTTCGTGCGCTTATCCTTCGCCGGATCATCCAGAAACTCGCGGGCCTCCTCCATTGTCGGCAAGCGACCGATGGTGTCCAGCGAGGCGCGGCGCAGAAATTCCTCATCCGAACACAGCTCGCTGGGCAGAAACCCGAGCCGTTGGAATTGGGCGTAAGCCAGTTCATCGATGAAATTATGCGCGGGCAACGCCGCGTATTTGGCGACGGCAATCTTCTTCTCTGCCGGCACAGTCACGCGCGAGATGGCCACCTGACCCATGTAACGCGCCACGATCGTACCTTCACCGTTGATGCCGCCCACCGTCACGCGGCCGGCGTCCGTCACCGTCGCAATGCCGTTGTCATTCGAGACAAAATCCGCCAAGGCGGTGACATTGCGCTGTTGGCCATCCGAATAATGGGCAGTCACACTCAAAGGTTGCTGCGCGGCCTTGCGATACACTCCGGCCGCCGGTTCCACGGTCACCCGCTCCAGCGTGGCTTCGCCTTCGTGCTGATAGGCCATACCTTCGCGAATCCATTGCAGCAACACCTTGGCCGAGGGCGATCCCGGCGCGATGCGTTGCCCGCCTTCATGCGTCATGGCGAGTGTGGCTTTGCGATAAATTAAACTCTCTTCGGGAAAGGTCGGAAACACACGCCGGCCGAAGGCATCCTCAGTGATCTCCTTCCAATCCTTGCGCGTGTCGTACGCAAATACCGACAGACTAAACCCGCGCTGTCCTTCCGCCTTGGCGTGGCAGGCGCCCGCGCTGCATCCGGCTTTGCTCAGGATCGGCAGCACATCTTTGATAAAACTCACCTTACCCACGGGCGCCGGTACTTCCGTCTCCGGCTTGAGCGTGGCAGTCAGGCGATTGTCCTCCCAGATAAACACATCGCCCGCATGATTCCCGGCCACCACCAGTTTCGCATCCGCTGAGGTCGCCACCGCATGCAGGCGTCCCGTGCCGCCGGCCAACTTGCGTTCCTTGGCCGTGCTGGAGCGTTGTGCGCCGTCGTGCGTTTGGATCTCCGTGAAAACTCTTGCGAGCCCATCCTCGCAACTGGTGACAATCGCCTTATCGTCCGGCGTCCAACCGAGCCCCGTCACCCCGCCCTTGTGCACGCGCACCTCGGTCATCTTCAGCTTGGTTTTCAGGTCCCACACCAGCAGTTCATGATCCGCGCTCACCGTCGCCAACTGCTCCCCATCGCTCTTGAAGGCCACGCCATACACGGCGCCTTGATGTCCCTCCAAAGTGGCACGCGGCTTCCGATCGGCCAAGGCCCATACCGTGGCCACCTCATCACCGCCGGCCGTGGCCAGTTGCTTGCCGTCCTCGCTCAGTGCGAGGGCGTAAATGGAATCCGCATGGGCCACCCAATCCGCCAGCGGTTTGCGCTCGGCCACCAACCATTGACGGACCGTGCCGCGCACGGCTGGTTGGCTGTCGGCGGTGTAAAGCGATTGGTTATCCGGCGCGAAAGCCAATGCCGTAACGCGCCCCTCGAAGCCAGTGATCTCGCCGGCCGGTTTCAGCTCGGCGTTCCAAAGTAGCACGGAACGGTAATCCGAAGACGCCAGCCATTTACCATCGGTACTCCACGCCAGCGCCTGAACGGTATCGCGATGCCCTTCCAACGTGGCGAGCACGGCGTTTTTGTTTTCAAGATCATGCACCACAACACGATTAGCCCGGCTCACGGCGAGACGCTTGCCATCGGCAGACATGGCCAAGGCCAGCGACGGCGCATAACTCGGCGGCAATGAAGCCAACTGATCCCGCTTCGGGCTTGGTCGATCCTTGAGCGCCTTAGCATCCCACGGCGCGCCGTCGTTCACCCAGGTTTCCAATGCGGCAATGGCGCGGGGCGACAATTGTCCCTTGGGCGGCATGTGCGGATCAGCGCCCGGCTGCAGAGTTTGCACCAACCGACTGGCCGCGGCCTTGCCCGGCTGCAGCACTCTGCCATTGTCGCCACCGGCCAGAATCGCTTCGCGCGAGGTGAGATCGAGACCGCCCTTTTCCTTGTCCGGATTGTGGCAGGAGAAACAATTCGCCTTCAACAACACCATCGCCTCCGGCGTCCCCGCCCAAAGCGGTGCGAACACCAGGGTAGTGATGTAAATTGCAGCTCTCATTTCCTTACCACAGAGACACAGAGGACACCGTGTTTGTTCAATATATTTCCTGTGCGCGTTCTGTATCTTCGGGGTGGATGCTACTTCACCCGCTTCAACATCAGCAAACGGAACTCCAACGCGGTTTCGCCCGGAATCTCCAGCGCCTTGAGCGTGAGGACGCCCTTGCCCTGCTTGAGGTTGAGCGTACCCATGGGGATCGGCTTAAAATCTTTTACATAGGATTCCATGCGCTTAACGCGATCATTTTCCCGCCCGCGCGCCGGCACATCATGCGCCTTGCTGAGTGTCACCGTCGTGGCACTGGCGTAACCGGCCGCTTCCCCTTCCTCGTTTCGGTCGCCCTTGCCATAAGAAAGCTGCACGCGCGTGCCTTCATCGCCCTTGGGTAGAGCGTAATGCATCGTGACCTCGTACTTGCCGCTGGCGCCGACCTCCACGGGCCAGGTGATTTTGTCATCCAACGAAGTCCAGTTATAAAAGTAGGAGCAGTTGGGGAACTTGTTGGAACGCTTGATGCCACCGTGGGCCATGCCATCGCGCGCGGGGATTTGCGTCCACTCGGAATCCGGATGGGCGATCACAAAAGGCCGGTTGTCCTCGCCCAATTCGATGAGCACGGTTTTCTTCCATTGCTCCACCTGACCTCGCAACTGCGCGGCCACCTTGGGTTGTTCCTTGCTGATGTCCTTACGCTGCCCCGGATCCGCCACCATGTCGAAGAGTTGGCCTGTGTGCCCCAAGCGATATCGCTGCGTGCGCGCGCTGACCTTGCCTTTCCAACAATTCATAATCGTGCGATCGGGCCACTGCACCTTCTGCCCGAGCAGGTGCGGTTTGAGGCTGCGGCCGTCGAGCGGCTTTTGGCTGGCCACCGGAATGCCCGCGCAATCGGCCAGCGTAGGGAGCAAATCCATGACCGAGGCGATGGGCTTTACAAACGTGCCCTTCGGAATGCGCGCCGGCCAGCGGACGACCAACGGCGACCGCACGCCGCCTTCATCCGTCGATCCCTTGCGCCCTTTCATGCCGCCATTCCAACGCACGCCATTCGGGCCGTTGTCATGGAAGAACAACACGATGGTGTCCTCGGCCACGCCGAGTTGATCAAGCTTCTTGAGCAGGCGACCGACGTTCCAGTCGATATTCTCGCACATCGCCAGGGCACAGCGCAGATGCGCCAGATTCTCCCGGCGCGGATCGCGGTTGCGCAGCTTGATCTCCTTGTCCTTGAACTTGTTCCACCACCGATCCGGCACCTGCATCGGCGAGTGCGGCGTGTTGTACGGTAAATAGGCAAAGAACGGTTTACCCGCCTTGTGACTGCGCTCCATGAACGCCATCGCTTTATCGGTGAAATCATCGACGCAAAATCCTTCGCCCTGCACAATACGGCCATTGTGTTCCAGCGGCGGGCTGAAGTAATCGCCCCAATGCCCTGAGCAAAACCCGTAATACTCCTCAAAGCCGCGCCCGTTCGGATGATACGGATACTGCATCCCATTATGCCATTTCCCGAACGCGCCCGTGGCATACCCGCCGGCCTTGAAGGTGTCGGCAATGGTCCGTTCGTCGAGATCCATCCGCTCCCCGCCGGCCGAGGTGCTGTACACTCCGCTCCGCACATGATAGCGCCCGGTTAAAAACTCCGCCCGCGTCGGCGAACACACTGCGCACACAAAGAAACGATCAAACCGCGCCCCATCCCGCGCCAACGAATCAATATGCGGCGTCTCCAAATCCGTGTTCCCATTAAGGCTAAGATCCCCCCACCCCTGATCATCGGTCATAATCACGATCACATTGGGTTTATTTGCCTGAACCCAAAAGTGGGTAAGGATAAAAAAAAGAAAAAGTAGTCTTTGCACGCATAGATTCTCGCGCAGCAGAAAGGAACCGAAAAGGAATTTCTATTGATGATCCCAGAGCGCCCGCTCATGCCCAGCCTCATACTGAAAACCAATTGCCCCCACTGGCAATGTCTCAGCATGTCCATCGGCAAAGACTGCACTGGCTCGCCCCAAATGACGGTTAACCATCCGCAAGGGTTGAGATTCCCAATTGGCACTGGAAGGCACCTCAAAAACTCCAACGCTTTTGAGTGGGTAAACCGATTGTTTTTCCATCCAATGGTTGGGATCAGCTTGATCAGGATTCGCCACCAAGCCGGAATCCCCAAAAACCACCGTCATGGTCGGCTGCTTCACCCGACTGAGATCTCCCAACGCACCCAAGGCGTGATTGTACCCCACGCCGTGGTGCCCCTGCCGGCAATCCGGGCATTGCCATCCATGCTCCTGCCCGGCATACATGCGCAATTTTCGTTCCCATGCATTGCGGGCATCACCAGCCATCTTTCGCATGACCGACGGGCTCTTATTGTCGACAATATATTCCGCGTAAGCCTGACCAAGTTGTCGATGTTGATCCACACACTGACTCGCGTTCGCCTTGAGCCGAGCTTTATTGAGGGAAGGAAGTATGATGCCGGTCAATACACCGATCACCACAATGATTACCAAAAGTTCTACCAACGTGAACGCCCCAAGGGTACACCAATGGCGTCGTGTCCGTCGATTGGGTGACATGTTGAGAGGCTAGCTAACGAAAATTATCAGTCAATCGTTAACCAAATGTTTCATTGATCATTTTCAACGGAAACGGCATGAAACTGATTAATTGCCGGATTTTTAAGGCGTGTTACCTTTCCGTTTGTTCTCTGAATAAGGATTTCATCCACCGCCAAAGCCTTTCCTAAACCAAAATGCGCGGTGAATGCATGCTGGCTGTTATAGGAATCACCGGTCACGATAGGCAAAACTTGGCGGTGCTTTCCTGATTTCACCACCACCTGCGCCCCCACGGTTGCTGCCCCGAACGGCAAGTGAACCCCCACCCAATTGTGGCCCGTCTTCAAATGATTGCCCAACAAATGTACGCGATTCACATACATTTTACGCTCCTCATCCCGGGCACGCTCCACCACCAACAGATCCGGCCGGCCATCCAAATTTAAGTCAGCAGAAACCACACTGCGACTATCGAACTCAAATCCAAGCCCCAATAGGTAGGAGATATTGGGAAATTGCCGGCCCGGCGAATTCATCAACAACACATTATGCTCGTACCCATTCCAAGAGACTTCGCTCCCAACACCTGACTGGCATTCAGTGAACACCATCTGCATGAGCGTTTCAGGACGTTTTTTATTGTAATAAATATCATGCCTCCAATATTGCGTACAGTAATCCCGGGCTGATTTCGCGCTGAGAAATCCATTGGCCACATACAAGTCACGATCCCCATCGTTATCGAAATCCCACGGCGTACATCCCCACGCCCACCCCGTCCGTGCCAAGCGGTCGTTATAATCCGGCTGGCGATAAGCCAAGCCGCCCTGCCCCAGCAACAAGCGATTGCCGTACCCCATTTTCATGCGAGCCTGCTGAATGTTTTCAAAACCGGGCCGCCCCAAGCCCAAGCTTTCCAAACGTCGGGCTGTTGTGGATCCCATGCCAACCATGTAAATATCAAGTTTCTGATCCTGATCAAAATCCGCTAGGGCGTGGCTCATGCCAAATGAATAGTGGTTGGCGCCCAATGAATCGGTAATATCTGTGAACTGCCCCTTGCCGTTGTTCCGGTACAAATCAAGCCCGGCAAAATCACTAACCACCATCAGATCCAAATCGCGGTCTTCATCCAAATCTACGAATGACGCGCTATACGTGCGGCGATGGCGTTTTGGCGCCAATCCAAATGCCTCGGTTTGATCAGAAAATCGGCCTGTCCCATCATTGATCAAGAGGTATGCCGGGTGGCCGTCGTTAGCGTCATAATAAGGAGTCGGCAGTTTGCCTGACATATACGTGGAGGCGTATTGGCCAATGAAGGCGTCCAAATCACCGTCACCATCCACATCGCCGCAAGTAATGCATTGTGGATCACGAATGGAAACCGCCTTAATATTCGCCAAGCTCACCAATGGCTCGTTCTTTAACGAGCCCGACTTGGCACCCGGATAAAGGCGGGGCTTGCCGGCAGGGCCCAAGGTCAGCAAATCCGAGTAGCCGTCCCCATTGAAATCGGCCAACACACCTGCTTGAAACGAATAACGACTCCCCGGCACCAGCGGTTCCGGTTGAAACTTGAAATCTCCGCGGTTCCGGTAAACCAAATTCGCTCCCGCCAACACCACTTCCGGCAGGTGGTCGCCATCAAGGTCCTGAACCAGCAACGGCGCGGCAAGCACGTCTCGTGCTCCGCTTGGATGCACTGGTTTATGGTCCGGCAAATCCCTTACTGATTCGAAATCTCGTTCATGTCGGAATGGAACGGCCTCTTCACGTGTCAGAATTTTCAATTGCTCTATTTCAATACCGCGAGGCCGTGCCTCCCCTGCAGCCAGACCGTTTTCCCAAATGATCTTGAGGGTCGCACGCACGACCAGAGAACCAGGGCCAGTTATGCGTTCAGCGTGCAGCACAATTTTGTAGATGGAAACCGCGTGGTCATCTTCATTGGCCCGAAAAGCTTCCTGATGCCATTCACTTTCGCGCAGGCGATATTCTGTTTTCCATTGGCCCAACAAACGACGCCAAGCGTCTTCGGAGATCGGCTTAGACCCGGCCTCAAATTGGTGCTCCACAATCCCCCAATCATGCCGAACTATTTTCGGGACCATCTCAGGCAGGGTCAATGTTCCCACACGGAAAGCCTCCAATACGGCCCAGTCGTGTTTTGCTGCACGGAGATCATCCCACAATTTCACAAACACCTCCTCGTATTGCTGGGCCAATTCCTCGTCCTTCCAAATCGTCTCATCCAGCTCCTTGCGCTGGGCAACAATCTGGTTCACCTGTGCAGCGGCCTGTTCCGATGGCCCTTCCCGTTGACTCACCTGCCGGCCCTGTTCATAAACAGTATCCCGCCGAATCAATCCATCTTCTGACCATTCCTTGATCAGCCCATCGGGTTGACCGGACACCCAAGTACCCTCCAGCATGATCTGCCCATTGACATGCCATTCCCGACTAGCCCCATGTCGCACGCCACCCCGGAAGGCTACTTCGGCCCGGGGTGTTCCCGGAGCATGCTCTTCCTTAAATACCCCCGTGAACAAGTCTCCCGTTTTTCGGTCGACCAAACGCTGCTGCGCATCCATTCGTAGGTCTGCCGGCTTGGCAGTTTGGATTGAAGCAGGTGGTGACACCGGAGCCGGCGGTGGACTAGCCTTCCGATCGCATCCCAGCAAACCTGCCAAACAGAGTGCTAACCCAAACCGGGTCATTTACTAGCCTCCAGAGTATGATATTTGTTCACTGCGGGTTGATCGATGCGAGTCACTTTACCATTCGGCCAGATCACTTCCAGCCGCGCTGCCTCGGCCTTGCCCAAGCCGAAGTGCACACTGGTACCATGCTGGGCCTTCCAGGAATCGCCCGTCACCACCGGCAGTTCCTGCATGGCACCATCCACATGGTGAACGCGCACCCGCGCGCCCCATATAATTTGATCAGCCTTAGTCTCGAGGTGCAGCCCAATCCAGTTATTTTCTGACGGCGTGAGGTTCCGAACCAGACGGATCTGCCCATCACGCTGACGATCGTCCCCAGCTTCCTTCTCCACCACCAATAAATCCGCCCTTCCATCCAAATCCAAATCCGCGGACACGACCGACCGACAATCGGCCTCGATAGACAAGCCCATAAGGTGCGAAATGCTCAGGTAATTTCCATCCCCCTCATTCAGATACAGAACATTATGCTCGAATCCATTCCATGATTCCGTCACCCCCAACTCCGATTGGCACTCCTTGAATACACCGGCCATGATCACACTTTGGGTATCGATTTTGGGCGTGTAAATATCGTGCCGCCAAAACTTGGTGCAGTAGTCCTTTGCCGAGGACCCACTAATGTGGCCATTGGCAATGTAAAGATCCCGATCGCCGTCGTTATCAAAATCCCAAGGCGTACATCCCCACGCCCAGCCCGTGCGAGCCAAGCTGTCATTGTAAGAGGCCTGCCGAAATCCTCCCTTGCCGTTCCCCAATAATAGTCGGTTGCCATAGCCCATTTTCAT
>Ga0160423_10004312_pt1 | contig 11698 bp, 9 predicted proteins | sample CRUFie14St8metaG_FD_108191 | JGI IMG/M metagenome (GOLD analysis project Ga0160423, IMG submission 108191) | Marine microbial communities from the Costa Rica Dome - CRUD Field 142mm St8 metaG | ecosystem: Environmental > Aquatic > Marine > Oceanic > Photic zone | place: Costa Rica: the Eastern... | reverse complement strand
TGTGGAGCCCTCCCCCTCCCCCCCTCCTCAGCTCCTGCATCATCATTCCCCGCATCGGAGGGATGATGAACCTCCCGATAACGCTTCTCGCCCGGAGTTCAGGCGTCGGGAACCGCGAGGGAAACCCCGAGGCCACCGTATGGCCGCAGAGGGACGGAGCCCTCCGGGCAGCGATCAACGACGATCTTGGTCGTTCCGCACGCGCAGTCCCCGGGGCTTGCGCTCGGCTCGGGGCCTGGACCGCTGCCCCCCCCACCGCGCGCTCCACAGGGTCGGCCTGGGCACCATGCTCTTTGGCACGACCCTTTCAGAGGACGAGGCCCGTCGGCTCCTGGACAGGGCTCACTTGCACCACGGTGTGTCCTTCTTCGACACGGCGGAGATGTACCCCGTACCCCAGTCCTCGGCCACCCAGGGCGACAGCGAGCGCATTTTGGGCGCTTGGGTTCGCGACCGGATAAGACGTGGTGCGCTGAGGCGGGAGGACGTAACCGTGGCGACCAAGGTCTCGGGCCCGTGCTCTGAGATGCCCTGGATCCGGGGTGGGCCCCACCGCTTGGATCGGGCCGGCATTGTCGCGTCGTGCGAGGCTTCCCTCCTCAGGTTGGGCTTGGACCACGTCGACCTCCTGCAGCTGCACTGGCCCGACAGGTACGTACCTATGTTCGGCGACGAGCTGTACGACTCGGCCAGGAGGTTCCACTCCAAGCCGGGGGAAACGTCCGCGGACTCCCTCCTGGAGCAGCTGTCGGCGCTCCGGGACCTCGAGGACCGGGGGCTGGTGCGCGAAAGCGGCCTGAGCAACGAAACGGCGTGGGGCCTCACCCGGTGCGCTGGACTGGCGAGGGAGTCCCCAGGCGTGGCGAGGGTGGCGCGCGTGCAGCAGTGCTACAGCCTACTGTGCCGGGGCCTGGACCAGAACGGCGGCCTTAGGGAGTGCTGCCACGAGGAGGGCGTCTCGGTGATCGCATACTCTCCGCTGGCCATGGGACTGCTGACGGGAAAGTACCTCCCCCCAGAGGGCCGCGGGGCGGAGGCGGGGTACGACCGATGGGGTCCCCCACGCGCTAGGCTCAACCTTCACAGGGGGAGGTACTCCGAGGCCGAGTCGAGATATCCTAGGGACGAGAGGACGACCAGGGCAGTGCAGGCGTACCGGGAATTGGCGCACAAAATGGGGATGAGCCTTACCGAGCTGTCGATCAGGTTTGTGCTGAGCAGCGAGGTGGTGGGCACGGCGCTACTTGGGTGCGTCGACGAAGCGCAGCTGGACGAGCTCTGCCTGTACGCAGGGAGGGGGGGGCTGGACAGGGACGCCCTGGAGGAGATCGACCAGGTGCACGCAGCCCACCCGAGCCCCACGCTCTAGCCAAACGAGAGGGGGGAGGGCGGGAGACTTCACGCGCTCACTCACGGTGCTTATTTTATGTCTTTGCTACCTTAATAATAATAAATGCGGTAACTCTGCCTCTATCTCACGCGGGCACGCACACACACACACACACAATGGATGCGTTGATGGGCATTTTCAGCACCTGAAGGTGTGCACGTAGGTAGTCTGGGCGATGGGAGTGACCCAGTCTGGCAGCCTGAGACCCCTCTCCACCTCCCTGAGCGAGGACGTCACGTTCGTGTAGGTCCACGAGACCGCCGCAGCGCCGGCCCCCTCCCACTCGAACCACCACCTCCAGCGCCTCCCCTCCTCTCCGTTGGCGGCGTGGTGAAGGACGTACGTTCCCCCTCCACCGCCGCTCGGAGTCACCTCCCCTTCCGTGAAGCTCCATCGCGAGACTTTGCCGCCGGCCGGGACCGTCAGGTTGAGGCTGTGGTAGCCTGGGTGGGCCGTCTCCACGAGAACGTCACACCTCCTGCCACCTTCCTTTGATCCCGTGGCAGACACCCGCTTCCTGAATTTCGGGATCTCCAGGTCCAGATCCCGCGACAGCTGGGAGTCCTCAAAATGGTACGCATCCTTCATCTTGGAGGGCTTGGGGTAGTATGGTAGGAGGTGCTCCGGCGCGGGAGCCAGGAGGTCCTCCGCGCTGAGGTCCGGCATTGACGCCAGCGCCTCCTCGCGGAAGGGCGAAGCGTCCGCCCCAAGGAGAGTCCACCTGGGCCCCTCCGCCGTCCTCCTCAGCCCCTTGAAGGGCAGCCCCAGCGCCAGCCCAGAGGGCACTACCTTTGACCACAGGCTCTCCTCTAGCGATACCGACCGCTGGACGAAGACTCGCTTTGGGTCCCGCTCGGTGTGGCCCCCGCCGTGGCCCCCGAGGTGGAGGAGGCGGCTCCCACATTGCGCAGCGAGAGACAGGACCAGCAGGGCCCGCAACGCCCTCAACCTGTCGGCGCGGGACGGGAGGGAGCACAGGATCCATGGGGCGCACGGACCAACGCAGACGAGGACGCAGACGCCCGTGATGATGCCGAGCGTAATGTCGGCCTTGGCGGCCCCCAGGAAGGACGAGAAGGCAGTTGAGGCCGCCTCGCCGCCACCACCCATAAGCCCGAGCCGGTCGCAGAAGAAGAGCCATGCGAATGCACAGACGTTAGCGCAGGCGCAGAGCGGAACGGTGTGGAGGGCCCAGGCCAGGAGGTCGAAGCCGGGTGCGCCTGCGAGGCTCTTGGAGTCGGATTGGGCTCTCCTGGCCGCCACCCAAGCGACCGAGGAGAAGGCCCACAGGGCAAAGATGTACCCGCTGTGCCTCATCAAACCCGCCCCGTTGATCGTCATGAGGGCGGAGAGCGACGAGAAGGCGATCAGGTTGCCCAGGAGGGCAGAGTAGAAGGCGTCCCAGCCCAGCAGACCGGCGCCCTTGGCGGCTGGTCCGTCCCGACGATTGAAGCAAGCCGAGTAGGGCAGCAGGAGGCCCGCGAGGGCGGCGGGGAAGAAGAGGAGGGCCGCCTCAACGGGCGATCCGTACCAGGACATGGCGGAGCGGCCGCCAGGAATGCAGGCTGCCAGGGCAGCGAGAGCGGGGAGGACCAAGCAGCAGGTGGCGCTTGCCGCGGCTGCCACCGCACCTCCGAGCGCCCCGAGGAGGCCCCGGGGTCCCCGCAGCACCGCCAGGACGGAGGCGACGGCCAGGGGCGCCAAGTGGATTGCCCTCGCCCACGCCATCGGGTAGCTCGCGACGAAGAGGCCGAGAAGATCAAAGTAAACCAGGTCCCCCACGGCATCCGTGGCATTGCCGCGCAGGACCTCCCCGGCTCCTCTCAAGACCTCCACCACACTCTCGCCGTAAGCCTGGAGGCTTCCAGTCTTGATCCTGTCGTAGGTGTCCCTCGCACAGTGGTACGACCTGGAGTCGAGCATCGTGGCCAGGTCCATCCCAGTCATTCCACCAAACTTGTCTCCTCCCAGCACGCTGTAATCCGTGTCACTTGGAACGACGCCGGATCCAAAGATGTCCTGGGCAAGAACAGTGGCCCTCGGCCTGGGAGCCCTCTTGACATAGGCCCCCACCAGCGTCTCGCTGCTCGCCCTGAAGACGACGTCCGGGCCATAAGACCCGGTGGCCTCGAGGTTGATGAAGGCGGAGAACTCGGACCGCAGGCCAGCGGGGCCGCCCCTCTCGCCCACAAAGCCGTGCACCGCGTTCATGTAGACCTCCTCCCCACCGTTGAGCAGGACCGCGACCTTGGGCGGGTCGGGCGAGGAGGCGAGGGCGCGGGCGGACTCGAGGGCGACGGCAACGCAGGAGGCGCAGTCCGCGGCGCCGGGGGATCCCAACGCGGAGTCGAAGTGGGCGTTCACCAGCAGGGCCTTGTCCTTCGCTTCGGAACCCTTCGGAGAGATCGTGAGCAGGACGTTCCTGAGCCCCGCGTAGCTCAGGTAGAGCGGGGACCCCGTCTTGTTGTACTGGAAGGCGCCGGAGACCGTCGAGACGGACACTTTTGCCTCGCACGTCCCGGTCACCTCGCACACCCCCGCGATCTTCTCGGCCTCTTTCCTCAGGTAGGCCTCCGCCTCCTCGAGGCCAGGCGTGCCAACCTGCCGGTGACCGATCGTGCGGGACAGGTGCGAGACGTGACTCATGGCCCTCTCCTCCGAGAACAGGGGCGAGAGGGAGGCGCCCCGGGGCGTAGACCCGTCGGCTGGGTCGTCCGCCAAGGGAATTGGGGCGCGGTGCCAGGCCCAGAGCACCGCGCTCAGGGTCAGGGCGTAGAATAGCGCGACTGGCGCACCGGATCGCCTCGCCGACGCCGCCATCGTCATCGCTGCGATCGCTGGGTCGCCCGAGCAGCTTCCACAGCTGGCCTTGGGAAAAAGGTCCGTTTCCCTTTTCCTCTTTTCCGAAATCCTTTTTTCCGTGAGAGACGTCACCTTTGGAGTGAGTGGCACCCAGAGGCGGGAGAGCTGCAGGATAGCGAGCGACGTGGCGCGACCCGTGAGCCGCTCCGCTCGAGATCACCACCGGAGTCGGGGTTGCAAGGGCCTTGCCTGGCACTTAAGGCGACCGACCGACGATGTTCGGCTGGTTCGTCAAGGTGGACGAGGAGAAGCGTTTGAGGGTGCGCAAGCGTTGCAGGCTCGATATGTCCGCCTTTGTCAACTGTCGGCGGGCCTACTCCACCCCGTCGGGTGCGCCCCCCACTGAGGAGGCCGCCAAGGCCTGCGACACGCTCAGGAGCCAGGTTCTCCACTGCTACTCCTCGCAGTACTGCGAGGAGGAGAGCAAGGCGTACGAACGGTGCTATCACAGCGCGGTGAGCAAGGGTCGGTACTACGACAACATGAAGACGATGGAGCGGTCGTGCCGCGACCAGGTGAGGAGGATGGAGAGGTGCCTGAAAAGGCAGCGCGTGCTGCCCGAGGAGCTGTGAAAGTGAGAGGAGGGGGCGGGGGAGGGAGGGGTCTCCTCCACCGAAGGTCTTGAGACGCGTGGAGAGAGCGGAGAGGAGGGCCCGTAACGCCCAGGCTCACAGCTCGGTTTTAAGAATCCATCAACTTTTTACTACACATACCATCACTCCTTACTCCACACCTCTCTCTCCAGGAGCTGAGGGGGGGGCACGGCACGGGGACCTCGACGCACCTGTGTGGAACCTAAATCTACCTGCCATATCGTAGTTCAGCACACGCGATCGGCGCGCTTGGACTCGCACCGTCGCCACGCACCGCACTCGCCCTCGGTCTTCCGCTCTGTCGCAAGGTGCTCTTTCAGCGACGTGATCAGGGCCTTGGTGGCGTGGCTCAGCTGGCGGGGATGCGGAAGACGTTGAGGGTGTAGGCAACGAGCGTGTAATACCCGACGATGGCGGTCAGCTCCACCACCCCCGGCTCGCCAAGCGCGCGCCTCGCAGCCTCGTAGGTCCCGTCTGCCACGCGGCCCGACGTGCACAACAGCTCCGATGCAAAGTCGTGGATCGCGGCGCTGCGGGGATCGAGGCCGTCGGGGCGTGCGCCAACGCGCACGGCGGCGATGGTCGGCTCGCTCATGCCCGCCCGCAGCGCCTCCGCCTCGTGGATCGTCCACTCCGTCGCGCTCTCGTGGTGCGCCGCCGTGAGAAGAATGGCGAGCTCGGACTCGAGCAGCGAGAGCGACGTCTCGTACCGGCAGACGCGGCCGAGCGTCTGCGCGGGCTGGGCGATGGCGGGCGCGGCGAGCCACGGGCCAAACGGGCCACGCACTCCGGTCGTGCGCGAGCCCGCGATCTCGTCGTAGACCGCGCGCTGCTCGACCGACATCGCCGACGGCTCGGGCCCGAGATACCGCGGGGGGAGGCCGGTGCCCGCGGCGACCCAGTCCGCTCCGCTCCTCTCCTCTCCGCTCCTCTCCGCTCGCGCCATGCTGCGGACTGGGCGACGTTAACGTTACGAGCGCATTCCTCCGCCCGTGATGGAAAGATGAAATGGGAAGGTCTTGAGACGCGCGGAGAGAGCGGAGAGGAGGGCCCGTAACGCCCAGGCTCACAGCTCGGTTTTAAGAATCCACCAACTTTTTACTACACACACCATCACTCCTTACTCCACACCTCTCTCTCTCCAGGAGCTGAGGAGGGGGGGGGGCACGGCACGGCACGGGGTGCCTTGGTCTGCTCACTCCTCTCCGCCCTCGCCCGCCCCATCCTCCTCCTGCTGCGGCCTCGTCTTCCTCGGGACCTCCGCCAGGACCTCCCCCGTCTTCACCAGGTACCTCAGCTTCTTGCCGTCCACGACCTTGTGCCCGACGCGAGACACGCACTGCTTGTCCTTGGAGAAGAGCATCACGTTCGAGTGGTGGATGGGAGCCTCCGTGAGGATGATCTTTCCTCGCTCCTGCTCCTCGCCCCCCATGGTCTGCTTCGGCTTCAGCGCCTTCTTCACCAGGTTCACGTCGTCCACCAGAATCTTTCCGGCCTTCAAGCCCTTCCTGTACACCTTGACGACCTCCCCGACCTTGCCCTTGTCCTTGCCGGAGATGACCTTCACGGTGTCGCCCTCCCGCACGTGCATCTCCTTGCGCTTCGCCTTGCCCGTGTTCTGGTTGATTTCGGGCTTCACCCACTTCTTCACCGCGCGGGCGGTCACGCTCGCCGCGCGCTCCCTCCTATCCATACCCGAGGAGGGCATGGAGACGACCGCGGGGGCCCAAGTCCTGCGCAGGCCCGCGGCCGGGCCCGCCGCCAAGGAGGACGCGCACGCCCTCGCCGCGCCAGCGGCGTGCGCCTTCGCCGTCAACATCATCTCTCGTGGTCCGTCCGCCGCTCAACCCTGTCGGTGAAGGCCTGCCTGCCTTGTGTGTCCCGCGGGCTCAGGCCAAGCTGCTGCGCCGCTTTCTCTCTGTTCTTTCACGAAACCACACCCCCACAACTTTCGCTTTCTTATCCACGACTCCTGGACCAGAAAAAAACGAAGAGGGGGGCTTGTTGAAATCTGCTGTTGTTCAAATGTCAAATTTGAAGTAGCAGCAGTGTGTCTGCACAACTTTCTTTACGGTTGAATTTACGGCCAAGAAATTCCCGCCACGAAGACCAATTTTTTTTTCACAAACTTGCCGAGTCGGTGTGCTGACGGAGCATCATCGGACCCCCCCCCAACAGCGAAAACGCGGACACCGCCGGCGGTAGGACACTCCACATCGGCACCAACGCAACACACGAGGCAGACGGACAGCGCAGCAGGTGAAGAGTGGTCTGTAGTGTAGTCGCGCGCGGCGTACTGGGAGAGAGGGAAGGGGGAGAGAGAAGGAGACCCACCCGTGCTTTTGGGAGCCACGGAAGGACCGCCAGGCACGCGCGCGAAGAGAGAGACGAACGGGGCATATCGCATCATCAGAATAATATCATGACACTGCCAGCGAAGATGGACCAAGTCGTGGTCGTGGAGCGCAAGCCGGAGGACGCGACGGCGACGACGACGGAGCCGGTGACGCCGGTGTCGCACAAGTCCGCGAAGCCGAACGGGATGAAGGTGGAGCTCAGCCCTCTGGCCTCGCGCCCGAAGAACAGGATCAGGATCTTCGTGGAGGGACTGCTGCAGAGCGCGAGGCGCGAGGGCGAACCGGACTCGAAGACCGGCGAGCCCCTGCCGAAGAGGCTTGACCTCTCGCTCGGGGACCCCACCGCCCTCGGCCTGGCGCCGCCCGCGGAGGCCGAGGACGCCGTCGTGAGCGCGGTCAAGGACGGACTCATGACCACCAAGCAGGTCCACGGGTACCAGCACTCGTGCGGCAGCCCAGCCTTCAGGGAGGCCATCTGCGAGGAGATCTCCCCCGGGGTCTCCCCGGACAGCGTCTTCGTCACCAGCGGGTGCTCCCAGGCCCTGCAGTTCGCCCTGACCGCCCTGGCCAAGGAGGGGAGCAACGTCCTCGTCCCCAACCCTTGCTTCCCGCTCTACAACACCATCTGCGAGCACGTCGGCGCCGAGGCCAGGTCCTACTCCCTCCTCCCCGAACGGGGGTGGGAGGCCTGCCTGCGCGATTTGGACGCCAAGCTCGACGACAACACGTGCTGCCTGCTGGTTTGCAACCCGGGCAACCCCACGAGCCACTCGTACTCCCAGGACCACCTGTGCGACCTGCTGAGGTTCGCTTACGACAAGCGCATTCCCGTCGTCGCCGACGAGGTTTACGCTCACATGACCTACGACCCAAGGGCGGACGAGCGCAGCACCTTCCAGTGGATGGCCGACGTGGCGTCCCAGCAGCTGGGCAGGGACAGGCCCCCCGTTCTGTCGTGCTCCGCGCTGAGCAAGAGGTTCCTCGTCCCTGGGTGGAGGTGCGGGTGGCTCGCGCTGCACGACGACGCGGGGAGGTCCCTCGTTCAGGCGGGGATCTCCAACGGAATCGCCGCGCTGTGCCAGATCGGCATGACGACGAACTCGATGGCCCAGGCCGCCGCCCCGCTCGTGCTCAGGAACACCCCGCAGTCGTACCACGACTCCCTTAACGAGACCATGAGGAAGGGAGCTGCGTACTGCCTGGAGAGGATCTCCAAGTGCGAGGGGCTGGAGTGCCCCAGCGAGCCAAGCGGGGCCATGTACATGTTCTTCAGGGTGCCCGAGGCCAGGGGCCACGCCGACGGAGAGGGGGGTGACTCGAGCGACGTCGTCTTCTGCAGGGACCTTCTCAGCGAGAAAAACGTCTTCACCCTGCCTGGGTTCCTTTTCGGGTCCCCCAATTTCGTCAGGGTGGTTTCCGCGGCCCCCATGGCCGTGCTGGAGGAGGCCTGGGATAGGATCGAGGACTTCTGCAAGGGAAGGTCCGACTGAGGCTGGGGAGCCACCGGGGAACACTACGGGAACACTATCAATATATTCATTCTTCTTCTCTTCTTCTCTTTGTCTTCTGTCTTTTCCATCTTTCCCCTTTCCCGCCAGCTCCCGCCTTCGTGCTTGTCAAATCTCCTCTTCGCTTAGAGCCTCGAGTGTACATTCTTTTTTGGTTCACGCTGCGGGGTGGGCACCTCTGGAAAAAAAGAATGTCGGCTTACATACAAAATCAAAGAATTCGAAGGGCGTAGAGGTGACCGAGGACGCTTCAATCGCCGCAGGACAGGACCACGGCCCTTCCCCCTTTCCCTGCCGCTCGGAATGCCGCGCTTCCGTACTTGCCACTCGTGAGGCGCTCAAGGTCCCGGCCCAGGCTCAGCAACACAGTGCCCTCTGGTGAGGGGGGCGCGGAGACCCACTCCCGGCCCCGGAAGACCTCCACCTGGTCTTCCGGGGCCAGCAGAGCGATCTCGAACAGGCCCAGAGTCGGCACTGGCCTCTGCCCCTTCCCTTCGCCGTAGCGGAAAGCCACCGCTTCCTCCTCAAAGAGTTTGAGAGCGTCCGCCTCAAAACCAAGCGAAAGGGCGAGGACGCGCCTCAAGCCTCGCGCCAGGACACTTGCCTCGTCGCAGAAATTCTCTACCGGCAGCTTCAGCGTCGCCTCGGACTCCATCTCCGAGTGCAGAAGCTGGTCGTTCTCCTCGTCGAGCCACCTGAGCCTGCCACCTCGGCCGTTACGCCTCAGCACGCGAAGGGTCTGCTGTCCGCCCGCCGAGGCCTCGTACCCAGAGTGCTCCTGACCCAAGTCCGTTGCGGCGAACCTCAGCTTGTAGGAATCGGGCCTGGCGAAGAACCAGCTGCGCGCCTCGAGGACGGCATCGGCCGCCTCTTCCGTGATGCCGTGACCCTTCACGAAGAAGACCTGGGTCCCTCTGAGGGCAGCCTTTCTGAGTGCCGCGGCGGCCTCGGCCTCCCCCTGTCGGAGGTCCAAGGTCGCAACAGCCGCGGCGCTTTCCTTGATCTTACCGGCCTCGATGATGCTCATCCAGGCGTCCACCATCGTCGCGTCGTCTGGAGCGGCCACGTCCGCGGGCCTCGCTGCGGCTAGATTCTGAAGGTAGCCCCTGAGTCGCCCGCTCCTGGATGTTGGGGAAGCTGCTCTGGCGACCACGGCCGAGCGCCTTCTCGCGGGTCTCGCATCGATAATTGATGATGGAAAAGCCCTCCTCGTCGTAACGCTCGTCATCGTCGTAACGCTCGTAACGTTCCCCAAAGAAAACAGACCACGTCCGGTTCTTGCGGAGCACCGTGCAACTGCGGATGGCGGCGTCCTCGGCTGCGTTCCCAACGACCAACTGGCTTAAGGCTCGATTGGAGTCGCAGTCGTTTTCGCAACGTCTACCCTCCCTCGATCTCCCCCCCTCGAAAGTAACTGTGCTGCAGCTCCGTTACAAAAAAGCGCAAAAATGAATGTTCAGACAGTCAGATGTTCGAGCAAAAGGTCACGCCGGACCGACCGAGACGAAAAATTATGTGACATCGAGATCGTGGGATCGGTCGGGCACCCTCGAGGGTGTTGGTTCCAACACACGGCACCCATGTCGGAAGCGATCTTGAAGAAACTTGAGAAGGAGGCGGTTGCCTTGGTGGCGGTGGCGGACCAACCCTCGCCTCCCGCGGTCGCCGCCACGGGCCAGGATCGCGTGCACGGCTTGTCCTTGCAGGACCTCCGCATCCTCATCCTCGTGCAGCAGTTGTTCATCAACGAGGCCATGGAGGTCGGCGTGGACCTGGCCCTGGCCCGTTGGAACCGCGGCCCGAAAGCCGAGGAGTTCTTCACCCGCATGAAGGACGATGTCTTTGACAGCTGGGTGGACCTCCGCGTGTCCCTCGTGTACGCCGGGACGTCCTGGGCGGAGGTGAAGTGGGCGACCGCGGCGTTTCCCGCCTGCCAGGCCTATGCCTCCGAGCTCGTGCACCTTTTCGCCACCCAGCCCAACGTCCACTGCGCGATCCGCTCCCTGATCATGTTCAAGCTGTGGAATGAGATGTACAAAACTGTCTTGGCCGCAACAGAGGACTCCGGCCCATTCATCGAGCGATATGCTGAACGAGCGGGGGACTGGAAGGAAGTTGGTGAGCGCCTACCGTCCCGTCTACTCGCCATCGCCATCGCTGACGAAGCATCCCTTTCTTCGCAGACTCGTTCATGAAGAGCGCCCTCGCGGCTGCTGACGAGAGCGGGGAGGCCTTGTCGTCTTTCAAGGATCTCGTCGACTTTGCTAGCAACATTCAGCACGCGGAGCTCAATCAGCGGACCAAGGAGCTAAACGCGAGGAGGATCAAGCGAATTCGGGAGGCTCCCCCCAAGGTCGTTTCCAGGCCAGTTTTCGAGAAACCGCCGGCAAAGGTAGAAGAGAGGCCGGAGCACCTCAAGTTTGGGAGCAAGCTAAGGCTGGCGATGAGGGTGGCGAAGGGCCCTGACGGAACAAAGGGTTTCAGCAAAGAATACCAGGAAAGCCGCGGGAAGGTATTTCCGGTGGTGACGGAAGAGGAGGCAGGCACGGCAGAGGACGATGGGAGGGCAAGGACGATGGGACGGCTAGCTTGAACATCCCCGCTGCGCCATTCATTCCAGCAAGCCTGAAACCATAAGTAAAATATAAATAAAAGTTATATTTTCCTTTCACGTTCCCTCACTTCCTTCGACGGGCTCGTGCCGAGCGAGCAGACGATCCGCGCGTATCGATACGCCATCTAACTCGACTGCCATCTTTCCCCTTTCCCGCCATCAGCTCGAGCCCAGCCCACGAGTGCTTGTCAAATCTCGAGGTCTCCTCTTCGCGTCGAGCGCCGGGCGAGTCCACCAAGGAGAGGCGGACGAGCGAGATCTTCAACGCCCGGACCAGGACCAGGAGGAGCGACACCATGCGGCCCCTTACGGCGGACGGGCTGGAGGTACTCCTCGAGGAGAACCGCGCGCTTCAGGCTCACCTGGAGGGCCAG
>Ga0160423_10004311_pt1 | contig 11701 bp, 9 predicted proteins | sample CRUFie14St8metaG_FD_108191 | JGI IMG/M metagenome (GOLD analysis project Ga0160423, IMG submission 108191) | Marine microbial communities from the Costa Rica Dome - CRUD Field 142mm St8 metaG | ecosystem: Environmental > Aquatic > Marine > Oceanic > Photic zone | place: Costa Rica: the Eastern... | reverse complement strand
GATTATGCACTCAGGATAGTCGATTAACAACTGGCCGGCCTTGGCGATTGTTTCACCCCAAGCCTTGCCTAATTCGCCCTTTAAGAAATTGACATTTGTCTCACCAATGTTAATTCCAGAGATGAATAGGAAGAGGTTAGCTACTCCGCCAGTTGTCCAAATGTGGTCACATGTTCCACCACGTAACATATTGTCAGCAACGGTAACTGAATCATCGACCTTGATTCCTCCAAGAACAGCGATACAAGGCCTGACCGGATTCTCTAGAGCTTGGCCCAATTTGGATAATTCATAGTTCATCAATTCTCCAGCAATGCAGGGAAGTGTGTTGGTAAATCCCACAATTGATGGAGAACTCCTGTGGGCACAAGCGAATGCGTCGTTGACAAAGGCATCAGCAATCATCGATAGGTTCTGAACCATTTGAGTCTCTGCCATAGCGGAGAAATCCCCCTTCGTGTTGTTTTCTTCTTCATCCATACGGACGTTGTTTAGCATCAATAATTCGCCATCTTCTAAATTCTCGATAGCGTTAAGTGCTTTCTTTCCATAGATATCGTCAACCCATTTTACGGTGCGACCGAGTAATCTACCCAATTCTCTAGAATGTCCTAAGGTTGAAGTGAAATCTTTCTTCCCAGGCCGAGATTGATGAGCGAGAAGAACAACTTTTGATTTTGACAACTTGTTCAAGGTTGGAATTATTCTTTTGATACGAGTATCATCCAAGAATACATTTGTCTCAGGATCTAATGGAGAGTTGATGTCCACGCGCACTAGAACAGTGCGTCCTTCGAGGTCTACCTCGTCAAGGGTGAGGACCTTCGCCATCAGACAATCCACTAGCCTGCGGTTTTTGATTCGACCGGTTGAAACGCGCGTCCCATGGTGTGCAGAGGCGCGAAATGTCATATACTCTATTTGAGCAATGGCAAGCATGGCGCGTGAGGATTCTCTAGAAGGACCTCGTAAGCGTGCAAAGACCACGACATCATCTTTCGGAGTTTCAAAAAGAGAAGGCCACGATTCTTCGATGTACTACAATTCTAGAATGTATGACGACCTTGTTTCCCAAAGAGATGTAGGAGACTCTCAGGAATTACCAGAGGAGTTACACAACATAGTAATCAATGGCGATTCTAGAAAACTGCCTATCCCTGATAATTGTGTTCATCTCGTAGTGACGTCACCACCGTATAATGCATCAAAAGCGTATGACGAGGATCTATCACTTACAGAATATCTAGGTCTTTTACACGAGGTTTTCTTAGAGTGTTACAGGATTCTAGCACCGGGTGGTAGAATGGTCGTGAATGTTGCTAACTTAGGGCGTAAGCCATACATTCCATTGGCTAGCCATATCAACCTGATAATGCATGAAATCGGATTCATGCACAGGGGGGAGGTAATTTGGGATAAGTCGGCAAGTGCCGGTTCATCTTGCGCCTGGGGTTCTTTCCAATCAGCATCTAATCCTTGTCTGCGTGACATACACGAATACATGTTGATGTTCTCAAAAGGCGACTACAAGTTACCAAGAACAAAATCTGAGAGAGCGGAAGGTAGAATCGATACAATTGGAAGAGATGAATTTATTCAGCAAACCAAGTCGATTTGGTCATTTTCAACCGAATCCGCGAGGCGCGTGAATCATCCTGCACCATTCCCCGTTGAACTTCCAAAGAGATGCATTGAGATGTTTACCTTCTTGGGGGATGTTGTATTCGATCCATTCCTTGGTTCTGGTACAACAGCTGTTGCAGCAAAACAGGCTGGTAGAGTGTACATTGGCTGCGATATTTCTGAAGAGTATTGCTATATTGCAGAGCAGCGTTTAGAGTCGGCTGCAGAATACGTGCCGGAACTTATCAAAGCCGAATAAATCCCAATTAGTAGTCAATCCTAGTGACGGAAGTCGTTTTGAACTAATGGCACCACGTGATTGCCATGGAGGGCGACCTGACAACCTTGGTTGGCCCGGAGGGTGAAGACTGGAGAGTGCCGGTTTCTGAACTCGAATCTAGACAAAAGGAATTGGCTTCTAGGCTAAGAGAAAAGGGACTAGAGGGTGCTCTAATTCAGACTCCTGTCGATTTGTATTACTATGCTGGAGGCAGGCAAAACGCATCCCTTCTTGTAACCTCAGACGGAGAATCCAGGCTGTTTGTTAGACGCTCGCTTGCAAGGGCTCAGCACGAATCTGGAGGAGATGATTCACCTCATTCAGTGGAGTCGTTTCCACGCATGGCTGCGTTCGCAGAAGAAATAAGATGTAAGCCAGCAATGCAATTTGGTGAATTACCGCATTCATTTGCAACTAGGTTTGCTTCTAAAGTTGGAGTCACTGAAGACTGTACTCAAATCGTCCATTCACAAAGGGAAGTCAAGAGTTCATGGGAACTGGAAATGATGGCTGAAGGTGCTGAAATTCAGATGGCTATGTTCGAAACGGTCTCTGCAGTTGGCGGCGAAGGTGTTCCTGAAATCGAATTGGTTGCTGCGGCAGAAGCGGTAAGCAGAGCAGCAGGCTTCGGTGGGAATGTTCAAATGCGTAGATTCCCGCTTCAGTGTGATCGTGGAGTAATTGTATCTGGACGAGCTGGTGGAATTCCTTCATTCTTCGATTCAGCAATTGGGGGCACAGGTCCACATCCAATGGCTTCAATGGGAAGTGGATTTACAAAAATCAAGCCAAATGAACCAGTTCTTGTTGACCTAGTTCACTTGCACAGAGGATACGTCGTAGACATGACTCGTATGTTCGTTGCTGGCACGCTTTCTTCAGAATGGCAGGAACGTTTAGAGGACATGATTGCAGTAAAAGAAGAGGTCGTTGATGTTCTAGACCAGGGAAAAGATTGCTCCGAGGCTTGGCGCCAAGGTTATGCCTTGGCCGAAGAATTGGGCCACGCAAACAACCTCATGGGAATGGCTCCCGACCAATCAAGGTTCTTGGGCCATTCAGTCGGTTTACAATTAGATGAATCTCCAGTAGTAGCAGAAGGTTTCGATCGTCCTCTTCCTGTAGGAGGTACTATGGCTATTGAGCCGAAAGTAGTGCATCCAAACGGAAGTATAGGTAGTGAAGATACTTGGGTAAGAGATGAAGAAGGGATGCGCCCAATCACTGCAGATGGAGCAATCCCGTGGTTAACAGAATGGTGATATTATGGCTGAAAAAGTAGTAATCGATGAAGAATTTACCGAGAAGTTGAGTGATTGGGATGAATCTGATGTCGGCAAGAGAATTGCAAAGAGAGTCACCCCAAATGGAACTTATTTTAACGAATTAGTTGTTCAGGTATTCTGCCAATTTTGTGCCTCCGAATTCATAGGACCAGCAAGAGAAGCAGGCGGATTCTTGGGAGGACACGAATGTTTCCACGCATGGGAAATATCACAAGCCATCGGTCGTGAGGACGGTTTGGTGGAGTGAATGGCAAAGCCGTATTCAACTAGTCATATCGGGTTTGTATCCTCTGGTTTTACCGACATGCGCCTATCGGGTGCGGTAAAAGAGCAACTTGTTGAGATGCTAGTTGCAGAGATAGACCAAATGGTTCCAGCGATGGAGGCTGCCACCCTTTCTGCAACACCTGACAAGAAAACTTTGGATGATACGAATCGTACTCGACTAAACTACAACAGAACACGTGAGTTGATGATTGATAGACTGGGTGAATTAGAGAGCGTTGGTTCAGAAGCAGTTCAAGCAGGTATTGAGCACCTCGAAACCTATCTCAAGAAAATCCTGCATGCAGCAGAAAGTGCTGCAGCTAAAGACCGGGTAAACACAATCAAACCTCGTCACCTTTCTTCAATCACAGTTGCTCCCACTGAGCAATCTGATGCAACAGAATCAATTGCTGTAGAAATTGAAGAAGACGTATTGGATGGGCAGATTAGTGGATCTGCTCTAACACCATCAGTGGTGAGAAAAATGTCACGCGCATTTGCTGGAATGTCGGTAACTGATGCAGCGATAGAGGAACTCCTTCTTTGGTACTACGAGGTAGTAGACGAGGTTGGACAGAATATCAGAGAGCATGCTCAATTGGGCGCTAACCCAGCAACTTTCATAGATGCGATTGATAAGATGAAGGATTTAATGATGCTTGGATGGATGCGCAGAATGCTTGTCAAGGCTGGGGAAGACGCTGAAGAGCGAGGCTACAAGCGAATTGATGTCGAGCAACTAATCCATCTAGATCCCTTTGAATGAGAAGTTCTTTATTCTAACTTCATTGAAAAGGCCGGGTAAGAAAATGATTAACCAAAAAGTAGAGCCTGACTACACTCGTTATACAATATTCTTCATATTTTTACTAACCCTATTCAGTTTATACTATTCATCAACAATTGATCTAATTGGTCTGGTATCTTCTTCGGTAAGCAGTTTTCAAACATCCTCAGCAATGGTTCTATTTTGGAGGATATCCTGCCTGTTAGTTGGTGTTTCTGCGGTAATTTACATGGTAAAAATTGGTGAAGGAAATATGCGGGTTATTTCAATAAAAGAATGTGATGAGATAACAACGTATCCGGTAGGGCTATCTAAATTTGTTACTTTTAGCAGTTGGACTTTGCTGGCAAATATTGCGTACTTCGCTATTTCAGTATCTGCGCAATCTCTTGAATTCTTGAATACCACGGTTCCGGATTTATTGTTAAGATTCCAGGTATTTACCTTTTGCATAGGTATTGCAATGGCCTTTATGACTGCTACAATAGTCAGACACATCATTCTCCCTGACGAGGTCAAAATTGGAAGAAATCACGATCATATGTTCCTATTTCACGAACAAATAATGCATAATTTTGCAGCAGTTTTCCTTGCCGTTGAATTGATTTTAGTCAGTCCTAAATTAAACCCAGAGTTTGCGATTATTGGTCTTTTGATGGGAATAATTTACGTTACATTTGCATACATATTTGCATACTTTGGTGGAGGATACATTGTCTACAGTTTCCTACATCCTAAGCCAAAAATCGCACCTGTGCTAGTTTTCGTACTGGCTGGTATGATCGCCTTATTCTACACAGGTCTGTGGTTTGTTTCAACCCTTGACCGGGTTTTTGCGATACCAATTCTAGTTGTTTGGGTTTCTTTAATTGTTCAGTTTAAGCCAACTCAAAGTGAGCCTGCAAACGATACAATTGCATCATAATCCGGTTCCACACCAGGATTTTCTGCATCCCACCTGTGTTGCACAACTCCATCGCCGTCTATGACCATTACAACTCTGTTAGCAGAGACATATCCTTCGATACCACCCAAGCCGGTGAATGTGGCGTCATACATCTTGACGACATTTCTGTCAACATCGGATAGTAACGTAAAGGCTAGGTCATATTTGCGAGCGAATTCAGCATTAGCCCATGGGGAGTCGACACTGATTCCGATTACAACTGCATTCGAGTCGTTTAGCTTTCCCATGTTGTCTTGGAAAGCGCACATTTCTTTATCGCATACGCCTGTAAACGCACCCGGATAAAACGCTAGAATCACAGACTTTCCAGCGTAATCAGACAAGGATATGTCTTCTTTGCTGGTATTTTTTAGGGTGAAGTTAGGCGCGGAGTCTCCAGTTTTGACCATGTGCCGCGGATTTGTCTCCGGCGTATATCGCTTTCGATAGGCAAAATCAGAATCTGCCAGCGTTCATGACCTTGTTCCATGCTGTAATGAAATCTGCAACGAATTTGTTTTGATTGTCATCTTGTGCATAGACTTCAGCAATTGCACGAAGTTGTGAATTGCTTCCGAATACTAGGTCATACCTTGTTGCACTGCGGACCTTTTCTCCAGAGGATCGGTCGTGTGCATCATAGGAGTTGCTTCCAGTTGGCGTCCACTTGACATTCATGTCGAGTAGAGTCTCGAACCACTCGTTTGATAAGCTTGAACCATCACTGAATAGTCCTCTGTCATCAGACGAAATTCCGAGTGATCTCATACCGCCAACAAGGACAGTCAACTCCGGGGCTGTTAGTCCAAGAAGTTGAGCCTTGTCTAACATCATTTCTTCAGGGCTAACTGCAAAGTTAGTCTTCAGATAATTTCTAAATCCACAAGACACTGGCTCTAGGACAGAGAATGAATCAACATCGGTTTGTTCTGCTGTTGCGTCTCCACGCCCTGGTGTGAATGGTACTTCCTCTCCACATGCCATTTCTATACCAACGTTACCTGCCAGGACAATTGTGTCAGCAATACTTGCACCGTTTGCATCTGCGATTCCACCTAAGATTCCAAGAACCTTGGAGAGTTGTTCAGGCTTGTTTGCCTCCCAGTCTTTCTGAGGTGCTAGTCTGATGCGAGCACCGTTTGAGCCACCACGGAAGTCAGAGCCACGGAATGTGGATGCGCTTGCCCAGGCGGTTTCAACCATCTCAGTTATTGAAAGTCCGCTTGACTTGATTGCTTCCTTTACTGCCGCAACATCGTATGATGTGCTTCCTGCGGGAACGGGGTCTTGCCAAATGAAGTCTTCATCTGGGACGTCAGGTCCTAAGTAGCGCGACTTTGGTCCCATGTCTCTGTGTAGAAGTTTGAACCATGCCTTAGAGAAAGCGTCTGCGAAGTCATCTGGGTTTTCATGGAAGTGCTTTGAAATCTTCCTGTACTCCGGGTCTCTTATCATAGCCATGTCAGCAGTGGTCATCATGGTTGGTACCTTGATTGACGGGTCCTCTGGGTCCGGCGCCATGTCCTCTTCAGCTTGGTTGGATGGTGTCCATTGGTGTGCACCGGCTGGACTCTTTTCTAGCGTCCATGTTTCGTCATACTTGAAAAGCATGTCAAAGTAACCGTTGTCCCACTGAATTGGATTTGCTGTCCAAGCTCCTTCAATTCCGCTGGTGATTGTGTCTCTTCCAACGCCAGATTTGTAATCGCTAGTCCAGCCAAATCCTTGCTCTTCAATGCTACCACCTTCTGGCTCTGGTCCCTTGTGATCTTCTGGCCCTGCGCCATGAGCCTTTCCGAATGTGTGGCCACCCGCTGTTAGAGCAACGGTTTCCTTGTCATTCATTGCCATGCGGCTAAAGGTCTCACGAATGTCCTGAGCGCTAAGAAGAGGGTCTGGGTTTGCGTTTGGGCCCTGTGGATTGACGTAGATTAATCCCATTTGAACAGCCGCTAGAGGGTTTTCAAGGTCTTGTCGGGTATCTCCATACCTGTCGTCGCCTAGCCACTCATCTTCGCTTCCCCAGTAAATATCATCTTCAGGATGCCAAATGTCTGGTCGTCCGCCACCAAATCCAAGGACTGGCCCGCCCATGGATTCAATCGCAATTTGGCCTGTTAGAATTAGAAGGTCAGCCCAACTGATTCCGTTACCATATTTCTTCTTGATTGGCCATAGCAATCTACGCGCTTTGTCCAAGTTACCATTGTCAGGCCAACTGTTTAGGGGCGCAAATCTTTGTGCTCCGGTTCCACCGCCGCCACGGCCATCTCCTGTTCTGTAGGTTCCTGCAGCGTGCCATGTCATTCTAATGAAGAACGGTCCGTAGTGGCCGTAGTCAGCAGGCCACCACTCTTGGCTGTCAGTCATTAGAGCATGTAGGTCAGCCTTGAGTTCTTCGTAATTGATTGAGTTGAAGGCATCTTTGTAGACGAAATTAGTACCCATGGGGTTTGATTTTACGTCGTGTTGATGCAGTATATTCAGGTTCAGTGCGTTAGGCCACCAATCCGTATTCTTCATTCCACTGTTGCTTGTGCTAATTGCGCCATGCATAACAGGGCACTTACCGCTCTCGCTCATTCCTTTCATCGTACTCGCCAACATATTGCCTAGGTGGCAGTCACATATGAATTATAGTGTTCTTTCAATTGTCATTATTCATTCCGGTGGGTAGCAGTGTCCGATTTATATCTAATTGAAAGTTCGAATTGGCAAGAATTCTTGAACAAAAAAATATGCTATGTAATGTTCTCAAAATCCGATTGTGAGCAATGTGAATTTTTAGAAAAAAAATTGCAAAGTCTGGATCTTAACCGAGAATTTCCTTGCTGTAAAATAAACTTGGATAAACCAGGTTTTGCGGATTTAAAGCAGACTTACTCTTGGATTTCAAGTATAGATGTTCTTCCTTTCAGCGCAATATTTTCCGAAGGCGAATTGGTTGATTCTTGGTCAGGTTCCAACATAGACATGCTCCAAAGCAAGTTAAGTGCAATCTCAGTCTGAAGCCAATATCCATACCTTGAGCCGATTTGGGATTAGCATGCAGACGATACTTCTCTCAGCGCTATTCGCTGGTATCGTTGCAGTCATGGTTACGGTAGCAATAGAGAGATGGGGCGGTATCGTTGGTGGTGTACTTGGGACTCTTCCTACAACAATTGTTCCTGCTGCGATTGGCATGTATCTAGAGGCAGGTTCTGACGACCTTGCGACAAGTATGTCATTGATTCCGTTTTGGATGTTATTGAATGCACTATTCGTTGCTTCTTGGGTTGTTTACCCGAAAATTAATCCACAGGCTACACTCGTGAGGATGATTTTTGTGTCCCTTGGATTCTGGTCATTTCTTGCAGTGTTAATGACAATATCTCTGACTGAATCTCTGAATTATTTCTCAGAGTTGAGCGTCGGTATCGCTGGCTTTGTTTGTCTTGTTAGCCTTGGCTTGTGGATGACATGGATTCCAATCAAAGCCCCCAAAGGCAACAACTCGGTGTCCAAGCAGGTCCTGATTATGAGGGGGTTAGCAGCAGCGACTGCAATAGGTATTGCCGTGCAATTTTCTAGTATGGGTTTACCGATTATAGCAGGTTTAGCCTCCGTTTTCCCAGCAATTTTTCTAACTACAATGGTCGCTTTGTGGATTGCGCAAGGTGCGGATGTACCAACAGGGGCAGCAGGCCCCATGATGCTTGGAGGGTCGTCTGTTGGAATGTATTCCATAATAGCACCTTATCTACTTCCCGAATACGGAATTTACGCAGGATCAGCAATATGTTGGATTGCTTCGGTTTGTCTGACTTCTTTGCCTGCATATGCTTGGCTTTCATGGCGAAAAAACAGCGTCAATGTTTCGGGTAACAATAGTGTAACCGTAGCATTAAATCAACATGACTAGTGCGTAAATTGTGCGACGAGCAATATTGCTGGCGATTATTTTCCTATGTTGTTCCAGTTCGGGTATGTTACTTGAGGAGTACAACGGGGAGTCTCCGAAAGAAATTAGTCACTACGAATCGGCGAGAAATCCATCTTGGGCAATATCTCCAGCTTCAGGCTCTCACTTTGGCGGTGACAACATAACTCTTACAGGGTCTGGTTTCTCTTCATTTTTCCCTACACCGGACCCTTGGGAAAATTTCACAATTGATTCATCAGCGAACGTAGGACAATACTCGTCAATTGTAGCCGACTCTAATTCTGAACTACACATCGCCTATCATGACGCAACAAGTGGTCATTTGAAGTACGCATCCAATACCGGTGGGTCTTGGAACCATTATCCGATAGACAACGGCGCCGGCCAATACATTGGAAGATACACATCAATTGATGTAGATTCCAATGATAATGTACACATTTCCTATGGTAATCTGAATTCTTGGGACCTGAAGTATGCCACTAATGTCGCAGGCTCGTGGAGTAGAAGCACAATCGACGACGGAGGAAGCAATGGTCAGGCAGGTATGTATTCCTCATTGGAGATTGACTCTAATGATGTGATACACGTATCTTACTGGGCTAGAAATATGGACCTGAAGCATGCTACAAAATCAGCAGCGAGTGGAGGCACATGGTCAGATTACACCGTTGAGTGGGGCTCAATTACTGGAGAGTGGACTTCAATCGCTCTGGATTCAAACAATAAGCCATGGATATCCTACGTATCGGAAACTTGGGATCGCCTTGAATTGGCCCATAAATCTGGAAGTAGCACCACCACATGGGGGGATTCAGTTGTTGATTCTGGAGGTTCAGGAGAAATTGACAATGGTACATCCATCGCTATTGACTCAAATGATGCCAAACATATAGTGTACTACGATGATGAAAATGGCGACCTGAAGTATGCTGACAAAAACACTCACACAAATCTTTGGCAAAATAATGTTGTAGATAGCTCAGGTGACGTAGGTAAATTTCCATCGCTAGCCATAGATTCTCAAGACAATTTACACGTAGCTTACTACGATAATGGAAATCAAAAACTAAAGTATGCACATCACAATGGTACATCATGGAGCACTACAACTCTAGATGAATCTGGAGGAATGCATCCATCTTTAACCATAGATTCAAACGATAACATCTTCATTTCATATTACGATGATACTAATTCGAACCTAAAGGTCATACAGAATATTGTAAATTCAAACGAACCTCTTGGCGAGGTACAAATCGAGTTTGCAGGCTACGGAAACGTAACCGCAACAGTGCTAGATGATGAGACAATGACATTTACATCGCCTGCAGGTAACATCGACGGCGAAGTTGTATCTCTTACTATTTGGTTAGAAAACGGAAGTGAGGTCGATGTTCCTGTAACTTTCGAGTACGAAACATACGATTCTGACGGCGACGGAATTCCAAATACTTCCGATGACTGTCCTCAAGCCTACGGAGATTCGACCATCGACCAAACAGGATGCCCGGACAACGATAGTGATGGATACAGCAATTCCGGCGATGCCTTCCCCAACGACCCAACTCAATTCAGTGATTATGATGGAGATGGTTGCGGCGACAATCCATCCGGGGTTAACTCTGATGAATTCCCTTACGACGCCACGCAATGCACTGATGCCGATGGTGATGGCTACGGTGACAATAACAGTGGAAATAATCCAGACGCCTTCCCTTCAGATTCTACTCAGTGGAATGATACAGATGGAGACGGGTACGGTGACAATCCTCTAGGAATAGATCCGGATAATTGCCCCAACGAGTACGGGAACTCTACTTTCCCAGGATTGGGATGCCTTGATTCGGATGGAGATGGACACGCAAATACATTTGACGCATTCCCATTCGACAAAAATGAAACTCATGACACCGACAGCGACGGAGTGGGTGATAATGCAGACGAATTCCCACTTAATGCGTTGGAACAGTTCGACTTTGATGGTGATGGAATTGGGAACAATGCAGACGCATTCCCCGAGGACGCTAACGAATCAGTCGATACTGATGGAGATGGCGTAGGAGATAATTCAGATGTGTTCCCCAACGATGCAAATGAATCTGAAGATTCTGATGGAGATGGTATCGGTGATAATTCCGATGAATACCCATTGGTGGACAATTTCCTAGATACAGACGAAGATGGTATTCTAGATTTGGATGATGCATTCCCTGCAGATTCAACTCAAACCAATGATTCAGATGGTGACGGTTATGGAGATAACCAATCAGGAAATAATGCGGATTCATTCCCCAATCATGCGACACAATGGGCTGATTCGGATGGCGATGGGTATGGAGATAATTGGGGAAATTCATCTTGGAATGATACCCGATTATTCGTTTGGCCTGGACAGTTCATAGAGGGTGCTGAGTTATCTGACCATTGTCCAACCACAAATGGTAATTCAACCGCAGATGAATTCTTTGGCTGCTCAGACGGTGACGGGGATGGAATACCTGACCAATATGATGAGGTAAACGGAACAATCCCTCTAGATACAGATTCAGACGGGGTGCTGGATTCAGAAGATTTGTGCGCTGAG
>Ga0160423_10004310_pt1 | contig 11704 bp, 20 predicted proteins | sample CRUFie14St8metaG_FD_108191 | JGI IMG/M metagenome (GOLD analysis project Ga0160423, IMG submission 108191) | Marine microbial communities from the Costa Rica Dome - CRUD Field 142mm St8 metaG | ecosystem: Environmental > Aquatic > Marine > Oceanic > Photic zone | place: Costa Rica: the Eastern... | reverse complement strand
TGTTAACTGATGTGTTTCTCTAAAAGATAACTGACAATCAACCTCTACTGGAGCACCATCAGGGTGAAATGAACTGTGTGATGCGTTATATGTTGTTTGTAATCCAGTGCAATATGCTGGCATAAATACTGGCATATATGGTGTTTCTTTGATGATAGTTTCTTTTGCATTCTCTGGATCTGCGCTAGTCCCTGCATAAAATTTTATTTCAAATGTCGCTGGATATTGTAATGCAAAGGAACCAATCTTTTCAGGATACATAAACTCTCTAATTCGATTAATAATTTTTCCTACTACTTGTGATTCTTTTGCACTGTTTGTAATAAATTTGAGATTAATATCGAATGTTCGTACTTCAGCTGATTCAAATGTTGTTACAGCAGATGGATTCATTGCGACTCCAGCTTTTGCAACTCCTGCGTTATACCCTCCAGTCAAATCAACACCTGTAAAATTTGTTAATGAACTTGTAAATTGACCTGATGCTGCTAATAAATCTTCAGCAGTAACACTGAATGCTCCGTTACTTAATGCATCTATACCAGCACCGATAAGTCCTCTTTCGAGATTACCATAAGACATTCCATCATTCTGAAATATTCCTATTGGTATATATGTATAGATATCAGTAACAAATCCCTCGTCAGGTTTGAGATACCTTTCGTTAATCTTGATATGCATAAATGGATACATTCCATTTTCACCTATATTCAGAGGATATTTGAGTGTTTCATTTCCGTTTGGCATGTTTTTTCCTTTATAAATACTTATATATTATTGTTTAATATAGATTATTTATATGAGTTACAAAGGGAAATACACAATAAAAAAGCCAGAAAAATATGCTGGTGATCCTACAAAAGTGGTATACAGGTCGCTTTGGGAACGTAATGCTTTTAGATGGTGCGAAAATAATCCAAAAGTAAAGCTATGGAATTCTGAAGAAGTTGTTATACCATATAAGTATAGTATAGACCAAAGATTACATAGGTATTATGTAGACTTATTGATTGAAATGGATAACAAAAAAATATATCTTGTAGAAATCAAACCTAAGAAAGAAACAGTCCCACCTAAAAAGAAAACAAGAAGGTCTAAAAAATATATCAAAGAATCACTTACATTCGTCAAGAATCAAGACAAGTGGAAAGCTGCTGCTGAATTTGCTGAACATAATGGTTGGCAATTTCAAGTGTGGACAGAAGAAACTTTAAAGAATCTAGGCATAAAAGTACTATCTAAATAGTATAAATATACTATATGGCTAGCTTATTCGACACATTACAGGCAAATGCTTTTAGAGCAGGAGTGACAGCACGTACTAAAGAATCTCAGAAATGGTTCCGCGACAAGATAGATGAATTACCTATGCCAAGTCGTAAAAAACTATTGACTGACCCTGCTTTGGAACAAACCTCAAAAACAATGGTAGGAAGTATGTATATGTATATGTATGATCCTAAACATAAAAAGGATTTACCATATTACGATAGATTCCCTCTAACAATTTTTATGGATGGAACTAAGAAAGGATTCTCAGGATTGAATCTTCATTATCTACCATATAATACTAGAGCTCTATTCTTAGATGAATTGATGGCTCTGGCACCCGGTAAAGTAGGTGATACAACAAGAATACGAAGTTTACGATATAGTTTGATTGCTGGTGCAAGAAAGTATAAAGAATTCAAACCATGTTTTAAAAATTATTTAAGTAGTCATGTTAAGTCTAAATTTGTTAGAGTACCAATGACTGATTGGGAAATAGCAATATTTTTACCAGTAGAACAGTTTGTTAAAAAGAATAAGTCAGCAATTTGGACAGAGAGTTTAAAAATATCAAAAGGATAATCAATGGCAAGTATAGAAGATTTTAAAAGTATAATCAGTCAAAAAGGTGGAGTCGCAAGAACTAATAAGTTTAGAGTATTATTTACCCCACCAAAAGGATCATTATTTAACATAGATCCTGAAGCAATTATAGGTTCTTTATTCGGCGGTAGCACAGGGAATTTTGATGCTAAGAATTTAATAAATGATCCTAGAGCAGTATCGTTTTTATGCAGTGGTGCAGCATTACCTGGTACTCAAATACAAACTCTAGATTTCCAAGCACAAAAACAAACAACAAAAATCGCGAATACATATATTCACGAAGAAGTAACATTAAAGTTTATATTAACGAATGACTATTATATTAAAAAGTTATTTGACAACTGGCTTGGCCAGGTAGTTGATTTAGAAAGTCATACCGTTGGTTATAAAGATGATTATAGTTGTGATATAATAATACAACAACTAAACTCAAAAAATAAAGTAGTGTACGGTGTAAAGCTTTTTGAAGCTTTTCCAACCACCGTCACTGGAATTGAATTTGACGCAGGTGCGGAAAATGCTTATGGTGAAATGTCTGTAACATTTAGTTATGACAGATATGAACCACAAGGTCCTGTAAGTAGTACACTTGCAGGTGTAGGGTCAGTACTTGAAGTATTTGATAATTAAATAGGAGAAATATATTATGGCATTGCCAAAATTGAATGTTCCACAATATAAGGTAAAGTTACCTAGTAGTGGAAAAGAAATTAACATGAGACCATTTTTGGTCAGAGAAGAAAAGGTATTATTGATTGCTTTAGAATCTAATGATGCCGGTCAGATAGCAGAAGCAGTAAGAAATATTATCATGGGCTGTTATGGTTTTAATGATGAAGATATGGATAAGCTTACTGTATTTGATGTTGAATATCTGTTTTTACAATTGAGAGGAAAATCCGTTGGGGAGAATATGAAACTCAAACTAAATTGTAATGATGCAGAATGTGATGGAAAAACAGAGTATAGTATTAACATTGACAATATTGAAATAACAAACAAAGATATAAGCAGAACAATTATGTTAGATAAAAAGAATGGTGTTGGAGTTCAAATGCAATTCCCATCACTTAATACAATTAAGTCTTTAAATCCAGAAAACTTGAATAATGTAGATGTTATTATGGAAGTAATTATTAGTTGTATTGAGAGTATTTTCGATAACGATAACGTATATGATGTTAAGAAGGAAAGTTCTGAAGAGATTAAATCTTTTATAGAAAGTTTAAACTCAGAACAATTCACTAAACTTCAAAAGTTTTTAGAAAATGCTCCAGCTGTTTATCATAAGGGTAATTATAAATGTATAAAATGTGGGAGAGATAATACGATAGAATTGCGAGGATTGAATAGTTTTTTTACATAGGCCTCTCACACGAGAGTTTGACGAATTACTATTCAACTAACTTTGCACTGTTACAGCATCATAAGTATAGTTTAACAGAATTAGATAATATGATGCCGTGGGAGAGGGAAATCTATCTAACGTTATTACAAGAACATATTAAGGAAGAAAACGATAAGATTAATCAACAAAAAATAAGGAGAAGATAATGGCTGAAACAGATAATAGCAGAAATGAAGTCGAAATAGATTTAGACAAGTATATGGCTATGATTGAGAAACTTGATGAACAAGAAGATAAAATCAAAGAGATGCAAGAAGAAGCTAAGAGAGCGAGAGACCAACTTGCACCACCTAAACATAAGTTTATGGATTTATTCTTAGATGATAATATACTCAATGAAAAAGCAATCATTGGATTTATATCATTTTTCTTAATGACCATATTTGGTGTATGTGACTTAGTTACAGCATTCATGGGACAAGAACTAGCAATTTCTGATACAATATATACATCATTTGTTGTGGTAACACTTGGTGCATTTGGTATATCAGAGGCAGGAAAAGCATTCGGTAAATAAAAAATGGAAGAAGATAAAGTAAACGGACAAGATAAGCAAAATAAACCACTAAAGAAGGAAGGTATTACTGAACTTGTAGAGTTGATGCAGGCGAATAATAAGTCGACTGGAGAAATTGAAAAGGACGGTAGGAATACCCGTAGACACTTACTTGAAATGAAAAATATGCAGAAAGTTATGAATGACTTTCAAGCTAGGTCTGTTTATGGTTTTGAGAATTTCCAAGATATGATTGATTCTCAAAAGCTTCAAGATACTGAAGATGAAAGAGAAAGTAAAACAATATTCCAAGAAATCAGAGATGAATTAAAACAAATTCCTAAAGAAACTGCAGAAGCTAATGCAGCTGAACAAGGCGATGGTATTGGCAGTAAGCTTGGCGGTATATTAAAAGGTGCAGGGTTTGCTGCAGCTGGTATTGGTATAGGTATAGGTGCAATCTTTGCAACAGCACCTAAATTAATAGATACCTTTACTAACATGGACGTTGATAAAATATCTAACCAAGTTTCTAAACTAATCGGAATAAACACAAGGATTGAAGAAGAAACAAATGGTGGTAATATATTACTTGAAGGCGGTGCATTAGCAATAGCTCTTGGTGGTATAGGTATAGGTCTTGCAGTATTTTCTGCAGGTGGTGCGGCATACGCTGCACAATCTTATTTCCAAAGAGATGGTTGGGTAGACAAGATACAAGAAAATGTTACAGATTTACTATCAATAGGTACAAATGTATCAGGAAGTACTGTATCTGCATTAGGAGAATCTGGAGCATTCTTCTTATCTATGTCAGGATTAGGATTAGGTCTAGCTGCATTTGCAATTGGTAAAGCCGCATCAGGAGTTGCCGAAGCTGTTACAATGTTTACTGCAGGTGATAACTTTGCAGAAGATATTAAAAAAGAAGTTAAAACACTACTAGAAATTCCTGACTTACCTAATGCGAAATTAGGAGAAGGCGGAGTAGGATCATTCATCGGGGTAATGGGTGGATTGATGCTAGGTTTATTAGCATTCTCCATAGGTAAAGGTGTTTCTGGAATTGCTGATGCTGCAACTGCAACTACAATGTTCCAAGGTAGTAATTTTGGTGCAGACATTAGAGATGAAGTAAGAGCTCTATTAGAAATACCTTCTTTACCTGGTGCAAACAGTAATAATGTAGAAGCTTTCCAAAATACTATGGGTGGTTTATCCCTAGGTCTTGGTATGTTTGCAATTGGGAAAGGCGCAGCTGGTGTTGCAGATTTCTTAACACTAACAACTGGAGCAAATGGTTCTACAAACTTTGCAGAAGATTTAAAAGATGAAGTGGATACACTATTAACTATTGGTCAAGGAGCTGATGTAGAAAGAAGTAATAAAGCTGCTCTTGCTTTAGCTAAATTAGGAGGAGGCTTGGCACTCTTTGCTAGTGGAAAAGGATTAGGTGCTTTAGCAGATTTGGCATCTGGTGTTGTATCATTTTTTACTGGTTCAAAAAATCCAATAGACCAAGCAATACACTTAGGGCAAAATGCTGATGAAGTACAAGCTGGTGCTGATGCGTTTGCAGATTTTGCAGATGCTCTAGCTAGATTCTCTAATATTAACGTTAGGTTTGATGCAGATGCTTTTATTAAAGAAGCTGCTGATTCTGCAAAAGCAATTGAAGCTATCATGACAGGTGGTAAGGTAGAAATACCAGGTATCTTTAATGATAAAAAAATTGATCCAGGTTTATCTGAATTAGTACCTCAGATGGATGCATTTACAGCATCTATGAATAATATGAGAACAGCAATGGAAGGTCCATCTCCGTCCAATATAGAAAGATTAAATAGATTAGAAGGCATGATGATTAATAATATGTCAGTAGAAAATGCTTTATTAAAAATGCCACAACAACAACTTCCTGCTAACATCAATGCAGTAGGTCCAACATCTAACAGTACATCGAATAATACTGTTATAGTCAACAATGGCAGTCGTTCAATAAATGAAACGACTGGTCACCTCAGTACAGCAGATTAAAAAAAGGGGACCCGAAGGTCCCCACATTTCGACCACGAGAGCTGCAGCTACCCTGGCCTGGCCCTTTCGGACTACTCTTGAGCTAACTTAGCAAAATAACTAAGTGTATCATCTTCTTCTTTACCATTATCTGGTTCACCAAATGGCATAGCATCCTCTGTTGGAGCTGGAGAAGGAGCATCAGCAAAAGGTTGTGCTGTCGCTTCTACTGAATCCATTACTGGAGCTTCAGCTATCGGAGCATCTACCTCTACACCTAATACTCTATTGAGTTTGAGTTTTAACTCATCGTATGACTTATAATTCTCAGGGTTTGTAAACTCTGTTAGTGAATGTAATTGTGCATACGTTTCTTCAAGTCTAGTTTCGTCACCACCATGTAGTTCTGAAACACTTGCAAACTCTGACTTATCATAGTTTACCCAACCTTCAACTTTTCTAATTTTAATTTTAAAATCAGCACCTTCCCAGAAATCGTATGGATTTACTGGTTGTTCATCGGCAAATTGTGGTTGCATAACATCCATGATTTTATCAAATATTTTTTTACCAAATTTATAAAGGAATACTTTTCCTTCATTCTCTGGATTACTTGGGTCAGATATAACAAGAACATTTGACACATAGTGTAATCTTCTTTTTCTTTCCCTAGCGATTGCTTTATCCTCATCTCTACCAGTATTCCACAAGACAGAGTTCATTTCTGAAACAGGGTCCTGTTGTCCAATGGACGTTAATGAGTTTTCTATATACCATAGACCAGTAGGTCCTTTGAACCCGTGATCCCAATATCTTACCCATGGAAGATCTTCACCTTCTTTTGCTGGTAAGAATCGAATCACTGCGAATCCATTCCCTGCTTTATCCCTGGTAGGTTTCCAAAATCTATTATCCTCGTAAGAATTAGATTCTGTTTTAGTTGTGGACACAGCTTCCGCCGCTTTTACGAGTTTATCGATTGATGAGCCTCGCATGCTCTTAAGATTGTCTAAAGACATTTTATTTCTCCTATATTTACTGAATTATCCACTTTATACATAACAAAACAATTTATATTATACCACATTTTCATGTGTTTGTAAAGGCCTTTTTTAAGACAGATATACATTTGTCTTTATTGAACTTTACAAATGGTTTATATTTAGTAATCTTTCGATAGATGTCAGGCCAGATAATCGTTTCTGATATCTTCTTGGATTCTCTATCCATAAACCCAGTTATGGAATCGATGATTACGACTGTTTCCAATTGTATTTCATCTTGCATCCATAACTGTATTACCAAAGGATGTTCATTATCATTCGCTTCTAAAAGAGAATCAAAATTATTTTCCTCTGATAATTTATTTATATCATTCTCAAAAGTATATGATAAACTTTCGTGTACTTTTTTGTGCTCACGATAATATCGTTCACCACCTTCATTAAGCATATCACCGACATATTTAACATCATTTTTAAAGTTAGCTACATAGAAATCAATTAAGTTATCGTATGTATTAGCTATCTTTGCAAAAAAGTATTTATCTTTTCTTTTAAAGAATGATTGAGGTTTTACTGAAGTTTTAAAATTATACTTTACAGCATCGTAGTTATCTGTTTCAAAGTGTAACTTTAATGCGTTATATAATTTATAAGATTCAAAGGGATCACTCATATTGGAAGTTTATTACCTTTCTTTACTCTTAAAAGGTTTAAGTTAGTTGCTTCCGCCTCTATCTTAGCTTTAAGAGAATCAGTTAATAATCTTTTCATACTTTTGTAATCCAAACCTCTCTTTTCGACTATGTGAGCCGCAGCATCTATGTAAGACATATTTCCTGTAGCTACCAAATTCTCTACGGCTGTAGAGAATCTTTTCTTAGTCATTATTTTTTCTTTAACTTCTGAATCAACCAACGAACTCATCTCCCTCGTCCCAAGCACAACCGGTTAATCCCCCAGCTTTAATTGCCTTAAGTGTTCTTAATACCTCTTTTGCGTTTCTGCCGGTATCAAGACCATTTACAGATACATGTTGAATTATCCCACTTGGATCAATAATAAATGTTGCTCTATAACAAACTTTTTCATTACCATTTACTATACCTAACTCATGTGATAATCCAAGTCCGCAATCAGCGGCCAATGAATGTTTTATTCCGCCGATTAAATCGTTGTCTTTTTTCCAGGCTAGTTTACAAAATTCATTATCTCCACTAATACCAATTACATTTGCCTCTTTTACTAATATGTCCATACCAGCAATCTCTGTTGGACATATAAAGGTAAAATCTTTAGGATAAAAATAAACTACATTCCAATTATCTTTTTCTAATTGTACTTTTACAAAATCATTACAATCGTCCACTCCTTGGAGTGTAAAATTTGGAAATTTATTTCCTACTGTTAACATTAAAATACCCTCACTAATATACAGTCAGCATTAATTCTGCCTGTTGGTTTATTTATTTTTGTTGTGATCCCATCCCATACTTTTTCTATCTGCTTTTCAGTTTTAGAAAGTATAAGTGGTAACACTTCATCTGGTTTTCTCAAAGTCGCTGTTCGACTTGAGTCATCAAATCCTTTAATCGTTGTACCTGATACTTGTAGTCCTGTAGTAGAATCCACACAGTATTCAGTTAGCTTACGCTGTTTAGTATTATACACGAATAGTTTTTTACTACCTGGTATAAGTACTGGATTAATAGAAACAAGTTTGGAATCAATATCCTCTTGGCAATACTTTAGCCTAGATACTTGTTGGTCTGATGACTTTGGTTTTCTCGCTCTTGGAGCTCTTGATGATTTAAATGATAATTTTAATTTCTCTAAATCTTCGAATGTTTTTTCGAATTGAGTCATTATCTTTTTCTTATTCCCTTTAGTAATATGTGAATAAGCCTCTACACATTGCTCACATGTTTTTTCGTATGCTTCTTTTATATTTTGGTACTCTTCATCTAACATAGACTTAAATATATTAACTGCATTACCTTTAAGACCATGCATTTTAAATCTATTGTAAGCACCAAACTTTTGTGTGTAATCACCTTCAAACCAACCTTCTACGATAATACTATCCCAGTCATGCCATATAGTATCAACAACTTTTCGTCTTGTTCTTTCAGCTGGTGTTATTACAACTACATTCTTTTTCTGTTCTTCTACTTCTTTTTTAATTTTTAAACCTTCTTTATAGGCTTCATTAATAGCATCTTTAAATCTTTGGATAGCTTCATCATCAAATTTCCATCCACGATAATATAACTTAATTGGTTTATGGATTTTCATCATTTTCCAATCTTTTAGTTTACGTAATACAGATATTTTCTTTTTATCATATCCCATCACATCTTCAGCAAATTGATATACTGTAGGTAAGTAATCTTTATTCTTATAAAAATAATTATACCAATTATTCGCTCTTGAGTATTCAGCATTAGTAAACTCACTGTTTTCGTCATACAGTGGTTCCTGTCCTAAATACTTATCTTCTAACGTAGCTCCTCTTTTTCTAGCCATAGTACTCCTTAAAAATATGGGGACCAGTGGTTGATGAAAAGGAGTTGATGATCACCGGTCCCTCCATATTATAAAACTTTAATTCCATCAACATAATTCTCTGCCGCGGACTGTGCCCACGCTTCGCTTTTTCCTTCATACGGTTCTCTTTTGAGTAATGTACCCTTCTTATACATTTCTATTCCGTATACACCATCTGACCTTTTAAAAACGTCAGCTTGTAAATCATCTCTAAGATATGTAGAGATATAATCGTATGTATATCTTTTTTCAAATCTAGTCATCTTTTCTCCTAGCTCTTTTTTGTTCATCTACCAATACACTACTCATATATGCAAAGTAACCCATTACACACATAAGAATAAATCCAAAGAATTCTTCTATCCATTCCATATAAAATAAAAATGCATAAAATCCTAAACAACTTGCAATTATAATAATCCAAATTGATGCTTTGCCCCAATCAATACTACTTCTTTTCATATATTTACCTCTCCAAATAAAACTAAAACTGTTAATAATATCATAACCCATATAGAAAATATCATAGTCCATTTAAATATTCCTAGAATCATGTCAAAGAATTTTGCCATTAGCCTCTCCTCATTTTTGATATATCTTCAGCTTCTTGTTGGCTGATAACAGGTACTGCATTACTCTTATGCATAGTTGCAATACCTTTTACTAATGTACCTGTATATTTCATATTCTCTTTTCTAGCTGTGTCGCCTGATTGAGATATCCATGTACCATCTTTCATAGCTTCTTCCATTAATGATTTATATTGTTTGGCCTGTTCTTCTCTCAATATATCTAGTTGAGATTTTTCAGGTATATGTTTCTTAAAACCTGTGATTGGTTTTTTCTTTGATGCATTAGCAAAGTGATTCTTTCTTCTTTTTCCTGTCGGACCATATCTTAGTGATCCCATGTAAAAACTTGTCATACCCATAAATAGTTCCTCATCATAATATTATATATTATACCACAGTTTTGAGTAAATGTAAATAGTTAATTTCATTAAATATCAATTTCTACACTTGGCCCAAATCTTTCCCATTGAGAAATAAGATCATCTCCTTGAAGTTGTGCTTCTCCAAATGTTCTGATTACTTTACCGTCTTTAGTTCTTTCTATACGGCCATCATTATATTCTGTATCTATAACACTTCCATCTTCAGTATGAGTATCATATGCCATAGTACATTTACGTGTATCGAAAGAATGTAATGATTTTACTCCTTTCGCCCATTCTTCAGCTAATAATAACTTAGCTTGTCTGATCACAACATCTCTGTGTTCACCCATCTTTTTTCTCCTTTTTTATTTTTTCGTAATCTTCCCAGTCATGGGGAGTTCCAGCATTAGGTTTAGAATTATTCATTGCTCTATCCCAAGCTTGTTTTTGTAGAGTCCTTAATTCAGACTCTTTTGTTTCCTTCTTTGTCATAATTAATATTAAACTTATTGGCTTGACGCTGAAAAGATTTTTCTATTTGTCTATCAAACCATTCTCTAAACCATTGTCTTATTTTACCCACAACCATACTCCGTAACATACGGTTGCTGTAAATAAACAACCACCTAATATAGTTAGTAATTCTATAATTAATCCCATGAGTCTTGCTCCTTCATAGCATTATAAGTTTCCATGTATGATGTTGAACCTAACCATCGTTCTGTATTCTCTTTTGAATAATGTCTGTTTTCATCTTTATGTAAATCTAAACCACCTGAATTAAGGTGAGCACTTTTCTTCATAGATGCTGATAGTTTATTATAATAGTTTTTTGGCCTACTATAAACTTTTTTTACAGTTGCTTTAAACTCTTTTTCTTCGTCATACTTTTTCTTTTCTTCAAGTAAGAATGCTCTTATTTCCTTAAATGATAATTTTTTGTTATCTGCCATTAGTCACTCCATCGTAAAAATAGTCGAGCTCAGAAATAGCATTCTTTGACATTACTCTGTCAATAATTCTATCCTTAAACCCTAGTTTATATAATATAGACTCTATGAATGTTAATTGTACATTCAATGGAATCCTCGTTGCTATATGTTCAAAATGCATTACGCTCATTATGCCTCCTTTGCTTCATCTCTACACATGTTTAATAATGATAAGCTATGTTGATCATTACATAGTTTACCATCGCCCTCGTAGGCATATAAGAAATCAGTTTTCTCTGCGATATCTCTAGCATCTAACAGATTAAAGTAATCTTGTTGTGAATGCCCACCTACATTAATAGTCCATAATTCATTATCACTATAAGGTCTTGAACCTTTCCAGTCATATAATGTAAACAGACCGGACTCAACTTCACCATCTTCGTCAATGATTTCAGTTTTAATAATCCATTCACATGTAACTTTACCGTC
>Ga0160423_10004308_pt1 | contig 11707 bp, 17 predicted proteins | sample CRUFie14St8metaG_FD_108191 | JGI IMG/M metagenome (GOLD analysis project Ga0160423, IMG submission 108191) | Marine microbial communities from the Costa Rica Dome - CRUD Field 142mm St8 metaG | ecosystem: Environmental > Aquatic > Marine > Oceanic > Photic zone | place: Costa Rica: the Eastern... | reverse complement strand
CCATTGAATTATTAATTGATGGTACTTCCAGGCCTGGAATTTATAAATTGGTAGTAAGTGGTGGCGATACTTCAAATGCTACAGAAGTTAATTCAAATCCAGTTTTTGTTGATACAAGATTTAATGAAGCGCTTCATGGAGGTAATACAGGTACACTCACCAATAACCCAACATTGGATCCAAACTTTCCACTTTCAAGTGCAGATCAGCCTGATAATGGTGGTACACGTACTTGGAAGATTTACAGAACTAATCAGGGATCAGCACCGAGTATTCAAATACCAGTTCGTGCAAATACTGATGGATCAGTACAAGAATATAGTGCAGGCGCATTTGATACGGTTTTAGAAAACTTATTATTTTATACTGCAGCTTCGCGGACCCCATATCGTATCCGCTATAATATTGAAAGTGTTCCATTTGGAGATCCAGAAGTAGATGGTCTTCATCAAGTATCAATTACTGATAATGTTAACACGCCAGTAGCAACAAATGGGGATGCTGTTACAGATACTACACTTAATGCTCAGTTAAGAATTAACGACCAAGACGGTGGTACATATCTATCCCAAAACTTACCAACTGGATCTGGTGAAACAGAAACAACTTACGAACTGAAAATATATAGGAAATAACATGGAAAACCATACACTCAGATCTGCTCGATTTACGAACAATATCCGATCAACCATAGTAGCTGAATGGGTTGATGATAATGACCCTAATATTATTCGTGAATCATATATGACAGTTGATGAAAATAGTGTAAAGTTTAAAAAGCTTCTTGAAATTTATACGCTTGATCAGATCGAAGAAGCTACCGTAGAATACGGTAAGCAAATGCAAAAAAGAATTACTAATTTTCATCAGCTGTTAATTGATTCCCGCCAGGTATCTACTGTTGAACAGCGAAAAGAGGAAATGGCCGTAGCATATGAAAAGCTTTTTGATTTTATATTTAGTTTCAATCCAGAATTTCATGATGAAGGTCTTTTCAATATGAAGTTAGCAATATTTGAAATAGAAGAAATATCTGATTGTGAAGACTCAGAATTAAAAGAATCAATTCGTACAGCCGAAACGCCGATCGAATTACTAAATATAGTTTGTAATTCTGGTTTAATTACCCCAGCCGATCGTAGATTATATTCAGATCCAGATAGTGAATCAGCTTGATATCTGGATTAAACTGATCAAGATAAAGATATTTACCTGGGTATTTTTTATTTAATTGAATTAATTCTTTTCGGTCTGGTTTCCATTTCATTTTTGTTGCCCAGGTACTTGGAAGGTATTTAACTTCTAATACGCCTTTTACCATATGGTACACAAAGTCTTCTTCCCCGTTTACTGGGCCAGGCTTTGTTCCGTTTTCTATAAAATATCTTTCCCAATAATCTTTATTCTTTTTAAATTCATTATATACAAACTTTACATCGGCTGGATAAAATTTATAAAATCCGCCATTAATTGGTCTATTATCCCACCAACAATCAAGTGTAAGAAACTCACCCTTTTGGATTGGATATTTAAATATTTCAGTATAGTCGTTTATTAGATCTATATCAATATCAATTACACAGATTGGTTTATCGATGTCAAGTTGAAAGAAATGTAGTTTGTTCCACTGAAGTTTAAAACCTTCACGCTCTTCGTTTAGAAATTCTATACCTGGTATTTTATCTTTTAGGTATTTTTCAAATTCAATACCATAACGATTACCAACACGGACTGCATATACTTTTACTTCCATAGCTCTTTTACTCTTGGATAAAGTTTTACGCATTGGTGTAATTCAAGTTTTGTTGCATTTCTTTTTTGTGCATCGGTATTAAAAACACACATAATTTTATCTTCTCTTATTTTATGTAAACCCATATCATCTGGCCATTTACAGCCCCAATTGAATGAATAGTACATTTCTGGTGGTACAAAATCGAATAAATGTAGATGCCTTGTTGTAATAAAATTGTCAGAACCACCGTGAAAACAGAAATATATTTTACGCCAGTTTTTTAATAGATCTTCCCATATTGGCTCAAACATATTACCTTCCCACATATAAAATCCTCCATTATTTCTTGCACCATATCTTTTCCTCCAGCCAGGTTTTGCTTCATCATCCATATTGTGCCACCACGATCTACCAGTAATTGGTTTATCTTGAAATAAATCCAACAATGGTGTCATATCGTTATGAATAAGAATATCAATATCAAATGCCATCTTGGTACCTTTGAGCCCCCAGCATTCAGGATCAAAGTAATTTAGTTTAGGCCTATCCCATAGACGTGGTAATCCGTTCAGATAGTCGGTAGATTCAACCATTGCTTGTGGTGTAGATTCAGGTAACTTTGTTCCATATGGTAATACTTCTATTTCTGTATTCAGCCCATCTGTGTCTTCTGTTTGACAATAGAATTTAAATGAGGTTGGCAAATGTCTTTTTACCATACTATATAATGTATTGACATAATCAGCAGAATACTTATCACCCCATTTTGTACAAAGAACGTGAATCATCTTTCACCAATAACCATATACCTTTTGTGATGATCATCGTACGTGTGAAATGGTATTTCACCAGAATAGTATATATCTTGGATTCCTGTTTGTTCAATAAATTCTTCTAAAGAATCTACACAATTAATATGAGCTATTTCTTTTCTAAAGTTATTTGATTGAAAAGCACAAAGACCTTTACAATCAAATTCGTTCATTGGTAACATATGTTCACAGGAAGTATTAATAATTAAATCCCCTTTTAGCTGTTCAAAATCAAAATTAATATCCATACAATGTGTCTGAATTAAGTTTCCAAACGGGGTTTTTGTATACCACAGTCTTTCAGCAATGCTTAAAGTTTCTTCATCGAAGTCTACTAGGTGTATTCTAAAGATATCTGAAAATTTTGACATCAGAAGAGGTACTAATATAGTTCCATACCATGATCCTAATATCCATATGTCTTTTTCTTTTTTATTAACAAATGGGTGCATCATTAGTCTTTCAATTAGCCAAGACTTTGCGTACACTTGATTTTCAGAAAATGATTGAATAAAATCCCCCACTCTGTAAGGCATATCAATTTCTAATCTCTGAAGCCAACTAGAATATTTCCAAAATGGTATTGGCATTTTATTCATTGTAGTAGTTATAGCCATTCTTTGCCTTCTCCATCATACGACATAATATAGACATCAGCATCTGGATTACAACGGTATGATCCAACTAATCCTGTTTCGAAAAAACTAAGATTTTTAAAATGCCTGTGTTCTAAATACTTATCAATACCGTCAAATAGCCGTAATGCTTTGGCTTTATCTTTTTGAAACTGATTCCAAACATGTTGTCTCTTTGTCTTTTTATTCCAAACCATAACAGACGAATTAATAGAACAATATCCATATAGATTTCCTATCGTTATACGTTTTAATTCCTCTAAATTTTCCCAGTCGGTTTGAAGTAAAGCCATATATTCAAGCGGGGAAAATATATTTGTAATATCTTTTAGTATACGAATATCTAAATCAAAGAATATACCTTCATCTGGAAACTGATCCGTATCGAATAATCTCATTTTATTCCATACTGTTGGTAAAGAATCATCAACTGGAATAATTGTAAAGTCCTTGCCTAGTGTTACATCGTCAGTAATAACATTTATATTACCAACTTGATCTGCTAATTTATATACATCTTCATTTGTATATTTGTTTCCAACTTTAAGACAATATTTCTTATGTGTCACCGGTTATAATAATCCTTAAATTCTGGAAAAACTGATTTGAATATTGTACGTCTTCTTTTATCTATTTCTCTTAAGTAGATTGTTAAATCTCTTCTTTGCCTACTATGATCATTATCTTTATGGTGTTTCCAATATCGGTAGATTCTTTCCATTTTGTGGGTTTCGATTTCATTAAACCATTTTGAATTTTTCATATAATGCCAACTTTCTTTAATATAGTGGCCTTCTTTCATTATCTTGCAATCCATAAAATCGGGGTGCCTAACATAAGGTATGTCAATACGAATACTATCTTTGCCATACTCTTCTTTAATTAACTCCATATCTTTTAAAAACTTTGTGAAGCTGCTAATACCTAGTGCATTATATGCACACATCATTGTAACTTGTACTTCTGGTAATGTGTCCATTATCTTTCTTAAATTGTTTATCCAATTATCGTAATTCATTCCATATCGTATGTAATCGTTTCTCTCACCATAAGCCTCAGCACTTGTATAGAGTTCAAATTTACGAACACGTTTTTCATCTACAATCTTTCTTACAGATTTTATAAATTTATTAATTAATTTATCAGGCGTTCCTAAATTACTATTAACTCCTAGAATTAAATTTGTATTAGGGGTTTCCGTTTCTTCTATGTAATGAAGAACTTTAAAAGTATCCTTTGTCATTAATGGCTCACCACCAGTAATTCTAAATGTGTGTAGATTTTCATACAAACTAGGCCACCACTCCCAAAATGCTTCTTGATATGGGTTGTATTGGTTATTTGGTATAGGCATACGATTTAGCCATTTTGTTAATTCTAAATCATGATGCTTATCTGATGTTGGGTAATGACCATGTTGTTTAATTTCATCCATCCACTTTGAACTAATGTGTGGAGAACAGTACATACATTTAAAATTACAAGCATTACTAAAACTTACTTCGACATAAGTTGGATCAAAGTTTTCGTCTCCTGACATTTTTGATATTTTGTTAAAATGAGGATAACTCCAGCTGCAGCTACTTTTATGGTGACGATCACTAAACATATCTGCACCCGCGTCTTCTATTCTCCAGCAATAATCACATTCTCTCGGTCTAATACCTTTCAGCATTTCTTTACGTTTTTCTTTTTTAAATTTTGTATTATGTAAAGCGCTGGGGTTATCTTTTAATTCTTCCAATGGAACTTTATGTGTACTTGGATGATGACAAGAATGGGTTTGGCCATTTTGTAAATGAATCGTTACTTGTGTCCATTTGGCAAGACATAAACTTGGACTAACAGAATCTAATTGTTTTTTTATATGGTTAACCATTTGCCCAACTTCTTTCTTTACACCACCAACATGCCCCACATGGTATAGGCCCAGTTCTACTTACACACGAAACTGTAAGAGATAGTAGATCATCTAATTTGTATTGTTTATACATCAAAATAATGTCTCTTTTACATAAATCTTTGTAAGGCAATCTTAATCTATCAGCTTTTATTTGTATGTTAGATCTTCCTTGATCTTCTTTCCATCCAGCTGGGCTTTTTGTTAAACCAATTAGATATTCATTTAAATTTAATTTTGTTGCTGCATATAAGAAATCATCTCCTTTGGATTTCGTTCTTTTAAGGTAATATATTTTAGATTCAATATTGCAACCGGTTAATTCGGATACTTTTTCTATAATTGGTTTAACTACTTTGGCTTCCGCATAATCCCTTACGTCGTAAGCAATTGTGATAGCATGTACGTTGGAATTATAACGTGCAGTTTCGTATAGTAACATTGTACTATCTACGCCACCTGAAGCAAATATACCTATAGACATATTTTATCTAACTCTGAATAATACGTTTCAATATTCGAATTATTACAAATAATATAATTTGGATTAAGATATTTTTCTGTTTCTTCTAATCCATTAAAAACAGTAGAGTAATAGTTTTCAACCTCATGTATCGATTGATTATTCCTTTTCATTAATCTTTCATATCTCTTCGATCGATCTGTTTGTATTAAAAGAATATTACAATCTAAATTTAAAAGTCGCATTGCTACCGATTCATTTAATCCCATATCGTATATTTTATTATCTGTGCATTTCATAATATAGCTACGGTAATCGTCTATATTTTTTATAACTGGCCTTATATCATTCCAAAAAGATATATGTTCGATATTATATTTTTGACAAAGGTATTTACATGCTGTTGTTTTGCCAGATCCTTGTATGCCTGTAATGATCACATTAAGATTTCCTTACTCTTATTGCCATACAAAATACCTTTAATATTACATTTACTACATGGATAGCAATTTCTATTCTTCTTTAGAACTTTTCGAAAAGACCATAGTTTTTGACTTTTTAACCATATATCCTCTACGCTTTGATCCATTACATTCCCCATAATCTGCTTCTTTTCCCAATCATGAGAACAGAGTAAAACGTCTCCATTGTAGTGTAAACTCATTGCATAAAATGGTATGTTACACCCTAGATCTAATTTTTCAGAAAATAAATAACCAGCTCTATTGCTTAAGTGTAAAAATCCAAATTGTTCTTCCTCGGGTTTGTAATAATGCTGAAGAATGTACTGATTGTTTGATATTCCTACAGAAGCAAATAGTTTTTCAAAATGTTCTACTTGTTCAGCACCATCATAAAGACTAAGAAAAAATTTATTTACGCCGGCATCGATTAAATTGGAAGCCATATTATAATCTAATCTATCACCATTTGTAACAATGTGAATATTTTCTTGCCATGGCATATGTTCTTTAAAAATCTTAATACTTTCTATAAGATGCTTATATAATAAACTTTCACCAAAACCACAGTATAAAATTCGGTTTTCATAATGGTTATTTGCTAGATCACGAGCAACTTTTTCTACAATCTTTAAATCCATATGGAGATTCAGATTAGGGTAACCGTGAGCTCGTGGACAAAAAACGCAATCTCGATTACATAATTCTGTAGCCATTACATCAATCAGCATTAATGAACTAAAAGGATTATCCTCGTTCATTCTTTCTTCCATTGGGAAGTACATTGAGTTTCTATCAGATGCTATATAATTCATTTTTATCTTTGGGGGTAATACACTTAAGAAACCCACTATATGGCTTTTGTTCTATTAAACCTTGATTAATATGGTCGATAATAAATGATACAGATAAATTACCGTTTCCGTATGTAACAGCTCTTCTCTTTCCACCAATGACATACGATATTATATCTTCTGTTACAATAAAAACAGGACATTTGGCAAAAGTACCTAAAATAGGTAGTCCAGCAAATTCAGATATAATAAATTTAGAATGGGTCATTTCATCCAGTATCCAGTCAAAATTATTACCGTAATCAAATTCAACTATTTTTAAATTTTTTTCTTCTGCGTATTCATACACAAAATCTAAATTAATATTTCTTGTTTGGAATTCAAATCCAGAATAACCAACCGGACTTGGCTTTTTTAACATAATTTGATTTTTATTACCAATCCATTGTCTTTTAAAATACCACATTGAATTACATTGTTCGTGTGCAATATAATTTATTTGATCTATAGAAAAGATAGAATAATGAATATCTAATCCGTTGGACTCAAATTCATTACACAAAAAAACCAATCTTTCTAAATTTGTTTCTTCATCCGTATCTTTATGCTTTCCTTTTTCATAGTCATTAATTACTATACATATTTTAATTTTATTACTAATAAGTCCAGAAGTGTAAAGTTTTAGATTATGTGCTAAAGTATTTGCTATGGTCATACTAACCATAGATATATTTTGCAATGCTGGAAGAAGGATAATATCATTTGCTTCTTCGGGAAAGAATGGATTACCTACTGATTTTAAAAAATTATAAGATTGTTTTATTTTAGACATACAACTAAATGAACTCTTTTATCCCATCCTAAATTTAGCGCGGTGTGCTTCTTTGTTGTGTCTAACATATAAGCTTGACCAAGCTCAGGCATTTTATATAAATTGTCATCAACAATAAACATACAGTCTTCATGTGTTACAAGTGGAATATGTATTCTCTTTGTCATGTCATAGTGATATGAATAAGCACGATTGTCAGATGTCAAAGTCATAAATCTACCTCTACATATATTATAGCACATATCTAGTTCTTTGTAAACAGTTTCTACATAAGTTCCTTTAAAAAAATTATTGACTTGTGTAAAGCTATTTTGGTCTAGTTTATACTTACGAAGATCACCACTTTCATACAAATATGTTTTACCATCTGCGGAGGAGATGTGAACTTGTGAATGTTTATTTGTTAAGCTGTTATAAATTTTTAACAACTTTTCATGGTCAAACTTTTGTTTTAGCTTCGTAAGCAAGTATCTTTTCCTTTACTTCTTCGAATGTGTAATCGAAAAATGATATTTTGAATAAGTATCTATCACTGTGTTCTGTATTATTTACAGAGTGTTCTTCTTTGGTATTAATTAGTGCGGTCTTATATTTAAATTCCCCATGATTTGTATATGTAATTGGTGCAGCCTCTCCAGATAACAAATGATTAATAGAACATTCAGTATTCAGGTCAACATGTGGTGGTAGCATGGAGTTGCCATCTAAAATGTAATAGCGTGGCTTACCTTCTAATCCGGTATCATTACAAAACTTATAATATTGTTTAGTTAATGATCGAAGAGGTTTATCCCTCAGAACTTTCCAGTTATCAAGTGCATCGTATCTTACATCTTTATATGCTTTGAACTCGTTGCGATAGTATTCAAGCTCTGTTAGTAAAGCGTATGTATTGAAAGGGTAAATAAATTGATGGATTGGAGACACGTGTGATTGACCTAATAAAATATTCTGACGATATTAATTTTATTGTTTTTGATGAGATGATACCTGAATATCATGATATTTTAGTCCAAGCTAGAATTGATAAGAAAAATAGAATTAGAGAAAATTACACAATTGATTCTCTTTCCCGTTGTTATTTTATGACAATTATTCTTTATAAGAATAAGCCTCATTGTATTTTTGGATTAGAAAAAACCGAATGGGATAAAACTGCCCGAGCATTTTTTAGATTGTATATCCCTCCTTTAGTTTATAAATTTAATGGTATTAAAGGATCAATGATAGGTAACTTCTACCATAAACACTCTCAATACCATAAAAAACACAATATTGAAAATTTATTTTTTACTCGTAATGTTCGCTCTAGGATTGTAGGAGAATCTTTATTTTATGTCAAAAGATATGAACTACCTAATGATTGGATTAAACAAAAAACCCCCTACATATATAATCGTGTTCCCCAATGGTTTTGGGTGTCAGGATCTAATCATTTTCTAAAAAATTTAGAGCAAGCGTAATTCTTGTTCTTTGGCATAACTCTCCATTGACAAAAATTGTATACTCTTCAATCATACTATTAGACTTGCTATTAACTTTTTCTTTATGAACTTCAATTTCATCATTGACAAATATAGGTTTGAAATACTTTGTTGAAATACCCCGAAGAACATAGTCTGTGATATTACCTTTAGCAACTAATCCTGTTACAAGCATACCAGGAACAACACCGCGACCTTCTTTATGAATTGGACTTACATCTACCATTAACTCGCAATACTGATTAATCATCTCTTGGGTTATTTTTGTTTTATGTCTAATCATGAGTTAATTTTATACCGAACTCTTCTAATATAATTTTAGTTGATGCAACTAAATCGCTTTGCGTAAATTCCTCCCACCATTCTTCATCAATAACCTCAAAATCATATCTGCGGGCTCGATCTAAATTACCTCCGGATAAAGCAAAAACATTTTTACTTTCAACTGCAGCCCTAATAATAGTTATTAAAAAATTTTGCTCAATAGAGGTTTTAATAGATTTTTTGCCGTCAAATAAATGTTCTATCGTATTATCAGAAAAATCTAATAAAGCACTTCGTTTAAATGTTTTTTCTGGATTTGTAGTTTTACATTGATACGGACTCATAACCAAATGGATTCTTGCTTCATGACCGCCATTGACTGCTGAATGGTGAGAAACGCCCGAATTAATCCTTCTAATTTTTCCGTCAGCTGGCATTCTAAATCCTGACATTTTATCGTAATCAAAGTAAAAACTTCCACGGTTTTCTATAACTGACAAGTGATACTTATCCTCCGGATCCCAGTGATGTCTAAGACACATGCCAGATGGAATATAAATGAAAACCGCTCGGCCAAGTGTAGGCATATCATCAAGAACTTTTTCGAAAATAGTACCCTCGACAATAGGATTTTTCTTTAATCGGGGATAAACTACATAGCTTTCTTTTTCTTCATCCTCTGTAAAAATTGCTGGGATAAGGGAATTCCTAGTTAGATGTGGTAAAATTTTTTCTTTCCAATCTTTTTCCACTTCGATTGGATCATATTGATATCCTTCAATAATACGTACAGATTCATTCATGCTCTTGTCCTAATAGTTGAGTTATGATGAGACGTTGGCGCTTTTAAATCCATAAGGCCAAACGTTTCATTTTTAATATTATTAATACTTTCTTGTTCAGTTTCACCAACCCCGGTATAAACTTTATAATCTTCAATATAATAACTTAAGTAGTTGCCCGATGGCAACTTATGTGTTTTCAATGATTGTGCTGACACACTTACCTCCAAATCCAAATGAGTTGTTTAATACAATGTTTGTTTCTCTATATATTGTTTCTTTAACAATGTTTTTTAAGCTTCCGGTATATCCTTGGTTATGCGGTATGACTCCCTTTTTCATTGAAAGTACACTATAGATTAATTCTAAAATACCTGCTGCAGCAAAGGTATGGCCTATCTTTCCTTTGTTAGATACGATTGGTGCATCTGGAAAGTATGATTTAATTACCTCATATTCTATATCATCGCCAGCTGGCGTAGCCGTAGCGTGGGCATTTATCCAATCTGGTGTTTTTCCACATTTTAATGCTTGTTCAATCGCACGACTTGCACCAATCCCGTTTGGTTTAAATTTGTCGAATGCATCTGATGCATGACCAGCCGAATAAACATACGCATAAATGTTTGCATTTCTTTTAAGAGCATTTTCTTCTGATTCGATAATTAAAGCACCAGAACCTTCTCCCATTGCAAATCCATTTCTATCATCATTAAAAGGAATTGTGTTATTACCAAGTGCACTTAACATGTTAAAGAAGTTCATATCAATTGCTTGAATACCAGCATCAGTACCACCAACTAAAATGTAATCATAATCATCAATATATTGAAGAGCAAAATCAAGCGTGACTAATCCCGTTGCACAAGCAGATTGGAAGCACGTGTTAATACCTTCGAATCCATAGTACATTGATAAATGACTAGCCAACGAGTCAAGCATTGTATTCGAAACCAATTTAAGATTTTTAATACGGGCTCTATCGATATCTGTTATATCGGCTCTTATATCATTCCCAGATACAAGTGAAGAAAAGAATACACCAACATTTGGTTTCATTTCTACTTTGGAATCAATTATTGCTTGGTGAGCTGCATAAATTCCATATTTCATTGCCCGCGGTAAAGTTCGCCTTCTTACACCAGAAGGGAGATCTATGTTTTGATCTGGATAGTAACCATATTCAATAGGGCATTCTGGATATAAGAATGAGCACTCTTTTTTATAGTCTAGATTATTGTTTAGATGATCAAAGCAATCTTTAGGATTGTTACCTAAAGCGTCGATCATTCCAATTCCTGTTATACATGCTTTTTTTATCATAATAATATATTATACCACATATGTTCTCCATTGTAAACCTATTTATTTATAAATAATAGTAAAATAGGCAGGGGCGTGATCGCGCGTCCGACAAAGATTTACGGAAGGTATTTCATGGCCCAGTATGAAGAATTTACAATCGATCAAGGTGCAGATGTAGCTATTGAATTGCACTTGGTCGATAAAAACGATGCAGTCAAAAATATTAATAACCATACAATT
>Ga0160423_10004307_pt1 | contig 11707 bp, 13 predicted proteins | sample CRUFie14St8metaG_FD_108191 | JGI IMG/M metagenome (GOLD analysis project Ga0160423, IMG submission 108191) | Marine microbial communities from the Costa Rica Dome - CRUD Field 142mm St8 metaG | ecosystem: Environmental > Aquatic > Marine > Oceanic > Photic zone | place: Costa Rica: the Eastern... | reverse complement strand
GTCATGTGGACACTAGTATAATTAGTGTTACTGACATCATCAGCCAAATGCCCAAGGATGTCCAAGTATCCTGGGTGGAAAGTAGGCTCACCCCCAGATAGGCTAAAATGAAAGCTGTTAAAATTATTAGCACGAGCTTGTCTTTTTATTTCGTCGATTGTTTTGAAACATAATTCTGTTGGTCTATGGTCTTTTCTGTCGCTTCTTGCGTAGGGCCAGCAGTAGCTACATCTGTAGTTGCAGAATCTTCCAAGTAGCCAGCTAACAGTAAAGAGGTCTCTATATAAGAGTGTCCTTTGTCCGACTTGAACAATGTCATCAAACGGGATTTTGGTAAAATCATAATTACTCCATTTTAAATTTTCATCGGATTCTGCCATCGAGCCTCATCTCCAAGTATTTAATTACTTGTTCAAGCATAATTTTCATATCTGTGTCTAATGTTGTTTCATATAGTTTTCGACATTCTTCTAATTCTAGTCTAAATAATTTTTCAACTGTCCAAACATTGTAATCCATTATAATTTATCTTTGCTGTAATTATAAAATTTTTCTGCTAATTCTGCATGAGCCAATGGCCCAGGGTGGACATTGTCATCAGCAAGCGGATATTTCATCATATCTTCTAAGAAATTTGAATCTGGCATCAAATATTTTTTAGGATCAAACCATTTATTTGGCCAGATAACAGTTTGGTTAGTACTAACGTCATAATGAGTAGTTGTATTTTCAACATGTTCCTCAATGCCTATTCCAGTGCTAGTATGGAAATTTTTTATACCTTTATCATTTAAAAAGTATCGTGCAAGCATAAAGTTTCGCATATATTCTAAAGTCATATCATTCCAATCATGCACATTTTCAAAAAAAGCCTTGCTCATTTTAAATGATGTGTTCACACTTCCGTCAGCTTCATATCTAAATTTTTCATCAACATGCCACATACCAAGATTTATGATATCATCTTTTTGAATCACAGCCCATCTGTCAGCATGAGTCCAGCATACAAAAACTACATCATCAGGTTTATAATTGTAATTTAGCATACTGTGCAAAATTCTTTTATTGCTGGCTCCACAAAAACCTAGATTTTCAACTGTGCAATTATACAGTTCAGCTAATTTACCGGGCCAAGCTAATGGGCTAGGATTCCAATTTAACTCGTTGTTACCTAAGGCTTGTCCGTAGGTACAGCTACATCCAAACGCGACTATATTCATATGTTCAATCCTTCTTCTAATAATTTATCTTTACTGTAATTATATAATTTTTCTGCCAATTCTACATGAGCCAATGGACCAGGATGACAATTATCTTCAGCGAGTGGATACTTATGCCAATTATTATAAAAATGCGAATCTGGCATCAAATATTTTTTATGGTCAAACCAAACAGTAGATAACTTGTCGTATTCTGCAGTGGCAGTATGAAAATTTTTTATAAGTCTATCATTTAAAAAGTAATGTGCAAGCATGCAGTTTCGATAATAATCTAAAATCATATCATTGTAATCATGCATTACTTCAAAAAAAATCTTGCTAATTTTGTGTTGCAGATTTATATCTCCTTTATTATTATATTTAAATTTTTCATCAACATGCCAAATACCAATATCTAAGATGTCATCTTTTTGAATTATAGACCATCTATCAAGATTAGTCCAACATACGAAGACTACATCATTGGGTTTATAATTGTAGTTAAGAATACGATGCAAAATACTTTTATTGCTTGCTCCGCATTGTCCTTGGTTTTCAACTGTGCAATTATATAGTTCAGCTAATTTACCAGGCCAAGCCAATGGACTAGGATCGTTTTGACCTTCATTACCCAAGGCTTGTCCGTAAGTATTGCTACATCCAAAAGCTAATATATTCATACTTTACGTTCCTGCATAGGATCAATGCTTATCTCATTAATATTAACATCTTTTGGCTGTTCTAGCAACCACTTTATATAATAGGCGGCACGATCTCTTAACATTGTCTGCCTATCTGGATGTTTTTCTTTGTTATTATCTAATGTACCAAAACTTATGTAACTAACTTTAGGTCCACTGTGCCATACGCCCACCAAACTTAAACTATTGCAGTAATCTCTAAGTGCTTTCTTTTCTGCACTATACAACCATGCTTGTCCTTTCTTGGTACGGTCAGTTGTTGAGCCTATACATACTATATGTGCTTCCGATTTGGCATTATATAGGGCCTTGTATACTAGATCCAGTAGCACAGTTTGATGAAAACGCCATAATGCACTGTTAATAATGATTTCTTCATGTTTAGTACATTCATTTGCAAAAGTAAACATGTGGTCTGTATTTGTTAAATCATAACCCGTTGTTCTACTGCAAAATACAGCTCTTGGATATAACTTGTGTAGTGCTTGTGCTAGTCCTTCGTTTGGGTTACCTGTTATAATCATATTTTTCCAATTCCATTTCTTTAAAACTTGTTTTCCAATCTATCTTTCTTACACTGTCAAGATCGTCTAAATAACCAATAAAAGTATTACTGTACTCTGACCATAAATCTTTTTCGTTCATATGATTAACGTAAAAAGGAACTTTCTTAGATTTTTTACCAAAATCATATTCTTTTATTTTATTTGTAATTATGTCTTTTATTTGATTTGGTAGAACTTGAGCACTCATGTGTATAGGCCATTCGACATGATTTGCTAGAACAAATTCGATATTAGGATAGTGTTTTTTCATAAAATCAAAAGTTTCCGTTAGATAAAAGATACTGATGTTACTACAGGTCCATTGCACACCTATATCAAAATGACTATACTGTTCGGCATATTTTTGCATTAGTTCTAATTTTAATTTAAACTGTTCCCACTTTATTGGAAATCTAAAATACTCTCCAGGTATTCCAATAGCATCTAAACTTAATCTAATTATAATTTGTTTAAAGTTTTTCAAGTTTTCAAACATTTTTTCAGTAAGTAAAGTTCCATTGCTTACATATGAGAGTGCAATGTCCTTTGCATATTCAGTCTGGCTTATATCTTGTATAAACTTGTTGTGTTGTTTGTTAGCAAACGGTTCACCTCCTAAAAAATTAAAACGTTTTGTGTGTTGCAAGTTTTCTTTTATGTTATCCCAAATAAAACTATCTTGTTCAATCCATTTGTTGTCCACATCATAGAATTCAGTATTTGGATATTTGTTGAGTATTGCTTTGTCTTCGTTCCATTTACTACTAGCACCTGTACCGCAGTGAATACATTTTAAATTACATATAGTACCCACACGTATATCTATATTAGGTGGATAGTGATCCACAGTTCCGTCTTCAGCTGTTTTATCTATTAGATGTTTATAATTATCATAATGATAAAAATTTTCATCCATGCGTTTACTTTGACCATTCAAACTTTCAACATATCGACAGCGTTTGCAATTTTCAGGCCAATTGCCTTTTAAAAATTTACTGCGTATGTGTTTAAAATAATCATTATTCCATTCGTCAGCGATATTGCTGTTTTTGAGTTTTTCGTTATTTTTAACTGTAGGTTGGTCAGCATAGCCACAAGTACGTGGTCTACCAAATGTGTTGGTGCTGAAATTAATCCATGGAAGTATGCAAGGTTTCATAGTTGTCAACATAATTAATTATCTTTTCTGCTACCATCATATTGCCTTCAGCATTGATTGCGTTTTCGCTTTTTTCATATCCTACATAATAAGAAGAATTAGGAAAACTAATATCTACAGTATCTGTATCAACTATGCCTGAGGTAAATTTAAACCATTTTGGAAATTTGTAATTTGTAAAATGTATTACAGGTATTTTTGTTGCTGTGCAATATTGATCAATTTGTATTAAAGCACCCAAAAATCTATTCATTTGTAAATCAGGATGGTAAAAGTATTTTCTATTTTGTTCTAATATATCGTTAGCTTCTTCTACAGGAAACGCAATGCTTTGATCGCTGTTGGTTGGAAGAGATTTTTCAAAATCATCATATTTCCAAAAATTTCCTTCTCTTGCTTTGTGTAAAAATTCTATTTCATCATCTTCAAATCTACTCTTAGAAATATCTCTGACAAAACCTGGCACAAAAACAAAACTTGGATAACTGTGAAATATTACTGCTAAATCTATAGGTTTTACTTTTTTAAGGAAAAACAGTATACGTTCTTCACTACATCTACCTAAAGAATGATATGTATCATTTGTATCTAAACAATTATAATGTTTTTGTACAATATCTGAAAATGTTTCAGGACTACTTTCTTGTACTTTATGACATGTCATACTATGACCAAAAAAGCGTATATTCATTTTACGACCTTATAAATATATTGCCAATGCTGGAGTCTCTGACCCGTGTTGGAATGAAGGGTGGCTGAGTGGATTAAGGCGCCTGTAAAGGTAGACGCAATAGCGTTTCGTGGGTTCGAATCCCACCCCTTCTGCCAACTAAACCAATCTGCCAAAAGCGTAAGCCCTTTCTAAACAGAACCAACATAAGCCACAAGGTTCTTCTTCATAGTGAGTCATACCCAAATCCTCACGCATAACAACGTCTTTTTTTACTTTGTTTTCATCAGCGTAAGGCATTTCACAACTGTATGTTAGTGGCAGTAGTTCGTCTGTTATACCGCATTGTTCATATAATGCCGCAGTGCTATATTTTTTATCACGATGTACAAATGGATGAATTGCATAAAAAGGGTGCTGGTTGTCAATTAATCTAAAGCCTCGTATCTCTCTACGATCATTATCGTCACGGTCATAGTCTTTCTCACGACATCCTTCAAGCACTTGTTCATATGTTTCCCATTTAATACCCGCAACGCCTATAGCATCTTTTGCTTGATCTTCCAATGGAGGATTTTGTGTTAAACCACCATACCAAACATTTGTTTTACCTTCACGAAATGTTTTGAATGCAATTTCATCTTGCTCTCTACCATAATCTTCTAGTGTCCATGGATTAGGAAGGTATGCTATGTTATGTTCTACTGGACGAATACCTGTACGCTCTGCTGTAAATTCAATTACTTTTTTAGCATAGTGGCTGTACCAAGGTTTAGTTTCAGTATCAAGTGTTGCAACATAAATGGGTAAATCAATACCACGCTCTACCATTTCTTTACACAAACGATAGTAAATAATACTGCTATCAGCACCACCACTTAACTTAATACAAATACCAAATGCATCATCAGGCAATAAATCTGTTATATAAGGTGTAACTGGATTCCAATATTTCAATTCTTTATCTTGCATAGCTTTCCTTTTTGTGTTACACTATATTTATGTATGTAGTTAATGAATAAATACTGGTATGCGAGACAATGTTAATAGACAATACACCAGTGAATGGTTGCAGTATGATCGTCCGCAACCTATGTACAGTAGCAATATAAACAAATTTTACGACAGTTTTTATCAACATAATCCTGTGCATACAACCAACTTGGATCAACAGTTTAAAAATACTTTTGTGCAGTGGTTGGCTGATCATAAGTATAGTGCTTTCAGTGGACTAGACGCATTTACAAGACAGGATATTATTAACGGTTGTACACAATTTATTGATGACTTATATCAACGCTGTGGTGATTTACAAATATTTGAAAACGATTACAAATACCATTGGCGTCTGAATAATAACATAAAATATGTAAATATCAACACGCTTGACCCTAATCGTGAATTGTTAATTAGTATGCCGTTTCCGTTCTATGGAGATGTACATCCGCACATGGATATAATACTAGATACAGCACATCAAAAGAATATTCCTGTACACATTGACGGAGCATGGATTAGTTGTATAAGAGATATTGAATTTAATTTTGATCATCCTGCTATACAAACTGTGGGTATAAGTTTAAGCAAAGGTGGCATGGGTGGTAATCGCATTGGATTAAGATTCGCTAGGAAAACACCTAAAGGTGCTGTAACTATTATGAATGACTTTAATATGAACAGTCAAGCATTGGTTAGCATGGGTATAAAGTTTATGGAAGACCTAGGTCCTGAATATTTTTGGACACAGTACAAAGATCACTATGCTAAAGTTTGTGAAGATTTTAATCTACAACCTACAAAAGCAATACACTTGGCAAGCAAAGACGGAAAGCCTGTTGGTGTTAGATCCTTACTAAGATGTTTATGTAAATAATATTTTTGGCAAAGGATCAAAAGAAGGAGTGGTTTGATACTTAACGTGTCCACCAGTTTCTAAAACAAATACACTATCATGCTCTAACCATTCTTTGTTTCCTTTTCCAATACATAGTGCTAAAAATGGTGCTTCATATTTTTGTGTTGTTCCAAATCTACGCTGAAGAGTATCATTAATAATATTTAATTCATCAGATGAACACTCCTCTGTACATCCTATAAAACTGAAATCATATCCGTATCTAATAGTTTCTGACATCATAGCACCTCCTACAATACCAGCCGCTAATACATCTTGAATATGTGCATTTTTTGGTTGGGCACAAAAGTAAACAAGCGGAGCGGTAAATGGAGCGACTTCATGGACTCCAAGATCGTTGTTGCGTAATACATATCTACTTAATAATTCTTTTTCTCGTGTATCATTTTCCGTACATTTAAAATAATTAACATATCCTAATCCATGTCGTTGAATTGGACAACGCTGTAAAATATGATCTAGTTTGTTTTCTAACTCAATAGGAACTGGTTCACTAACAAGAAAAGTTTTATAATTACGTCTATTTGTCCAAACATCTTCCATGATTTTATTCCTATATATCTTCGTATTTCCAACCGATAATGTCCCAAGTATTGCATTGTCTATATGCGTCAGTCATAGCAACATGAGATTTTAACATATTTAAGTGACTTGGATTGTCGGAGTTTTCTAATATATTAAATAATTCTTGAATTTGTTCTTGCTCTTGTTCTGTATAATCTATTAATATAGTACTTTCAATATCATCAGCAACTTGACGTCTGACCCAGTCCGGGGAATTATCAATTTTGTACCACGGAGCTCCATTAAGCCAACTAAATCCAATTTTAAATCTATCTAAATAATCTGTGTATTCTTTGAACCAAACTATGCTATCCATGAGGTTTAATAAATTTAAATTATGAGGTACAATAGCAAATTCACATGTTAACCAATCATACTTTTTAAGTATGTCAATTTTTTCAATTGTATCTTCCCATTTCAAAGGCCAACGAAGATATTCATAAAAATCTTTACCACTACCATCTATACTGTAATTGATATGCAGATGACTAAATGTTTCTAATTTTTGAATTTGTTCTTCTGTAAAACTACCATTGGTGGTGATGTTTAGTCCAGGCAATTGTTTACCGCTAGCAAGTAATGAATCTATCAATCTATCAAAGTGTACGTTAATAAAAGGTTCCCCGCCGGTAATTTCAAGTTTTCTTATACTGTCTGCTCTAGCTACAATGTCATCAATAATATTACGATACCAAGTTTTACTTTTTGACCAGTCGTGTTGCTTGGATACAAGTTTGAATAAATCAGGATCTTGTACAGTGTGTTTCATTTGTTTATATTGTTTTTCGATTAGACTACTGCGACTAGTATTGCAAATTCTACATGCAGTGTTACACTGATTACCAAACGTAATCATAATATGCTCTATGCCATTGTCATCTTTATCTTTGTAATAGGCATTGCGTTTTTGACGCATACTTTTTGCACCACTATCTTCTTGACGCCAACAAAAATCACAGCCTGTTGGATGACCAGTGTTCAATTTACTTTTAAATTCTTCAAGCCAATCGCTTTTTAAATATTCTTCAAAACTTTCAACTTCTGGTCGTACACCAACATACTGACAACATGGGCCTAAATTTCCTCTGCTATCAAAATGTATCTGTTTATAAGGTTCGCTACAGTATGGCATTACATTGTTGCTTGTTCAGCTCTCCATCTCTCTAATAAATCATCATCTAGTTCAATCATAAATGTCATCAACAATCCCATTTTTGCATTCCATTTTTTTCTTGGTTCTGTATTCAATGATCCTTCGTTAGTAGCATGTAATTGTACAGCGTCAAAAATACAAGGAGAGCCAGTTTTCCAATCAAATACACTTTCAGCATTAAGTCCTGCTAATCTTTTATAAGGCGTGTTCATATATTTTTTATGAAACTCTTTATCAAACGGTTCATTGCTTTGTGGCATTGGGTTACCATCTCTATCATAAAACTGTAAGTGACTGTAATCTGTAACAATCTCATAAATGCTGGCAATGTTTTTAGTTTCAGCACCGCCATTATAAACCTTAGCCCAGCCAATATCACGTTGTTCAAAGAATACAATTTGTCCACCGTCTAGTTCATCTAAGTGTGAACCAATCCAAAGTGGAGTAATAATATTTTTCCATGTGGTGTATTTACGTTGAGGATGATTTAGTGGCACGCTTTCACACATACCTTTATATCCTTTTTCTCGCATAGCATCCATGTGTAAGCCATATTGTTGCGGTGTTATAAAATAGTTACCGCCAATAGTAGGAGACTTTTCAGCAACAGGACCTAGTACTCTATCAAATTTATCTTTGTAACGCTGATATATAATTTCCATATCAACATCAACAATAACTGTACCATTGCGATTTAGTCTAGGTTTGTTATAATCTGCTGTAAATGAATTTTTCCATAGCCAATCTAATTCGTCTTCGTCAAACAAATCATCTACACAATCTGCCTTACTACTGTGTCGTCTTACATTTTCTACTGCAATAGGATGATCCATTGGTAGTAGATAAAATCCTGGTTCATCAGGTGTACTCATATATTTCTCCTTTATAATAAAATTTGTCTTCTTTTAATCTTTTTTTACAATCCTCAAATGTTATATTTTCTACATCACACCCCATATCTAATTGTAAATATACTCGCCAATTATTATCATTTTTAACTCCATGAAACTTAGTTACATCAACAAGTGTAGGATGAATGGTACTATAATTATATGTTTCTACTAACTGCCCGCACTGTATACCACCGTCTTCGTGAACTATTTTTTCATAAAAATTTATAGGAACACCGCCATCAGATGGTGTAACAGGAAATGCAACATAAACTTTTCTACCCTCATCTATATGTGGAGAAAATTCAAATCCTGGTTCATATACAACAAAACAAAAATCATCAATTATAAGCTGAAAATCTTTATTAAATAATCCTAATAATCTTTTTATTTCTGAACATTGATTATATCCAAACCCAAGATATTTGTCTATCAATTCGCTATTGGTTATTCGTCTTCCGTTCCATTTTTCTGTTTTATCAATACCGTTTTGAATTGCATCAGATTGAAAGTTGTAACTTTCTAATACTTTTGGTTTTATCAATTCCCAAAAATCATTTAAAGCATTTTGATCATATTTAATATCAGTTAAAGTTAAATAATTTTCCAAAAAATTACTCCATGTATCTATATAGTTCAGGCACTACATCTTTAATATGTAATCCAAAAGAGTCTTCTATTTTATATGTGTATTCACAAAATTTATCAAATTGATTGTTATTACTAATACTTTTATAATATTTACTGTTGTAATCATCTTTAATTTCTAATAGATAATCCTCAGGTAATACATTAGTACTCAAAAAGTCAGGCGTGACCAACAAGCTACCAAAATGTTTGATTCCTAGCATATCACAATAATTTTTAACATTTTGCATATCATGTAAATTATATGCTTGTATCGTACTGTACATATCAACTGTTGTATTACTGTTTTTAGAATAGTTACACCACTTAACAATATTTGGTTCTACACTATCCCAGGTTTTGCCATATCTAATATAATCATTGACAACACCTATTCCGTCTATACTAAGTTCCATTATTACTTTTTTAAATTTATCCAAGTAGTGTAACCATTTTTCTGGAAACAATGTGCAGTTGGTATTGCATTCCAACACAATATTTTGTATTATGCCTTTGTCTTCCAAGTACTGGAACAGATGTTTTATCTCTGGAGTAATAAAAGGTTCACCTCCTAGATATTTTATTTTTCTTAATTTATTTAAATTAACAGTTGAAAATATTTTTTCTACGTTAATTTCTGGCAGTGCTTTTATGTGATGATATTGTTTAAGTTGTGGATTCTCCTGTACTATTTTGTGCCAAAATGTGCTGTAAGAAGGTGAACACATTTTACAAGCTAAGTTACATTTATTGCTTAAACTAATCTCAATGTATTCAACATCTGGACCACCAGATGTAAAACTGTTTATAACCTGTCGTAAACTAGTTTGACCACGTTCTTCTTCTTTCATACATTTCTTACAACCTTCAGACCAGCCATTGGACATATCTTGGATAATATTTTGATAAAAATCAGTGTGTCTATAGTATTCAAAATCATTTTGTTCTATGTCAACAAAATCAAATTTATTGAATCTACAACAAGGACGCCAACTACCAGTAACTGTCACACACATATGATTAGTCAATGCATTACATTGGGGCATCAACTATAACTCCGTCTGATCATTTCAATTTTTTTATTTACCATCCACGTTTTGTCCTGACCTGCAAGTTCTTTTAGCAAGTCATTTGCTTCTAGTAGTCTGTTGAGTCTCACATCAAGTGTATTGTCTCTGAATTTCCAATTCCAATCATTGTGCCAGTATTCTAGTTCATCTTTTACTTTGTTCCAAACTGGAGTATCATCACTTAGCATCATAGTGTTTGCCATACTAATGTACATTAATTTTTTGCCATCGTGCCTGGCAGATGTATAACCTTTTTCACTTAGTTTTTTAATTGTATCCACTGTGATTTGATGATCTTCATTTGTTTCAAAAGGATGTCCTACAAACATAAGAAGTGTATGATGCATTTTGTATTTTTGTAGCATATCAAAACACCACCACATATCTTCATCTGTAAATTTTTTACCCAATTCCCATCTTACATTTTGACTAAAACTTTCAACTCCAACATCAAGTGCATAGCACCCACTTTCTTTCATAAGTCGATAATCTTCTTCAGGACTTTGACGATAATTTCTCACAATCCACTGACTGTGCCATTGTATTTTTTCTTCTTGTGTTTTTCTAGAATTATTGTAGTCTGCTAGTATGGTTAACATTTCTCTGAATGCTTTCATACTTCCGTTTATAAGACTATCGGTAAATTTAAAAGTTGTCCTGTCATACTTTTGTTTTACGGTAATAATTTCTTCAGCAATGCTTTTTCCACTGCGGAAAACATATTTGGGCCAAATATCATAAACATTACAAAAATCACAGCGTTTAACACAACCTCTACTGCCTGTTATGTATGTAGGCTTGGGTTGTACAGCAAACTTGTATTCATCCCAATCAATGTCATCATAATTAGGAATCTTTACACTATCTAAATCGATCATCTGATAAGGTGCGTTATCATCAATCCCTTTGTGTTCGTTATTGCCTTTTAATAATTCTACAATGGGTATTTCGCCATCGCCTCCGATAAAATGATCGATTAAACCTTGTTCTACATAATTGGAAGTTCTACCTACAGTTACTTCTGCCCCGCCCCAAACTATTTTAGTGTCAGGCAAGTGTTCACGTATAAGTTGGCTCAGCTTGATTGCAACCGCAGTACTCATTGAACTTAATAAACTTAAACCTATCCACCTAGGATTTTTTTGTTTAAATAAATCCATCCATTCGTCGAAAACATATTTGTACTTTTTATAATTTTCTCCAAATACTTCGTT
>Ga0160423_10004306_pt1 | contig 11709 bp, 16 predicted proteins | sample CRUFie14St8metaG_FD_108191 | JGI IMG/M metagenome (GOLD analysis project Ga0160423, IMG submission 108191) | Marine microbial communities from the Costa Rica Dome - CRUD Field 142mm St8 metaG | ecosystem: Environmental > Aquatic > Marine > Oceanic > Photic zone | place: Costa Rica: the Eastern... | reverse complement strand
TCTTTCCAAAATTCTCTTTCATTATACCATCTGTATTGTGTATTTCTTTTCCACATAGCGTTGATTCGTTTTACAGCTTGATTATATTCTTCATGATAAGGAGCGTACATAATATCAAGCCTTGCAGCGGCTTCTTCCATCCACTCGTGAGTAAGCCAGGGACTCCATCGTGCAATGTTTTCTGCTTCATCTATGGTTCTTTTTACACTCCAGTCTGAGTATCCGATTCTTGTTAATATTGATTGTTTTGTTTTAGCCATAATCTCTCCCTTATAATACTTAATTATATGAAATTATCAACTAATTGCCAAGTGTTTTATCAATGTTAACCGTTTACAACACCAACATTGTTAATGTGATTATAGTGATCAACTATATCAACAATGTATCGAGCGGCAAAAAACTCTCCATGCGATGTTTTGAGGGTTTCATACTCTTTCATTATTTCAGGTGCGTGTTGGTAAAGAAGCGCTTTAGCTTCTGATAGGGATGGTCGTTTGTGCATAAATTTCCTTGCTAAAAATAAAATTATGTTGTAGTCTACAAATATGTATGTTGACGATAAACAATTAAAATTTGAAATTAAAGAGGTACATTCTTCAATTCATGAGCTGGCAAATGATCTTGGTGGTGATATAAGATATCTGCATCAAGAAATATCTGACTTGCGTGAAACGATTAATTTACTTCAACAAGACATTAAACAGTTAAAGGATCAAATCAATGGCTCATAAACTTGTAGGTTTTGCTCACTCATCAAACTCATTAAATATAGAATATATAAAAAGTCAGCTTTTAGCAATTGCTAATGAGATTGAAGGGCTAGCAACAGAGTTTGCAAATGAAAATGATTTAAGATTAGGTATGTACTGTGAAAAAGCAAATCGTTTACCGTGTTTAATGTTATTCAAAGGCGAGACCCACAAAACTCACATCAATGCTAAACTCTCTAATGAGGAAGCTATTATGTGGACAAAATCACGTGTAGGTTAAATGCCAAAAGCCATATCATGCATTCCCCATACACAAAGAATGAACGCACATAAATTAGTATATTTTAAAGCTATCAATATGGCGATAGATTATCCTTACCAAAGTGAAGACGGAAGATCTCCTTCACCTGATCATGTTGCTCTAACAAGAGTGTGCAAAAACTTATCTGGTATAGATCATTGGTTGTTTACAAATTGTTGTACAGATTCTTTACAAATTTGTTTTAATACTTTATGCAAACCAGGAGACACAGTAATAGTGCCTGCATATGGTTGGAGGGCAATAGCAAACGCTCCACGTTTTATGGGAATGAATGTCATTTATTGTGATATCGATGAAACTGGTAATGTCGATTTAGAACAGCTACAAGATTTGATTAAAAAAGAAAAACCCAAAGCAATACTTATAGTACACAACTTTGGAACTATTGTAGACGTTAGCAAAATTAGCGATACTGCACAAGAGTATGAGTGTCACATTATTGAAGACGCTGCACCAAGTTTTACTATTAATGAAAAATATTCATACAAACTAGGCTCTCATAGTGATGCCGTATGTTATAGTTTTGATTTTACTAAAAGTCCTGGATGCCTTGGAGCTGGAGGAGGACTTGCCACAAATGATCAAGAGTTGTATGAAAAATTTAAAACTGTTTGCTCACACAAAACAGTAAATAACACAGTAGGCACAAAAAGTTATTTAGATACAATTTCAGCAGCGGTGCTTAGAGAAGATATAAATTTGATACAGCAATACAACTATAGACAGCGTAGAGCTGAAATTGCTACTTACTATATTAACAAACTTCCTTATAAAACTATGTTTGGAGAAAATTACATATTTCATCGATTTATAATTTTACCAGATAAAAACGAAAAACAAGATGTATTAAACAAATTTCGTTCACAAAAAATACTAGCAAAATCAGTATTTGAACCTAACTCTTATGATTGTCCTAGAGCAGTTGAGTTTTGTGAACAAGCAATTGAGCTACCTTGTCATCAGTTTATCGATATGAATGATTTAAATGAAAGATTACAAAAAATACTATGATCAATTTTTATATGTTAGATGTGCATCTAGCTAACCGATGTAATCTAAATTGTGATGGTTGTAATCATTGGTCTAATTATGGTTTTAAAGAAGTATTTTCAGCAAAAACACTAAGAGAGTGGGCAGAACCTTGGTCAAAGATTATCAAGCCTGAGAGAGTTAACTTATTAGGTGGAGAGCCTCTACTAAACAAAGAATGTAGTACAATAATTGAAGATTATAGAAGAATGTTTCCAACATCAACCATTAAATTTTTTACTAATGGCTTTGTTTTATCAAAGAACAATTGGTTACAAGATTGTTTAAGGAAGAACAACGTTGTCTTAGTTATCACTTTACACTCTATTGAAAAAAGATATTTGAAAAAATTAAAAAGTGAGTTACAATGTTTAAAAAGTTGGGGAGATTCGACCCAAAAAATGAAAACGTGGTTTAGAACAGTTTTTGATTACGACGGCCAAGAGGTTGAAATAAGAGATATGCGTGGACATTGGTATAAAACATATACAGGAAACGGGTATAATGCTAAACCATATAAAGATAAAAATCAAAGGCAAAGTTGGGAAAACTGTGTTTCAAAAAACAGTGTTCAGCTTTACCACGGCAAACTTCATAAATGCGGAGTTATTACGTACTTAAATGATTTTTTGTCGAAATATAACCTACTTGATGATGAAGATTGGAGCCCTTACACAAAATACAAAGGCATAAAACCAACTGCATCACTGAATGAGATTGAAAACTTCTTTAAAAGAGAAGATGAATGGATTTGTCAAATGTGTCCCTCAAACCCAGATAAAAAACAATCAAAAGAAGTATTCAAGAGGTATGAATACTAAGCTAGTAATATTATTAGCATACTTTTAACCAACGGATAAGAATTATTTTACATGCAGTACTTTATAGGAAAATTATTTTATATCTGCTTCACTAATTGAAACCCAAAATGTATATTATAGTAAGAAATAATGATGTAGGTAGAGCGCTTCGAGTTCTTAAAAAGAAACTTTTACAAGAAGGCATTTCTAAAGAACTTAGAGAGAGGCGACATTTTACTGGTAAAGCAGAGAAAAGAAGACTTGCAGAAAAAGCAGGTAAAAAGCGCTGGGTTAAAAAACGAGCGCAGCTCGAACAGCAATTTGTTCGAGAAGAACGCAACCAATTTAGAAAAAATAAAAGAAACAAAAATGTTCAAAGACCTAACAAAGGTTCAAATCAGCACAACAGACCACGTTCATTTAGCAATAAAAATTTCCGAAAACCACGTTCATAATTTAACCTTTACATTACAGGCTTTTATAAAGGCAATGAGAACTGGACACGTTAAATACCACAATTTTACCTTGACCGTTTTAAACAATCATGTTAAGATCTATACAAATGATTATTTTAGACATTATAGACTGTCTTTGAAAGACTGGGAAATAGTAAAAAAACAATTTAAAAATGCTTTAAAAAAGTATAAAGGAAAATAGCAATGTGGAAACCTATACATAGAGTTACAGCAGATTTTGAATTGATGATTACCAAAACAGATTGGAACGGCGGACATACAGGAAATAACTGGCAAAACAGACAGCGTAGAGATGACTTTTTCCTTCAATATAAACATGAAGATGTTTGGAAAGAAAGTGCTAAAATAGTTAATCAATTTTCTGTTGGTGGCTGGCGATGGTCTTTAAATCGCACACTTAGAAATAGCGTGACTAAACCTCATAGAGATTGGGCTGAAGATATAGATTTAGATAGCTTTGCTAAAGATTTGAGAAATACTATTAAAGAAATAAACGGTATAGAAGAAAAAGATTTAAAATCCGATATGATAAAACTATGGAGAAGATTTTGGATTCCAATGAGAGACAGAGAATTTGGACAATTTTTTGAATCATCTCAAGGCATAATTTCTGATTGGAAAGCTGGTGATGTATTCTATTTAGACGCCTCTAAAGAGCATTGCGGTGCAACAGTTGGCGAAAATAATAGGTACACTATGTTAGCAGAAGGACTTGTCACTAACTTATATGATCAGTTTAAAAAGTTAGTTTAAGATTGTTAATCGCTTAAATTATTGTTACTATAATTAAAAATTATAGGAGATTTTAATGAAAGCATACAAAGGCACGTTCAAGAAAAAAAATGGAGAAAACAGAGAAATGGTTTTTGCAAGAATCTGGGATTTGCCAGAGCCGTTTTTAAAGAAACATGTTCAAGGTGCTGGTTCTGAAAGTAAATACCCAGAGGGTATGGAACTAGTATGGGATCTTGAAGCAGACAGTTTTAGAATCTTTAATTGGAAAACTATTGAAGGCAAAGCAAAACACTTTGATATAGACAGTGCCTTGTTTGAGGTATAGTAAGTAAAGCAGGCTGGACTCGGGGGCAGTACCCGACACCTCCACCAAAAAAGAGAATATTATGAGCGATGAAAAGAAAAACGGTATTGTTGTCAAAGATGAAAACAATGAGTTTGAATTAGCACTTAGATTTTTAGGAAATGAGCTTATAGCAATCAAAATGGCAGCACACAATTTTAGTGGTAAGTTAATTGTATACAGTATTTTATTATTGCTATTTAGTTTTATGCTAATTGAAGTTTTTGAGATCAACACTTGGATTTCCTCATAACCCATGGGGGTGAAATAGGATCGACAGATGAGTGAACACAAATACTTAGAGGCAGGTGAGCAAGCGACCTCAACCGCAAGACTTAAATAAATGCAAACGATAATTTTGCACCTCAGGATATGCCGTTAGCGGCTTAATTCCTATGCGCCTGGAGAGAGCGTGGAAACAGAATCTCTCCACATTTCTTTAGAGGGTATAATGAGAATCGATGACGATATAAAACTAGACTATTCAGATGTTCTTCTGAGACCTAAACGTTCAACACTGACATCAAGATACGATGTAGACATTCATAGAACTTTCAAATTCAAACACAGTAAACAACAATGGACAGGTGTTCCGATTATGGCAGCTAACATGGATACTGTTGGTACACCTCAAATGTTTAAAGTATTATCAGAATATGACATGATAACTTGTCCTGCTAGACACCACCTAAAAGACCCAAAAGATATTATGAATTTTAGAGGTAAAAATGTGTGCATGTTTGGAGGTTTAGAAGATGTTGGCACCCTCACTTTAAATCAAGTAAAATTCGACATGCTTGGAATAGATGTTGCTAATGGTTACACGATAAGTGTCGTAGATGCAGTAAAAGATTTAAGATATAGAAACCCAGAAAAAACTATCGCTGTGGGAAACGTTGTAACTGCCGACATGACACAAGAGTTAATACTGGCTGGCGCAGATATAATTAAAGTAGGTGTTGGACCTGGTAGTGTTTGCACAACTAGAATCAAAACAGGAGTAGGTTATCCACAATTATCAGCAGTTATGGAATGTGCAGATGCTGCTCATGGTTTAAATGCACATATTATAGCGGATGGAGGGTGTAACTCCTCAGGCGACATTGTAAAAGCATTTGCTGCTGGTGCTGATTTTGTAATGATTGGTGGAATGTTAGCTGGACACGATGAGTGTGATGGACAAATTAAAAATGGAAAAATGAAATTTTATGGAATGTCATCAGAGTCTGCAATGAGCAGACATAATGTACCACATAGAGAATATCGTGGTGTTGAGGGTAAAACAGTTGAAGTTCCACACAAAGGGCCTGTTAAAAACACTTTAATTGACATACTATCAGGTATAAGATCTGCTTGCACTTACATTGGAGCAACTAGATTAAAAGCACTTAGCAAATGTGCTACTTTTGTTAGAGTAAACAACACACATAACACAATTTTTGGAGAGGAAAATGATTACAAACATTGATAAACTTATTATGCTAATGGATGAAATTGCAATAGCAAAGAGTAGACTAGAACCACATGACACTGGGCATATTCATACATCCATAAGCTGGTTGCAACAAAGAGTTGAAGAGGTAAAAAAAGAATTAGAAACAGATTATATTGATGGTAGTGATAGGAGAGTTAGATACAATAAAAACCTGTGGGATGTCGCATATGAAGACGGCACGATAAAAGGTGTATAAGACCTTTTTATTAGGAAACGGTGGATATGCTCAAGAGTGTTTTGAGCAGTTTGTGTTAGGAGGAGTCATACAAGACTTTGGAGGTTTCTTAATATTAAAAAACAATAAATTAGTGTTAATAAATGAAGAAGGTGTTGACGATTTTAAATATCCAGACAACTCTTCATTTGTTTTGGGAACAGGGCATCGTGTTTGGAGAAAAAAATTCTTGGAACATCTATTTAAAGTTTATGAACAAGACATAAATCATTTTCCAAATATTGTAGCTAATGAAGCACATCTTTCACAAACAAGCAGATTAGGCATTGGTAACGTTCTAAATTGCTTTGCGATGACAAATGCAAATGCCGATATAGGGAGTTTTAATTTGTTAAACTGTTATGCGTCAGTTCATCATGATGTAAGAATGGGAAGTCATAACATATTTACTACATACGCAACAGTTTTAGGATATTGTAATGTAGGAGATGATAATTGGCTAGGTAACGCAACAACCGTTACACAACGAACTAATATAGGAAATGACAATACACTAAGCTCTGGAGAACATCTCTTTGACGATATGGGAGATAGACAGTTTTTTAAGTCAGGTGTTATTGTGGATAAACCAGTAAAAAAATGATTATATTATTTAGAAGCTCTGAAGCAGCTGTTTCTGCAGGTTCTTTAGGGGACGAAACAAAAGAGGGTTTACGTTGGAACGGTAAACATAAACTTGAGATAATTAGAAAATGTTATCTTTCTATACAACCTCATCTAACAAGAGACGATAAGATTATTATCATAGATGATAGAACAACAGAAGATACTCTTAACTGGATGAAAGACAATACCAAAGCGTTATTTGGTGTGCATAAAATAACTCCCTTACCAGAGTTAAGAGCAAATCACCCATACCCAGCTTATCACCCTGTTTTGGCTAATTCATGCCCAGAATTAATGGAATATTTAGTTGAATTAGCAGAGAAAAATAAAGATGAATTAATATACATATGTGAAGATGATTATTTACACATTCCACAAGCAATTCAAGCAATGAAGGCTTTTTTTGGTAACAAATTTGGAGGTTTTTACGCACCTCAAGACTATCCAGATAGGTACTTATTTGATAGTGACAGAATGTGTAGATTAGAAATTACTAACTTTGGACACGTAAGATCCATACCTAGCGCAACTCTTACTATTGCTGCTCTTGGGTCTACTTGGTTAAAATATAAATTTGAATTATTAAGAGCAGGAGCGTTTGCCGATGATACTTGGACTTGGAAAGCATTCAGGCAAGTCGGAGCTTTTTGCCCAGTTCCAGGTCATGCTACACATCTTCAAGAAGGATGCTTAACACCATTGATACCTTGGGAGCAAGTTTATGATTCCATACATACTTAAAAAAACTATTTCATATGATAAATTTCAATACTATTTAAAAAAGGCACATGATACTAATCAGTTTACTAATTATGGTTGGGCAGCAAAAGAATTAGAAATCAGAGCAAGAGATATGCTTAAGATTGATGAATCAAAAGCAATTATAGCTTGTTCCAGTGGGACAGCTGCTCTTCATGCGATGCTTTGGGGAATACAACGAAGAGACGGAGCTCAACGAATCGGAACTCAAGATTTTACTTTTGCCTCTAACTCTCTTGGGCCAGCACAAGGTCCTATTGTTCTTGATATGAAAGGTGATGGAAATGCTAACCTTGGAGACGACGTAAATGCACGATATATAAAAATACTAATACTCACTAATTGTTTTGGTCATTTACAAGATTATGAGTATATATCAAAATATAATTACCCTTATTTAGTTTTTGATAATGCTGCTACACCATATACCTTTTTAAATGGATCAAACAGTTGTAATTATGGTGTCGGTTCTTACATATCATTACACCATACAAAACCAATCGGTTTCGGTGAAGGTGGATTAGCAATTATTGATAAAGAATACGAAGACGAAGTTAGGATAGCCACAAATTTTGGAATCGTAAAAGAAAAGTTTAATGAGCGTGGTGGTAATTATAAAATTAGTGACGTAAGTGCCGCTGCAATACTTCAATGGTGGGATCAGTTTGACATTGATGATTTAATGAAAAAATTTCAAGATAACTACTACAACATAAAATATGAGATGCGTGATCAAGAGGGATTCTCTTGGAACCACTTTTCAGATGATGATGTTTTCTTTCCTAATTGTTATCCCTTTGTTCATGCTAAAGACACTAAAGTTACTGATATTAAAAGTGATTATGAGGTAAAAAAATACTATTACCCATTAAGACAGTTTCCTGTTTCAATGGAGCTTTACAATAAAATAATCTGTTATGCAATTACTAAGGATATTCATATATGAAAAAAATAGCAGTTGTCACAGGCTACAGAGGGTTTTTAGGAGTTAATTTTACACAACGTCTACTTGATTTAGGTTGGCAGGTTTATGGAATAGATAAAAAAACCTATGTAGCAAACGAAACTTTATCTTTTTTATTAAATGCGAATATTGGAAACTTTTTTAGAGAAATTGAAGAAGACATTTGCGATATAAAATGGCTACCTGAATGCGATGTAATTTTTAATTTTGCTGCTGAAAGTGATGTTGATGTAGGTAATCACAACTCTAAACAGTTTGTTAAGTCAAATATTGAAGGTGTTAGAAATTTATTAGATATTATAAATAATCGCTTAGTGATAAGGGCAGATAAACCTTTATTTTTTCAAATATCAACTGATGAAGTTTACGGTGATATAAAAGATAAAAATTTATCCTACGATGAGAGTGCTGAACTAAATCCATCTAATCCTTATTCAGTTACTAAAGCATCAGCTGATTTATTAATTAAAAGTTGGGCTAGAACTTACGGTTTAGAATATATTATAGCAAGACCCTCTAATAATTATGGACCTTTTCAATACCCTGAAAAATTAATTCCTCTTTCTTGTAAAAGATTAGCCCGTGGTAAAAAAATTAAACTACATAATAAAGGCACTCCTGTTAGAACTTGGACTCATGTTGATGACACTGTTGAGGGTATATTAACTTTATTCGAAAAAGCAGAGAGAAATAAAATATATAATATTTCTTCAGAGTATGAACAAACAAATTATGAAACTGTAAGAAAGTTAATTAACGCTCATTTTTTAGGCATAGTAAAAAGAGATGTTCCCAACTTAGAAGAACATTTGGACTTATCATTTGAGAGACCAGGTCAAGACATAAGATACGCCATCAGCTGTGAGCCATTAAAAAAATTAGGGTGGACACCTAAAAAAGAGTTTGATAAAGAAATTTTAAAATTAGTTAAGCATTTCAAAGAATATTGGCGATGGTAAATAATGATTCAGACCGTTTTTGCGAAAACATTTTATCATAACGAACCAGGATTATATTATCATATTGAGGATGGTCAATTTTTTTCTACTAAATGGTTAGCGATAGATTATGGTTTTAGCAAGGGTTTTACCTATCATCAAATAATTAACAAATTAAGATGTTGTCTACATAAAAATTTAGCGTTTGATTACTTTGATTGGACAAAAGAACCTAATGATTCATGGGATCACATTTTAAAAACTAGACTACAATGGTTTAGGGATAACTATGACTACATTGCCTTATCTTACAGCGGAGGAGCTGATAGTCAAGTAATATTAGACACAGCTTTGAAACATAAAATTAAGTTAGATGAAATAGTTATGTATGCTACAGAACTAGAGGGTTTAGGTGAGGATTTTCTAGAGCATTTAAATTGGGAGATAAATCAAGTAGCAATTCCAAGATTAAAAGCAAGCGATCTATCTTTGATCGGAAACCCAAAAATAAAAATTTGGATAATAGACAGTTGGGATATACTTAAAGAAGCATACACAGAAAAATACGTATTTAATCATAGCAGCAGAACATATGAAAAATATTCAGCGCCTATAGCTGGAATAGCTATGCAAACTGAAAAAGAAAACGGTATTATCATAAGAGGTTGTACTCACCCCACTGTTCTATATGACAAAAGTTTAGATAAATATTACATGGAAATTTGGGATACTGACAATTTTATTTGTGGTAGTCAAAATTCTAATAGACTATCATTTTTCACTAGCCCTGAAGCACCTTGGGTTCATGCTAAGCAAAGCCATATGATAAAAAATTATTTAAGAGCGAATAAATTATTTTATTTTTCGGATGCTAGAGAAACCGAATATAGAAAAATATTTCAAACTCTCTGTAGAACTAAAGTATTAAATAGAAAATCACCCTTTTTTGACAAAACTCATACAACTAAATTAAACATATCAAAAAAAGCAGCTGCCTTTGCAAAACGCATGCACGAAATATATCCTGATTTATTCAAAGAATTGTTGGGAGTAAACAACACTACCCTTCATGGGTTACCTTTATATAGGTATCCAGAGGGAGTTTTAATGGGAAAATATTATTTAGAGTAAAAGATGATTGATTTAGGTGATATGGCTCATGTGTTAGCAGGAGTAACTTGTGGTTATTTTTCAGGATTTATTCCTGGAGTTGGTAATTTAGTTACTTTGTTTTTAGTTTATCCTTTTTTATTAGATTCTACTTTGTTACAGTTATTGTTGTTTTATATGGCACTAACTTCTGTTTCTCAATTCAGCGGTAGCGTTGTTGCTACAGTATTTGGAGTTCCAGGAGAAGCTAGTAGTCTACCAGCAGTAAGAGAAGGAAAAAGATTATTTTCACGGGGACTTGGGAATATTGCTATATCAAATGCAGCAATGGGTAGCGTCATAGGCTCTTTTATAGCATTAGGTTTAGTGTTGTTAGCATTGCCGTCAGCAGTTGAATTAATAACTAAGTTTTATAATAATAACGTGCAGTCTGTAATTTTATTATTAGCAACATTCAGCGTAATATTATTACTTGGACATAATAAACTACAAAATGTTTTTATATTTGCTTTAGGATTTCTATTGTCGTGTATAGGACAGTTGAGCGTGCCTCCAACTATTTTTGCAGAGGATTACTTACCTTATGAGATGTTTCCTGAATTAATAACAGGTTTACCCATGTTTCCAGTTATGGTTAGTTTATATGTATTTCCAGTTTTACTACAAGTTAAAGCACAATTTAAAAATTATGAATCAGATAGAGCGTATGAAGATAAAACACCAGTTTTGATTCACATAAAAGAATACTTAAGTAACTTATCTTCGTCAATCAGGGGCAGTATAATCGGATCATTTATTGGATTAGTACCTCATGTGGGAACAGCAGTAGGAACTAATCTAAGTTATGCATTTGAAAGATTTTTAAGTAAACGAAAAGGTATTTATAGAAAAGATGGAGACATAAAATCATTAGTTTCAGCTGAAACTTCTAATAATGCTACAAATATGACAGGATTAATGCCTTTACTATTAATTGGAATTCCAATATCAGGTAGCGAAACACTGTTGTTAGCTATAATAGAGATAAATACTTATATTATTAATTACACGACAACTATCGAAACGAATTTATTCTTGCACCTATGTGTGTGGTTTGTTATAGTTAATGCAATAGGATTAATACTATGCTGGCCTGCAGTAAAGTACGTTAACATCCTACAAAAAATTAACATGAATTATATGTT
>Ga0160423_10004305_pt1 | contig 11709 bp, 9 predicted proteins | sample CRUFie14St8metaG_FD_108191 | JGI IMG/M metagenome (GOLD analysis project Ga0160423, IMG submission 108191) | Marine microbial communities from the Costa Rica Dome - CRUD Field 142mm St8 metaG | ecosystem: Environmental > Aquatic > Marine > Oceanic > Photic zone | place: Costa Rica: the Eastern... | reverse complement strand
TGTGACTGCTATTCGTGCTTCACAGTTAGGTTTGAAAACAGCAGTTGTAGAAAAAGAAAGTCTTGGTGGTATTTGCCTTAATTGGGGATGTATACCAACAAAGGCCTTATTAAAATCTGCTCAAGTTTTTGAATATATTCAACATGCAGAAGATTTTGGAATTAATGTTAAAGATGCTGGAGCTGATTTTCCTGCAATTATTAAAAGAAGTAGAGATGTTGCTGATGGAATGAGCTCAGGTATTTCATATCTTTTGAAAAAGAATAAAGTTGATGTTATTAATGGTTTTGGTAAGGTAAAATCAGGAAATAAAATATGTGTTACAACTGATGGAAAATCAAAAGATTATTCTGCAAAACATATAATTATTGCAACAGGAGCTAGAAGTAGAGAACTTCCAAATTTACCTCAGGATGGTAAAAAAGTATTAGGATATAGAGATGCTTTGGTTCTTCCTAAAGCACCAAATAAAATGGTAGTTGTTGGTTCCGGAGCTATTGGTGTAGAGTTTGCTTATTTCTTTAATGCTATGGGTGTTGATGTAACTATAGTTGAATATATGCCAAATATCGTGCCTGTTGAAGATGCAGATATTTCTAAACAATTACAAAGGAATTTTAAGAAATCAGGTATTTCTATTATGACAAATTCTTCAGTAGAAAAGATTGATTCTTCAGGAAAAGGTTGTAAAGTTTCTGTAAAAACAAAAAAAGGTGAGGAGATAATCGAATGTGATATAGTTATTTCAGCTGTAGGTATTGCTGCTAATATTGAAAATATAGGATTAGAGGATGTGGGAATTAAAACAGAAAATGGAAAAATTATAGTGGACGATTTTTATAATACTAATGTAAAGGGATATTATGCAATTGGTGATGTCCTCTCAACTCAAGCGTTAGCACATGTTGCATCAGCTGAAGGTATAGTTTGTGTAGAAAAAATTGCTGGAGAAAATCCAGAACCTATTGATTATGGTAATATTCCAGGTTGTACATATTGTAGTCCTGAAATAGCTTCTGTAGGTATGACTGAGGAGGCTGCAAAAGCTGCAGGTTACGAACTGAAGATAGGTAAATTTCCATTTACTGCATCAGGTAAGGCTTCTGCAGCAGGACATAAGGATGGTTTTGTTAAAGTTATTTTTGATGCTAAATACGGTGAGTGGTTAGGATGTCATATGATTGGTTATAACGTAACAGAGATGATTGCTGAGGCAGTAGTTGCACGAAAACTAGAGACAACTGGTCATGAGATTTTAAAAGCAGTTCATCCTCATCCAACTATGAGTGAGGCTGTAATGGAAGCAGTTGCTGACGCTTATGATGAGGTTATACATATATAAAGAAATATCAAATTTTTTCTCGAATAATTTTTCTTTGTTGGGATTTTTTTTAATCTTTATTTTTATAAAATAGAATCATTTCGAATATTTGCTCAAGTCAACTTTTTAAGTTCCATTTAGAGTTGTAGTTTTAAAGATACTTTCTAAAAAATTACTACAAATATTAATGTCTAGATTTTTTTCATAATCTAAATTTGATAGAATACATGATGAGAGATAAGAAAAATAAAAAGATAAAATTTTTTTATAAAATGGTTAGAGATTAAATGCTAATTTAACATGATCTTGACAGTCTAATTTCTCCCATGTGAAAGTTTCTACATTAAATTTTTTTTCTTTTCCATTAACTTTAAAAGTAACATTTTTGTATTCAGAATTTCTTCCCATATGTCCATATGCAGCAGTTTCTGAATAGATTGGTTGTTTTAATTTTAACCTTTCTATTATAGCTGCTGGCTTTAGATTGAAGCAGGGCATTTTTTTAATTGTATTAGCAATCTCTCCATCTGACATATCAACTTTTGATGTACCATATGTGTCAACAAAAATCCCCATCGGTTCTGCAACACCTATAGCATATGAAACTTGTACTAATATTTTTTCAGAGACTCCTGCAGCAACAAGGTTTTTTGCTATATGTCTAGTTGCATAAGCAGCTGACCTATCAACTTTTGAAGGGTCTTTTCCTGAAAAGGCACCTCCTCCGTGAGCTCCTCTGCCTCCATATGTGTCAACAATAATCTTTCTACCTGTTAAGCCTGTGTCTCCATGTGGCCCTCCAATAACAAACTTACCAGTTGGGTTAATATGATACTTTTCTTTACCAAATAATTTTCTGTTTTTTTCTGAAAGTTTACTCAATACTCTAGGAATTAAAATTTCTTTAATATCCTTTTCAATTTGTTTTTGCATTTGTGTTTCTTCATCAAAATTATCGTGTTGTGTTGAAACTACAATATCAGTTATTCTTATAGGATTGTGATTATCGTCATATTCTAATGTAACTTGAGACTTTGAATCAGGCCTTAGGTATTTCATCTCTAAACCTTTTTTTCGAATGCTAGCTAATTCAATTAGAATCTTGTGAGAGATGTCTAAAGCTAATGGCATTAGATTTTCAGTTTCGTTTGTTGCATAACCAAACATCATTCCTTGATCTCCTGCTCCTTGTTCTTTATATAACCCCTGACCTTCCACAACTCCTTGATTAATATCTGAAGATTGTTCATGTATAGCAGAGATAACACCACAACTATCACCATCAAATTGATATTCTGATTTATTGTAGCCTATCTTTAAAATTACTTCTCGTGCAATTTTTTGCACATCAATGTAGCCTTTAGTCTTAACTTCGCCACTTAGTACTGTAAGTCCAGTTGTTACTAATGTTTCGCATGCAACTTTTGAATTTGGATCATTAGCAAGAAAGTTATCTAATAAGGCATCTGAAATCTGATCAGCTACCTTGTCTGGATGACCTTCAGATACTGATTCAGATGTAAAAAAATATGACATAAATTATAATTTTAAACATTATAAAAAAGGATGATTTGGCGTAAAACAATTAAAGAATACTTTTTTAGCATTTTTTTTAGTGGTTGCAATAAGCCAAATCTATCCACACTATTATTTAGCAAAAATATAAAAATTCTAAAGGTTTATAGCTAATATATATAAAATATAGTGTTTTTTAATATTTTAACAATTAATCAGTTAATGATCTAAAGTGTTCCTCTAAATCAATATTATTTTTTACTAATCTAGAAATATTTTGATCATCTATTATTTCACCTTTATTAATTATAACTATTCTATTACACATTTTATCAACCTCTTGCATAATATGAGTTGATAATAGAACTGTTTTAGTTTTACCAACATTTTTTATTAAATTTCTTATTTCAACTAATTGATTTGGATCTAATCCAGTTGTTGGCTCATCTAAAATGAGAACTTCTGGATTATGAATTAGCGCTGCAGCTAAACCTACTCTTTGTTGATATCCTTTGCTTAGTTCTTTAATTTTTTTGTTTGATACAGGTTTTAGCCCAGTTTTATTTATAACATCATTTATTTTGCTAAAAACATTTTTTAACTTATAAATTTTAGCTGTAAAACAAAGGTATTCTCTTACATACATATTAGTATAGAGTGGATTCTTTTCGGAAAGATAACCAATCTTTGATTTAATTTCTAATGACTTTTTTTCAGTGTCAAGATTGCATACCTTTACATTTCCTGAATCTTGTTTTATATAACAACAAATAATCTTCATAAGTGTTGATTTTCCAGCTCCATTTGGTCCTAAAAAACCAACAATTTCCCCTTTTTTAAATGATAGATTTACATCAGAAAGAGCAATTTGCTTACCATATTTTTTAGATATATTTCTGATAGAAATTGACATGATGCAAAAATAACAGAATTATTGTAGTTTTCATATCTATTTTTATCTTTGTGTTAGATGAAAGGTTTAGTTATAAAAACAACAGGTAAGCAATATATAGTTAAAACAGTTAATGGAGAAATCATTAAAAGTTTTTTAAAAGGAAATTTTCGTATTAAGGGGATTAAGAGTACTAATCCTGTAGTGGTAGGAGATGTAGTTGATTTATCTAACGACTCTGGAGAATGGATAATTAATAATCTATATGAAAGAAAAAATTCAATAACTAGAAAATCAGTTAATTTATCTAAACAGACTCATATTATTGCTGCTAATATTGATCAAGCAATCTTGATGGTCACATTAGAAAGTCCTGTGACAACTACTAGTTTTATTGATAGATTTTTAGTTGCAGGAGAAGCCTATGGAATTGAAATTATTATATTTTTTAATAAAGTAGATATTTTAGAAAAAAAAATAAGAAAACAAGCTTTAAATCTTAAAAAAATGTATCAAGAAATTGGTTATAAATGTTTCTTAGGATCAATAATTAAAGATGACCTATCAAGTTTAAAAAAAACAATGATGAATAAAGTTAATATGATTTCTGGTCATTCTGGCGTTGGTAAATCAACTTTGATTAATCTTTTACAACCTGAATTATCAATTAAGATTTCAGAAATTTCTCAGACTCATAAACAGGGACAGCATACAACAACCTTTTCACAATTGTATGATTTAGATTTTGGAGGTTCTGTTATTGATACTCCAGGAATAAGAGGTTTTGGTTTAGTGGAGCTAGATATTAAAGAAATAGCAAATTATTTCCCTGAATTTTTTGCAGAAAAAGAAAAATGCAAATTTTTTAATTGTCTACATAAAGATGAACCAAATTGTGCAGTAAAAACTGCTGTAAAAGAGAAGCGTATTGATAGCGGTAGATATCAAAATTATCTTAAGATGCTTGTTGAAGAAGAAGCATCTTTTAGAAGAAAAAGCTATTAAGTGAGAGTAGTTGTTCAAAGAGTAAGTAAGGCTTCTGTTTCAGTTGGAAATAAAAAAACATCTTCAATAAGTAATGGATTATTAGTTTTTTTAGGTATAGAAATTAATGATTCTGAAAAAGATATTTTATGGCTTACAAATAAAGTTACTTCTTTAAGAATTTTCTCAGACAATAAAGGTGTTATGAATAAATCAGTTATGGATATTGATGGAGAGATTTTAGTTGTTAGTCAATTTACATTACATGCTAAGACTAAAAAAGGAAATAGACCTTCTTATATAAAAGCGTTAAAGGGTCAGGAGTCGATATTTTTTTATGATAAATTTTTAGAACTGCTTATTTCAAAAATGGGAGAGAAGGTTTTTAGTGGCCATTTTGGAGCAGACATGCAGGTAGAATTGATTAATGATGGACCAGTTACAATTTTGATTGATTCAAAAAATAAAGAATAATTATTTTTGCATTCCACTAGGTTTGCCATAAATGTGTACTATTTCTATTTTTTCAGAAATTGACATGACACCAGGGTTAATTCCTAATTTTTTTTCAGGAATATTAATGTTTAATTTTGAGTAATATTCTTTCCATATTTCTATTGTATCTTTAGTCTCTGGATGTAAAAAAGTCATAGGATATAATTTGAAAATTTGATTTTCTTTAAAGGCATCGTATATTAACTCAGAACAATAGTACATATTATTATTTATTAAAAATTCATCATCGTATTTAACTCCAATCATGCTTTTCATAAAGTTAATGCCGTTTTCAATAAGATGTTTGTATTTAGGTTTTAACCTTCCGACTATAACCTTTGGATTATTATTTGAGTCAAATGATCGATTAAGAAAGCTATCAAGTCTAGTTGTTTTTACTCTATTTGGAATTGCCTCAAGGACTAGAATTTTATCATGTTTATATTTAGTTTTGATCGATTTATCTAATTCAATAACTATACCAATATGGGAAAAATTAGCATTTTTATATCCTGGAGTTACAATTTCAATAGCATCACAGAGTGGAGAAGAATCTAAGTCTTGAAATAGCAAGTCTCCTTTTTGCAGTTGAAAAGGTTCTTTTACTTCTTGACATGAAATAGTAAAAAAAGCGATTAATATTAAGTATCTTTTCATTTTTAAATAAAAAAGAGGGCTAAAAACAACGCCCTCTTTTTGTTTTTTTAATCAGTGTTGTTAATTTGCTAATACAATAATTTTGTTATTTAGCATTTCTACAACACCACCATTGATATCAAAAATATTTTTTTCATTTTTTTCATTAACTATTTTAATACTACCGTTAGTTAATGTTGATATAATTGGCGCATGCTGATTTAGTATTTGAAATTCACCTAATGTCCCAGGTAATGTAACTGATTTAATATCTCCTTTGAAGATTTCTTTTTCAGGTGTTAATATTTCTAATGTCATTATTTATGATTTAGCTTCAGATAACATTTTTTCTCCTTTCTCAATAGCTTCTTCAATTGATCCAACAAGATTGAAGGCTGCTTCAGGGTATTGATCTACTTTACCTTCCATAATCATATTAAATCCTTTGATAGTATCTTGAATATCAACTAGTACACCTTTAAGTCCAGTGAACTGTTCAGCAACGTGGAAAGGTTGAGATAAGAATCTTTGTACTCTTCTTGCTCTGTGTACTGCTAATTTATCTTCTTCAGATAATTCATCCATACCTAAAATAGCAATTATATCTTGAAGTTCTTTATATCTTTGAAGTAGTTCTTTTACATTTTGTGCACATTTATAATGTTCTTCACCAACTACATCCGGTGTTAAAATCCTTGAAGTCGAGTCAAGAGGATCAACAGCTGGATATATACCTAATTCAGCAATTTTTCTTGAAAGTACAGTAGTAGCATCAAGGTGAGCAAATGTTGTAGCTGGTGCAGGATCTGTTAAGTCATCAGCAGGTACGTATACTGCTTGAACGGACGTAATAGAACCATTTTTAGTTGATGTAATACGTTCTTGCATTGTCCCCATTTCTGTTGCTAAAGTTGGTTGATAGCCCACAGCAGATGGCATACGACCAAGTAATGCAGATACTTCAGAACCTGCTTGAGTAAATCGGAATATGTTATCAACAAAAAATAAAACATCTTTTCCTTTACCTTGACCATCACCATCTCTAAAATATTCTGCTATTGTTAAGCCTGAAAGAGCAACTCTTGCCCTTGCACCAGGTGGTTCATTCATTTGTCCAAAAACAAATGTTGCTTTTGATTCACTTAGTTTGTTTTTATCAATTTTTGACAAATCCCATCCTCCTTCTTCCATTGAGTGGTTAAATTCTTCACCATAATTAATAATTCCAGATTCTAACATTTCTCGTAGAAGGTCATTACCTTCTCTTGTTCTTTCTCCTACTCCAGCAAAAACAGAAAGTCCACCATGGCCCTTAGCAATATTATTAATTAACTCTTGAATAAGTACAGTTTTACCTACTCCAGCACCACCAAAAAGTCCAATTTTTCCACCTTTTGCGTATGGCTCAATAAGATCAATAACTTTTATTCCTGTAAATAAAACTTCAGTGGAAGTTGATAAATCTTCAAATTTTGGAGCGTCTCTGTGAATTGGTAAGCCATTTTTTCGATCTAAGTTTTCCATCCCATCAATAGCATCTCCAATCACATTAAATACTCTACCCTTAACTTTTTCTTCAGCAGGCATTTTAATTGCAGATCCAGTAGCAATTACTTCAGTTCCTCTACTAATACCATCAGTAGTTTCCATGGCGATTGTTCTAACAGTATCTTCTCCAATATGTTGTTGACATTCTAATACTAGCTTAGAACCATCTCCTCTTATTATTTCTAGTGAGTCATATATGTTTGGAAGTCCAGTTTCATTATCTTCAAATGTTACATCAATTACTGGTCCAATGATTTGTGATACTTTTCCGTTTTGTGTTGACATTTTTTTGTTATTTAAGTCGTTTAAATTATTTATTTAATTTTGCAAACTTAGTGCTTTTAAATTGTTTTGTACTAATAATTAGTGGTTTAAATTTATTGTTAATTTTGAACACTTTTTCAACATTTTTAAAAAGTAAATAATTTATTAGTGAAAGTACACCATTCTATTAAGGATTTCCCATCAAATATTAAAACAATAGTTACAATTGGAACGTTTGATGGAGTACACAAAGGACACAAGGTAATTCTTGAAAAGATGAATAAAATAGCATCTCAAAAAGATTTACAGAGTGTTATACTGACATTTTCACCACATCCAAGGCAAGTTTTATATCCTGAAAACCAAAATATAAGGTTACTAAACACTTTAGAAGAAAAAAAAGATATACTAGAAATTAATTCTTTAGATCACATTGTTATTCAAAATTTCACAAAAGATTTTTCTCGAATTAAGTCTGTGAATTTTATTAGAGATTATCTTGTGAATAAATTAAATATGAAATATATGGTTGTTGGATACAATCATCAATTTGGAAGAAATAGAGAAGGTGACTATAATAATTTGTTAGAGATATCATCTTTATATGCATTCGAGATTGAAAAAATAGGTGCTCAAGAAATTAATAATATAAAAGTAAGCTCAACTAAAATTCGTAATTTTTTACTTCAAGGAAATATTTCTATCGCTAATAATTTATTAGGATATAATTATGGTTTTTCAGCAAAAGTTATACATGGAGATAAATTAGCAAGAAAAATAAATTTTCCTACTGCAAATTTGCAGGTCTGTAGTGAAAAACTTGTTCCTAAGTGTGGTGTCTACGCCGTTAAAATATATATTTCTCAAAAAGAATACTTTGGAATGTGTAATATTGCTTGTGCTAACTCAAAGATTGAAGTCCATATTTTTGATTTTTCAAAAAATATTTATGCAAGAACTATTAAAATCAAATTTATTGAAAGATTAAGAGATGAGATGAAGTTAAATACTTTGGAAAAATTAAAAAAACAACTCGAAAAAGATCAAATATCTACACAAAAATTTTTTAGCTTATAGTTTTAAATTTTTTTTATTTCAAGTTTAGCAAATTTTAGTAATAATTGCTTTTGTCCAAATCCATTAAAAAATACTGTAGCTTTTTTGTTTACTTCTTTTCCTGAGATGGCTAATACTTTGCCTTCTCCAAAATTTTTATGCTTGACTATTGAGCCTGTACGTATTTTATTAATTTCATCGCTTAATGCTTTTGCCGATTTTATTCTGCTAAGTTTTTGTAAATTCTTGTTTGATTTTTTATTTAGGTTTTGATTTTTAGTCTTAGCATAAATTTTATAAGGATTAATATTTTTACTTGAAAAAAATTCTTTTTTTTCTAAAAATTTGTCATCAATTTCATTTATAAATCTACTTTCCTCACAATCTATGTATTGCCCCCATCTAAATCTGTTTGTTGCAAAAGATAAAAAAAGTCTTTTTCTTGCTCTAGTAATTGCAACATAAAAAAGACGTCTTTCTTCCTCCAACGTTTCTTTGCTTTCTCCGCTCATCATAGATGGGAAAAGATTTTCTTCTAATCCAATTACAAAAACATATGAAAACTCCAGACCTTTTGCAGCATGTACAGTCATTAATGTAACTTTATTTAAATCATCTTTAGTTTCTTTATCTTGATCAGTTAGCAATGATACTTCATTCAAAAAGTCAGATAGTTTATTTTCTTCGCTTGTTTCTGTGAAATTCTTTATACCATTTAATAATTCCTGTATGTTTTCATATCTACTTACGCCTTCAGGAGTTTTGTCATTGTGTAAACTGTTTAATAACCCCGTTGTTTTAGCTATTTCTTCAGCTATACTGTAAGCATTTTGTTTATTAGATTTAATAATAAAATCTTTTATCATATTTGAGAAATTGATCAACTTCATTTTTGTTCCTTTATTAAAATCAAGTTTTAATTCATCTATTTTGCTTATAATTTCCCAAATACTTTTTTTATGAGAGTTAGCGTAAATATTTAGTTTTTGCATTGTAGTTAATCCAATCCCTCTTGAAGGATAATTAATTACTCTTTTAAAGGCTTCTTCATCATAAGGGTTAACACATAGACGATAGTAGGAAAGAAGATCTTTTACTTCTTTTCTTTGATAGAATGAAATACCTCCATAAATTTTGTATGGGATATTTCTTTTTCTTAGAGATTCTTCAATATTTCTAGACTGTGCATTTGTTCTATATAGAATTGCAAATTCTTTATGATGTAATTGTTTTCTTATTTGCATATCAGATATTGTATTTGCAACTAGGCGTGCCTCATCATTATCTGATCCTGTTTTACATACAACGACTTTTTCCCCTTTTGGATTATTAGTCCATACTATCTTGTGGATTCTCTGTTCATTATTTTTTATAACATCATTTGCTGCTTCAACAATATTTGAAGTAGACCTATAGTTTTGTTCAAGTTTATAGGTGCTAAAATCTGGATAGTCTAATTTGAAATTCAAGATGTTTTGAATGTTTGCGCCTCTAAATGAATAGATGCTTTGAGAATCATCACCCACTATACAAATATTCTCATACAATGCAGCTAACTTTTTAATAATTAAATATTGTACATGATTTGTATCTTGATATTCGTCAATTAAAATATATTTAAATTTTTCTTGATATTTTAATAAAGTTTTAGGATTGTTTTGTAGAAGCTGATATGTTTTTAGTAAAAGATCATCAAAGTCCATGGCCGATGCTTTTTCACATCTATTAACATATATTTGATAAATCCTACCAAATTCTGTTCTTTTTGCAATTTTATCATTTTGGATTAAATCTATACTATTATTATATTTTGATGGGGTAATAAAATTATTTTTTAATGAAGAAATTCTTGATCTAATTATGCCAACTTTATATGTTTCTTTGTCAAGTTGTAATTCTTTAATGATACTTTTAATTAAATTTTTCGAGTCTTCTGTGTCATAGATTGTAAAGCTGGATGGATAGTTTAATAAATCTGATTCAAATCTAAGAATTTTAGAAAAAACAGAATGAAAAGTACCTATCCATAAACTATTAATCGGTAATTCTTCGATCGCTTCAATCCTTTTACTCATTTCTTTTGAGGCTTTATTTGTAAAAGTTAGTGCTAAAATATTATGAGTGCTTATTCCAGATTTAATTAAATGTGCTATGCGATAGGTTAGTACCCTTGTTTTTCCTGACCCTGCACCAGCAATTACCATAACAGGACCATTAATGTGTTGTACAGCAGCTCTTTGCTCATCGTTCAAGTCTTTGAGGTAGTTCTTCATAGGTTATGTTTTCGTGTTTCAAAATTAACTAACTAAGATCATTTATTATGCTATGTTAATAAAAAATATAAGCTTAATATTGAGGTATTAATAGCTGTTAATAGTTAATATTTTTGTAAATTTGTAAAAAATACGAATTTCATGAAAAGAGTTCTAGTATTATTAGTTGCACTGTTGTCTTTTTATAATTTATGTGCGACTCATATTATGGGTGGTGAAATAACATGGGAATGTATTTCAGATCCTACAGATCCTAATGTAGGACAGTATATTTTTAAAATGAAACTTTATCGTGACTGTGATGGTACTACATTATCAACTTTTCCTCAAACTTTGGAAGTATGGAATCATCCTTCTGTAACTGCAATAACACTAAATTGGATTTTAAGTACGGACATATCTCCAGATTGTAATGTTGGTAACAGTGGTAATATGGCTTTAGATTGTATTAATAATCCTGTTGGTGCGGTAGAAGAGTATATTTATGAATCACAGCCGATTGCTTTGCCTGGTTCTCCTCCAGCTAATGGTTGGCATTTCACATGGGACTCTTGTTGTAGAAATGGCGCTATTTCAAATTTAGTTTTATCAAGTACAACCAATCCATCGGAAGGTTTTACTTTAAGAGCATCTATGTATCCATATATCGATGCAAGTGGCAATCCAGTTCCTGCTAATCCATGCTTTGATAATTCTCCTAAATTTAATGAAAGTCCACAAACTAT
>Ga0160423_10004302_pt1 | contig 11716 bp, 12 predicted proteins | sample CRUFie14St8metaG_FD_108191 | JGI IMG/M metagenome (GOLD analysis project Ga0160423, IMG submission 108191) | Marine microbial communities from the Costa Rica Dome - CRUD Field 142mm St8 metaG | ecosystem: Environmental > Aquatic > Marine > Oceanic > Photic zone | place: Costa Rica: the Eastern... | reverse complement strand
TACGCGTACCACTGCGTGGCGATGGAGGAGCTCTCCCGCGCCAGCGGGGCGGTCGCCCTCAGCTACGGTGCTCACAGCAACCTTTGCATAAACCAGATCACGAGACACGCCACCGAGGGCCAGGCCGAGCGGTTTCTCCCGAAGCTTATTAGCGGCGACCACGTGGGCGCCCTAGCGATGAGCGAGCCGGGATCAGGGAGCGACGTCGTGTCCATGTCGTGCCAGGCCCGCGAGACCGAGTCTGGCGACTTTGTCCTGAACGGAAACAAGATGTGGTGCACCAACGGCACTGTGGCGGATACTCTTGTGGTTTACGCCAAGACGGATGCCGCCGCGAAGCAGAGGGGAATCACCGCCTTCTTGATCGAGAAAGGTGGGGCACCTCAACCTTTCCAAGACTCTTTCGCACGGCCGGTAGAATTGCTGACTCGTACTGTACTCTTTTGACGTCGCCGCAGGCATGGAAGGCTTCTCCACCGCCCAGAAGCTGGACAAGCTGGGAATGAGAGGGAGCGACACGTGCGAGCTCGTTTTCGAGGATTGCGTCGTACCCCGTGAGAACGTGCTCGGGGAGGTCAACAAGGGGGTCTATGTGCTGATGAGCGGGCTTGATCTGGAGAGGTGAGGCAAAATTCTTCTATCGGAGAAGAATCAAAACAATTTCTGACGTTTGCCTCTCTCTTCCTCTCTCTACTCTGTTCTCGCAGGCTTGTGCTCTCGGCCGGCCCCCTCGGCCTGATGCAGGCCACCCTCGACGTTGTGATGCCCTACGTGCACGAGAGGAAGCAGTTCGGAAAGCGCATTGGCGAGTTCCAGCTCATCCAAGGAAAGATCGCCGACATGTACACCAAGCTGGCGTCGGCGAGGGCCCTGACGTACGCCACTGCGAGGAAGGCAGACCAGGGCAAGATCGACCGGTTTCTGGCCAAGGACGCCGCCAGCTGCATTCTGCTGGCGGCTGAGAACGCGACCCAAGTTGCGCTTGACGGAATCCAAATTTTGGGCGGGAATGGGTACATCAACGAGTACCCGACCGGCAGGTTGTTGAGGGACGCCAAGCTGTACGAGATCGGCGCTGGAACCAGCGAGATCAGGAGGCTCATCATCGGCAGGGACCTCTTCGCTGAGTACGAGTGATGAGTAAGAACAGACGTTTTCCTGAAAAAGTAAAAATTCATACTTACTTTGTACTTAAAAATCTATTAAGAATCATCTGTCTGTGTGTGTATGCGCGCGCGTATGTGTACCTCCGTCCTCAGTGGACCACACCAACCCCGCCCAGCCTGCCAGTCTGCTGGCTCCTCAGCACAAGCCTTGAACCGGAGCTCATCCATTCCGCGCGATGCAAGAACTTGAAGCCCACAAGAAGCGGGAGGGCGTCGGATTCCTCCGGCGGCAGCAGGGGCCAGCTGGAATCCCCCTCCTCGACCTCGGCCACGCTGGCGATGGCAGCGGCCTGCATGATCGACCCACAGTGCACCACCACGACACCTCCCTTGTACACCGGAAATGCGCCCTCCTCCGTGCACCTCACAAACGCTCGAAACGTCCGGTGTGCGCTGGGCGTGAGCCCGCGGATGAGCACGGTTCCCTTTTTGGCGGGAGGCGAGCCGCCCAGGGGCGACCCTGGGGCGAATGTGGGCGAGGATGGTGAGCCGCAGTACCCGGTTGCATCCCCTTTCTTGGATGGGATGGCAATGCTAGGGGACTTGGCGGGCGGCTCCAGGGAAATCGAGTGTCTCTCATCGCCGAGGTGGTCGGTATCGCCCGGCCCCCCGGCCACAGCCAGCGTCCCCGTCTGCCCCGCCACCAGCTTTCCAACCGCGACCTGCGACCTCTGGATGCTCCTTACGGTAACCGGCACGAAACCCCCTTCCTCGTTTGGGCCAAGGAGCAGCCTGCCCCCAACTTTGATCTTGCCGCTGAGCACGGTGCCGAAGAGAACCAGGCCAACCGAGGGCACCTCGAAGGTCCTGTGCACCTGAAAGTGGAGGAGGTCTGACCCCCTCTCCGCCGACATTTCCGACTTGCTGCCGTGGCTCTGGCGCCGGCCGCCGGTGGGCCTCAGCTTCTTCAAAAACTCATGGAGCAGGTCGACGCCCTCGCCCGTGACGCAGCTCAGCCCGAGGACGGGCACCACGGCACCGTGGTTGCCGCCCTCGCCAGAAATTTCACACTTGCCGAGCCGCTTTCCCAGCTCCCTCGCCTGCCTCGCCGTCCTTGCCCTCACGGGGCGGCAGGCGTTGCCCAAGACAGGCAATACGGCCTCCAAAATCTCGTTGTCGTTGGGGCACAAGTCGATCTTCGTGACGACGACGAAGATTGGGGCGCCGAGCAGCCTTGCCAGCTTGGCGTGCTCCCTCGTCATCTCACTCACACCCTCCTGCAAAAGTAGAAAGAAAAATGGAGAGGGTCAGGTTTGTTGGTGGGGCGGAAAATTCTGCCGGGTGTTGCGCGGAGGGTTGTGCAATCGTTGCTCACCTGGGCGGACACGATGAGCATGACGAAGTCCGGGACGAGGCACGTCAGTCCGTAGCACGTTGTCTTGAGGTATCTCTCGTGCCCCGAAAGATCGAAAAGCCTGAGCATTTTTCCGGCCTCTCTGGACATTTCGAGAGGGGTTAGGGGCCAGCACGCCGAGCTCGTCTGGTAGTTCAGGCAGTGGCCGTTCCTGCCGTAGGCCAGCGACTCGTGGGCGATGCTGCTCGTCCTGCCAGACTCCACCTGAAGACGAAGAAGAGCAACAACCAACGAACGAATCCACGCACAGAGAGAGAGAGAGAGAGAGAGAGAGAGAGAGGCGTTTTTGTTGGGTCAGACTCGCTGCGCCGGCAATACCCATGCTTCCCACCAATTCTTCCCACCTCGTGCTTGTGGGTGAACACCCTGGACCTGGCCTGGCCCATGCCGTTGCAAAGCAGCGGCTTCTCATCCTCGCCGTGAGTCAGCACGCTCATCAGTGTGCTCTTCCCAGCCTGGTGCGCCCCGCACATCACGACCCTGAGCTCCTTGTAACTAGAGTGTAACGGGTCGCAAAAAGAAATTTGGGTCAGGTAAGCGCCCAGGGACGGGGTCGGAGGGCCGGAGAGGCTGTGTTGCCGTCTACGTCGAGTCGAGTCGAGAGTGGAGAGAGTGAATTTGAAATGACTCACCTGCACGCGTGCCTCTTTGGGATGAGCCTGAGGTGGCACTCCGCAAAGTCCCCTGCGTAACCCTTGCAAATCCTCAGGCGCATCGAGAAGTGCTGGCCGCCGCCGCATACGTGGGGGTCGCACAGGTAGTCTTCCTCCGGCCGCCTACTTTTTCCGGAGCAGCACACGCGCTCCAGAAACGCCCTCGTCTCCGCGGCTTCCTCCTCGGTCGGCACGGCCCCCGTTAGCGCCGCCACCATTGTCACAAGCGTTTCAATTGTTTCCCGCAGCTCTCCCGCAGGTAAACCTCGACAAAACCCGTCGTCCTCGACTCCCAAGTAGTACCTACAAGTCCCCCTCTGGCCCTCCTGCGACCCGGTCGACTCGGAGAACCGGAACTTCAGTTGCGTCACTAGATGTTCCAGCCTGGAGGTACTCACCCCCACCAGCTTCAGCTTGTACTCCACGTTGCCCTCCGGGTTTTCCCTCTCAAGCCACCGCATCGGACCGCAATTCGCATTGCGCGCGACAATGTCTTTGGTGTTTTGCTTTCCTTGGACTTGAACCACAATCCGTTTTTTTGTTTTGTCCAAGATGTCCTCCTCCTGGCGTCCTCCGGTCGACGAGGTTCCCCCCCCGCTCCTCCCTTCGGGATTATTCCCGTCGCCATGGCTTCCATGGCCTCGACCTGCCCCCCCCACTACACCCTCTCTCGGCCGTGTCGCGCTCTCCTGCTTCAGCCTCCGCTTGGCCTCTTGCCTTTTCCTCTCTCTCTCCATATTTTTATGTTGCTTGACCTCGCGCGAGGCCTTTCGCTCGTCCAGAGTCACCGAGAACGCGAAAGTCCTGCGCTCCTTCGGGCGGCCATTCTCGACGGCAGAGCGGAGCTTCCCGACCCTCCGTCGCCATCACGACCGCTCCCCAGGTCGGTGCCTAGCTCAATCACCCCCGCCATTCTCGCACCTCTGGATCCCGACCGCGAACGCGATTCCGTCCCCCCCCTGAATTGAAGATGAAGAGGAGAAGAACCCGCAACTCGCATTGCCGACCGAAACGGGCGATGGCGATATGGCGATGGCCCGGCGTTTGATTCTAGACCGACGGCGGCGGCGGAGGAGGAGGAGGAGACGGTGCGGGTGGGTCCTGCCCGGCATCGCCATGGCGCTGATCATCCTGTCGGTCGCCTCCAGCCTCCCCGCCCAGGCGCGGGCCTCTCCCTTACAAGCATTGCTCTCGAAACACTCGAAGCACCAGATCGCGGATGGGACTGACAAGTCGCGGTGCTCCGTCGATTTCATGACGGTCCGAGGTGTAGGCACGCGGCTTCGGTCCACGTGCGATGGAGAAGCGATGCCAGTGACCGAAAAGTTAACCGAAATGTTCCAAACGTGGTTCCCAAACGCCCTGTCGAGGGACGCCGTCTCGCACGAGTCCCTAGACGGATCGGAATTCGTATTGCAGAGCCACTTGGAGGCGCTGTCCGATATTGACCTCGACCGCTTCGACGGGCTGAGGGGCGAAGCGCGCACCGTGGAGGACGACGAGAAGGGAATCGGAGGGTTTCGCGTCTCGGTCGAAATTTCCGGCAACGGGACCACCACCTACCAGGCCTCCCTCCTGCCTCACAGGGAAGCGGTGAGGATTTCGGTCGGAGAGTCGGAGGCCTTGCTCAAGAGCCGGGCGTTGCTGGGCTCCCCGGGCTCCATGAATGCGGTCGAGGTGCACGAGTTCGAGCTCTTCAAGGCCGCGCGTGGTTCGGGTGTCGCCCGTGGAGACTCACTGGACAGGCTGTGTGTGGACCACCTCGTTCCCCCCATCCTGGCCCCCGTGCTGTCGTCGTCAGCGGTGGAGGTCCGGCCGAGATCGGACGAAGGAGAAGAAGGAGGAGGGTGGAAATCGGTGGGGCTCCTCGACGGGTCGACCGTCGCCATTGCCCCCGCCGCCCGAAGCGGAGGCGCCTCCAGGCTAACCGTCTGTCTGAACGCCAACGAGCTGGCCTTGGACAAAGCCTCGGCGGTGAGGGTAAAACTTTCCCACAGGAAAGTCTTCCCGTCCGTGTTCTCGCTTCCAGCGGACAGGAGCGCCGGGATCTACTACCCCGCCACCTCCTCCTTCGCCTCTGACGGCGAGGGCGACATTGGAAGCCACCAGATCTCCTCATTGCCGCTGAGGGTTCTGTCCCCTTTGCCAGACTGCTCCATGCCCTACAACGCGTGCATCATCACCACAACGGTCTACGCCCTGGCCTTTGGGTGGACGGCCAAGAGTGCCGGCCACATCATCCGCCCGGAGACGAGGTCGAGGGGCCAGAGGGCGGCGAAGGCTGCCGTCAACCTCGGGGTGCTGGCCGCGCTGTTCGCTGTAGTGTGGGTTGTGGACTCTGAGACCAGGTACCAGGTCCGCGAGTTTTTTGGGGTGGACCAGGGGCCGTAGGCCGCTGCCCGCCATCCAATTCAAGGTAAAGGGTGGTAAGATGATACAACAACAGTTTCTTTTTGTACAGGTTACAACACAGCTCCTCAGTCCTCCTCTTCCAACGATTCCATCTTGGGCATCCCGAAGGCACTGAACGTCGACAGGCCTGAGGTCGCGGCCACTGACAGCGTCCTCACCTTGCCAACCGCCCTGGAGGAGCTCCCCTTCCTCGTTCCTCCGATGGTGAACATGGAGCCCCGGCTGCTCCTGCTCGCTGCGATGGAAGTTCTCTTCTTCCTGACACCGGCCTCGTTCAAGGTCTGGCTTCTTTTGGGCCTGGCAACGTCCGGAAGCGAGTTTGCGTCTTCGCCACCCTCCCCTGGCGAGGCGAGGGGATTCGAAGATGTCTTGGTGCTGCTAAGCCGCTTGAGCGGCCCGGAGTTGCCCCTGGAGGGGTCGGACGTGGACGACAGCCTTGACTGCTGCTGGAGGGAGTCGGCAAAGAGCACGACCGAGGCCCTCCCCGCGGTGCTGGCCCTCTTCATGATGCGCCTCTCGGCCTCCCCCTTGAGCACGAGGCACGAGGAATCGTCCTCATCGACCTTGGCCGCATCGCCAACCTCGCAGAACTCCAGGTCCTCCTCAAAGACATCGTCCTCGTGCCACATCAGAAGGCCCATGCCGAAGAGCATGACGATCATGCCGGAGCAGAAAATCGAGATCTGGTCCGTGCTCAGGTCCTTGAACTCCTGGAAGAACATCCCCCCGTTGCAGATGGCGAATATCGTCCAGAAAGACTGCATGGGAGAAAGAGAGTGTGTGTGAAATTGCGGTCCAGGTCAGCAAATCCTCTTAACCCCAAACCAAAGTCTCGTCATTGTTTTTCTCACCTGCATGATGGGGACGATGACAAGGGCGTCGAACTTCCTCAGCCCGTTGTTGATCTGCTTGTCCCAGAAGATTCCCGTCACGATCATGCCCACTATGAAAACATAGGTCAGGAACTTGTCAAACTGCTGCTCCCCGTCGATGCTCAGCCTGATCTGTAGCATGGTGATCTTGGCAAAGGTGACCACCTGGGTGCCAATCACAGCGGAGTAGGCCGCAAAGCACAGTGGCCGGAGGGTCTCCACCCGGACGGGGCCGATCCTCTCGAAAACGAGGTCGCCCTTGTCGCTGTGCTTCACGGGGCTCATGTCTGTCCCGGTGTAGAACTTCTCCTTCCCCCGCTTCTCACCCTTCTTCTTCTCCTCCGCTGCGACGGTGACAAAGAAAGGGAAATGTAAAGGAGCGGTCAGCACAGGCGTTTCTAGTTTGCGAGCAATTTTTTTGCGAATTCTTTCTCTCTCGCACTCACCCGTCTTGAGCTTGAACGCGTAGAAATCCCCGGTGTACGTCATGTAGGCCAGCACGGCAAGCAAGGCCAGCACACAACAGTACGTTATGTAGGTTCCATCTTTCATCAGCGTGATGAGCTCGTCGACCGTGTAGGTCTTGCTCTTGCCGCTGCTGTTCGCCACGATGCAGATGACGACACCCGCGATGATCGAGATGGTTCCAAGAACGTCGTTGAGTCCGAGCCTCTCATGAAGAACAAAGTAACAGAAGACAAGGTTGCTCACGAACTGCGATTGAGAGAAAGAGAGAGGGAAAGAATTGTCAGCGCCGTGCTACTTTGTGTGCCGGTCCAGCGCGCGGCGGCCTATTCTTCTGCCCCTTTTGTGGGACCCACCTGCACGGAGGACAGGGACGCCAAGACGCTCTGCTTTCCAAACCCGAGCGACACGAAGTTGACCACGTTGCTGGTCTTGAATATGATGAAGCCGAGCTGCCAGCTTCGCCACTTGTAGATTGGCTTCACGTTCGTCTTGTGCTTCCGCTTCTTCTCGTCCTTCTTCTCCGCGTCCCGCAGCATCTCGACGTCGACCTCCGATATTGGGTTCAGCACAAAACTGCTCCGGTCGCCCTTTGATCCCGCCCTTGCACCGTTCACTCGAGCGCTCTTCGCAGCCTCGGCCTCCTCTAGTGCTTCTTCCTCAAGCTCGATCTCGTGCTGCCTTCTGTTAAAGGCCAACTTGATGATATTGGTCCCAAGGTTGATACCCACGTTGGCCATGGTGCACATGGCTATGCCCAGAAACATGGCGTCCGACTTGGGCTCGACGCCCGCCTCGTCACCTCCTCGCTCCTCCCGCGCCCTTCCCCTCCCCCCAAATACACTCTATCCTTTCCCGTCAGGCAACACACGCCTCGTCACTTTACTTGTCGCACACGCCCCACTTGAAAGTCTCACCCAAGGTGCAATCTTGGGTTTTGATAACTGGTTCACTGGGTGACAGGATGAATGTCCTCCTCTCGCTCCTCCTCTGTCGTTGGCGTCGCCTCGGGGCTGCCGTCTATGCCGCACCGCAAGCGCACGACGTCGCCTCCATGGCAACGTCTGTCGCTTTTTGCTTCGCAAGCCACCAGACTTTTTCACGAATTCTTTCGTTTCAACGGAAAACTTTGAGGAAGGGAAGGATGAGATTTTGAGGAAAGTAGATTTCACGTGCTGCGGTTAAAATTGTTCCACCAAACACACCAAAACATGCTGTCCCAGATTCAGGAACGTCACAAACCGAAGAGGGGAACGGGAATTGGACAGGAATCCATCACAGGTGAGAACCGTAAATCGCGGTGTGCAGTCGATGACGCATATTTATTTCGAAGCGACCTCTCCAAAAATTAATCTTCATCTGAAAGAATCCATCAGTGAGGTCGAAGATAGACCAAAGATTCAATTGGCAATGCTCGCGAGTTGAGACTCTCTTCTGAGAAAGAAGCTCATCTTCGCGAAGAAAACCCCTGAACCCACAACTTTTTTTTTGCTCTTTCCTTTGCTCCCTCCCCAACCTCCCCCTACGCTCCTTCTCGGCGCTCATACAACAGTCTCAGACAACAATTCTGATCCCCGACATCCACCCCAAAAAACCACCACAGCCTTCGTTCCCCCTCCCCCTCCTGGGACGAGAGAGCACCTCCCTCCAGGAGAATCATTAGGAGAATGGTAATCCATCGAGGAAAGAATGATGCCGGTGTAGAAGAATGGATGAGTACGATCTTCCCACGAGAAGGCGAATAAGGTGAGACTCAATGAGTGAGCAACGCAATCAAGTTCTGAGTGGCTGGTGCGAGTCCGTCATGGACGGAAGCCTTCGCGGCCATTTGAATATGAATCTGGGCGTGTAAGAATTTCTGGCCTCGTTAGAATTTCAGCTTCGTTTACTTAGCGGACCCCCCGTGCAGCCTGCTGACCAGCGCGTCGGCGTCCTCCAGCGATCTGAGCGCCTCCCTGATCTCCAGCCCCTGCCCGCCCCCCTCCTCAAGCTCGTCCGAGTCGATCTCTCTCAGAGACGCGGCGGCTCTGTGCGCAGCTGCGAGCAGCTCCCTAGCCCGCCGCCTCAGCTCCTCCTGCTCCATCAAGACAGAGCTCCTGTCCTCGCCGTTCTCGATGGGATCGGCGGGAGAAGTTTGGACGACAGAAACCTCGTCATCCCTCGAGGAAATCTCGTCTGACGGCGCGGGTCTCCTCCTCTTCCCAGTGGCCGGCGACCTCCTCGCGGCGCTCTCCCTGAACGCTTTGGTCTTCCACTTCCGCTTCATGGCCTCGCTGATCCTCCTGCGGTGCTCCTCTGACTTGGGCTTGCTCCTCCCCTCAGCAGCCGGCAGGGATGATGACGTGGCGGCACCTGAGGCAATTCTGTCGCCATTCTTCCTCCCCCTCCCCCGTCCCCGCCCGAGCGACTTCCTCTTCTTCTTCAGAAGTTTCTTGGCGTCCCTGCCGAGCCAAAAAAAGAAAAAAGAAATAGAACGGAGTCAGCTTCCAAACACAACCATCTCTCTCTCTCTCTCTCTCTCTCGGCTGCTGCTCACCTCGCCGCCTTCCTGGACTCGTAGAGCGCCACGCGGCGCTCCTGGATGCACAGCACCTGCGACCAGATCGAGTTCACCAGGTTCCGCCGTTCCCTGTTGATCTTTTGCCGCTTCACGTGCTGCATCCTCGCCGCCCTAATCTTTCTCCTGGTCGCCTCCGAGTGCTTCCTCCCCGTCTGACGCGTCCTGATCAATTTCGCAAGCTCAGGATTCTCGGCATACGTATCACGCAAGCTCTGCCTTATTTTACGCCTGGTCTCAAGCTTGTGAGGTAGCCCAACGTTCCAAGGTGACCGGCCGCTGTTCGCGCTAGATATCTTGTCTCTCCTCGCTTCCTCCGCCTCTTGAGACCTCGCGAAGCCATTCTGGTACGCGTACCCCTCCACCTCCTGGCTCTCCCGCTGGCCGCTACCCACGTCCGCCATAGCCGCGCTCGCCCTTGACGACTTCTTCGAGGCCCTGCCGGACCTTCCGTCGAGCACATGGTTGTTATGGTTCGCAGAGGCGCGACACCGTTGACCGGCGCCGCGAGGCTCCGGCCTGGAGCGGCACAGAGGAAGCCCCGTTCCATGGATGCCTGCCCTCACCACCCTCGCGCAGCGCACCGACGCCATAGCCATCACACGTGGTCAAGTATCCCTCCTCGCTCGTACCCCTCCCTGCCGCCCGCCCGCCCGCGCGCGCGCGCAAAGAAAAAAAAGAGGGAGACGCCGTCGCGGTGGTCCGTATCTTTGGCCTCCGACCGCAATCTTCCTCCCAACCCACCGCCACCACCGCCGCCGTCGAGGCCGCCGCTCGCGATGGCCGACGGTCTGCCCTCCTTTGCTCTACCCCGTGGCAGCCTGCTGAGTCCGTCGAAAAAGTGCGCTCGTGAGCCACAAGTAGTCCTGCTGTGTTGACGTTCACATTTCCGAGAACATTTCCGAAAACATTTCTGGATCATCCTCAAAATCCAGTTCCAGGCCGATTCCATGGCGCCGATCGGGGCGCGAGGGGGCCAAGTGAGGGTGGTAAGCGCCGGCAATGGCGGTCACGGGAGGGAGAGGGGCCGACGGTGGTCCAGACGAAGGCGTTGCACGACGAAATGCCTCGCCGTCCGAAGCGGGAAGCACGAGGTCCTAGCACCAGCGACGCAACCAGGAGTGAAACTCAACTTAGAAGTATTGAGCTTGCGAGCTTGGGATGAGCGCGGAAAGGAGCGGAACTCTCTTGTGTTCCTACATGGGAGCTACCACGCGGCGTGGTGCTTCGCCGAGAACTTCATGCCTTACTTTGCGAAGGAATTCGAGCCAAACAGGGACTCGTATGCATTGTCTTTTCTAGGACAGGGCGAGTCCACCGTCCCTAAAGGAGTTAGGGTTGCTGGAACGATTGAGACGCACGCCGAGGACGTCGCGTCCTTCCTGGCGTCGCTGGACCGGCCTGTCGTCGTCGTCGCGCACAGCTTCGGCGGGCTCATCGCCCAAAAATTGGTGAGCGCTTGCAGTCAACGTAAGTGCGGCGGTAACGTTGCGGGGCTCTGCCTTCTGTGCTCGGTGCCCCCGTCGGGGAACGGTGCCATGGTGGGAAGGTTCCTACGCCGCACCCCCCTCGCCGCCATCAAGCTCTCGTACCGCTTCGCCACCGCCAGCTTCACCACGGACGCAGAGGCGTGCCGCGAGTGCTTTTTCGGCGACTCCCTCCCGCAATCAAAACTTCTGGCGTACCAGTCAAAGATAGCCGCCAGCAGCAAGATTCCTCTGATCGACGTGAGGGCGGTGTCGAGGGAGGTTCCGGTTGCCCTGGGGGAGGGCTCCACCTTCAACGCGCCGGTAATGGTGGTGGGCGGGGGCCAAGATAAGTGTGTCGACGAGGAGGGCGTGCGGGAGACGGCAAAGGCCTTTGGGACGGAGGCGGTGACCTTTGGGGACATGGCACACGACGTCATGCTCGACGAGGGCTGGGACCGGGTCGCGCGGGAGCTCGGGAACTGGATCACTGCTCACAATCTCTGATCCTCTCGCAGCTCACATCGCAGATGGCAGATGGCAGAATTCTCGGAGGAGAAGGCTCATTTTGAGTGTAATACGAAGTTTTTTGGGTGTAAAACCAGAATCCTTGTTGACGAGCAGAACACCAGCCCGTTGCAGAGAGAGAGAGAGAGAGAGAGAGAGCGAGGAGCGGAGGTCCGACCACCATGGACTCGAGCTTGCTCGCCGCGATTCAGAAGGGCAAGGGCCTCAAGAAAAGCCCGAGGCGGCCATCCACAGCGAGAAGGC
>Ga0160423_10004301_pt1 | contig 11718 bp, 8 predicted proteins | sample CRUFie14St8metaG_FD_108191 | JGI IMG/M metagenome (GOLD analysis project Ga0160423, IMG submission 108191) | Marine microbial communities from the Costa Rica Dome - CRUD Field 142mm St8 metaG | ecosystem: Environmental > Aquatic > Marine > Oceanic > Photic zone | place: Costa Rica: the Eastern... | reverse complement strand
ATTGTGATCTGTTTACTTTGCAAAAAAAAATTTCATTGCGGTTTTAATGATAAAGAGCGATGTTGGTGCACTTTTGTAAGCAAAAAAAAAATCAACAAAACAATTGACAAATGTATATGTAAAAAGTGCCTAGAGCAACAAGATAATTTTAAATAAAATTTTTAGAAAACCTTCACATAAAGTTCTCAATTTGATAATAAGTTAAAGGAATTAAAAATAAAGTTAAAACTGTGGAAAAGACAGTGCCCCCAATAATGACTGTTGCCAGAGGTTGTATTAATTCGTTACCATCCCCAAGACCAAAAGCAGCAGGTAACATTGCCAATGTCAAAGTCAAAGATGTCATAAAGATAGGTCTTAATCTAGTGGGTGTAGCATCAACTACTGAATCAAATAATTTATTACCTTGTGCTCTGTTTTTATTTATTTTGTCAATGATTAAAATTGAATTTTTAACAACTAAACCAATTAATAAAATTAGCCCAATCATTGAAAAAATATTAAGTGTTTGATTGGAAATAAATAATGCCAATAATCCACCAGCAGTGGCAAGAGGTTGAGTAAGCATTATATAAAAAGGCTGTAAAAATGAATTAAATTGACATGCTAAAACCATATATAATAAGATAATTGCTAACAAAAATGTAAATTTTATATTTCTCAGAGTTTTATTAAACTCTTCCGACTGCCCAGAAAAAGTAATACTAAGGTCAGATGACAAGTTTTCTTTTGAAATTTGTTTGATTTTATCAACGGCCAAACCTAGGGGTATATTAGGACTTCCATAGAACTCAACCGAATACTTTAATGAAGTTTTTTTTATACTGTATGGCTCAACATTTTCTACAAATTTTAAAATTGAACCTAAAGGAATTAATTCACCTTTATTATTTTTAACTGAAACGTATTTAAAGAAATCATCAACAAGAAAATTTTTTTGCTTTGTCTTCATTATAATAGGGTATCTGGTAGGGTCAGATTTGTCATTGAAGTTCCCAATAATTCTCCCGTTTGTAACATAATTAACTGCCTCAATAACATCTCTTGGCGAAACACCTAATTTAGCAGCAAGTTCATGATCGATTTTAATTTTTAATTGGGGAACATTATTTATAAGCTTAACGTCAACATTACTTAATTCATTATCTTTATCAATTTCCAATTTAAGCTTTCGAGCACTATCATAAACCACATTATAGTCATAACCACTAAGATCAAATTGGAGAGGGTCACCTTTGCCACCACCAACAATTGATGGGTTTGAGACTGAGATCTTAATTCCGCTTATATTTTTTAACTGCTTTCGCAGAGAGGTAATGATTTCTTTTTGTGACTTATCGCGTTGACTTTTTGGTACTAAACGAATAATTATTCTGCCTTCATTAACATTTGATGATCCAAATCCAATAATGGATAAATAATTTGAAATCTCTTCATGTGTGGAAATATATCTTTCTATTTCTTTTAGTTTATCCTTTGTATATTCAATATTGGAACCCAGAGGCAACCTGAAATAAGCATAAAATTTAGATTCATCAGTTTCAGGAGTAAAGCCCTTACCAATTTTAACGAAAATTAAAGCACAAATTAATATACACAAACTAAAAATTGCAATTGATAAAAATTTATTATCTAAATTTTTTTTCAAAAACTTCTTGTATCTAAGTTCCCATATATCAGTCCAAGATGATTGAACATTTTTTTTAAAATTCACTCTTGATAACTTTGCTGAAAGCATTGGCGTAATAGTAAGTGATACAAGCCATGATACCAATATGCCAATGACAGTAACTACAGCAAAAGGTTGCAAAAATTTGCCTAAAAGTCCTGAAAGAAAAATTACCGGTACAAAAATAGCAACTAAAGAGATTGTTGAGGCTAAAACTGGAAACATTACTCCTTCAGTTGCTTTAATAACCTCCGATTCAAAAGATAATTTTTCCATTGAATCAAAAGATTTAGATCTTAATCTTCTATTAATGTTTTCCAAAACAACAATGGCGTCATCAACAACAACACCAATTAATAATAATAAAGCCAATAAAGTTATTATATTTAAAGTGTAACCAAAAAAATAAAGCGCGACGACTGAACCTAATAAACTAATTGGGACAGAAAGTATTATTATAATTGTGGAGATAATATTTCTTAGAAAGAACAACACAACAAGACCCGCAAAAAAAGTTCCTAAAATCAAATGTTCCTTTAAATTATTCAATAAATTAGAAATATATATAGAATCATCAGACACAACCTCAAGCTTAACCCCAGGTGGAAGAGTTTGAATTATTTCCCTAGAAATCTTACTTTTTACTTTTTCAATTATTGTTAAGGTGTTCGCATTTGCTATTTTAGAAACTCCAATACTTATGGCATCTAGCCCATTTCTTTTTGCAAATTTTCTTTCATTCAAATACCCCTCAGATACATCGGCAATATCACTTAACTTTAGATTACCTATATTTTTCTGTGGAATTGGAATATTTTTGAGTTCATTTATGGAATGTTTCTCTAAATCTAAATTAACTAATAATTCAGATTTACTTTTGCTATAAAAACCTCCAGAAAAAACAATGTGGCTATTAGTAATAGCATTTTTAATTTCATTCATAGATAGCTTTAATTGATATATTTTTTCTATATTTAAAACTATATTGATAGTTCTCTCTTTTTCTCCTCCAATTCTGACATTACCAACTCCATCAACGGTTTCAATTTTCTTAATAACATTTTTTTTTGCAATATCGTTTAGTTGCGATAAAGTCCTATCTCCAAACAAACTTAGCCATAAAATAGATTGTGTATTTGTTTCAACTTTTCTAATGTAAGGAGGATCCGCATCATTAGGAAGTTTTCTAAGTATTTGACTAATTTTTTCTTGAACTTCGGAAAAAGCAGAGTCAATATTTTTTTTTATATCAAATGTTAATGTAACAACAGACAAACCGATTGTTGAATTTGATTTAATATTATCTAGCCCAGTGACAGTATTCAAAGAGGATTCCAAAACACTTGTAACCGATCTATCAACTACCTCAGGGTTTGCCCCATCATAGGCTGTTATTACTGAAATTGTTGGCATCTCAACCTTAGGTAATTTATCATTACCAATATCTTTTAATGAAATTATGCCAAATAATATAAACAAAAAATTAAGCATTACCGTAAAAACATATTTATTTACTGAAATAAAAGGTAAAGACATAATTTATTCGTTTTCTATTTTCACTTTAACTCTTGCACCATTAGTGAGAAAACCAGCACCTTCTAAAATAATATTTTCATCACCTTCTAAACCAGAAATAATTTCGGTTCGCAGACTACTAGAAACACCAGTTTCAATTTTCCTCTCACTTACAATATTCTCATTTAGTATGTATACAACTTTTCCATTTGGTCTTTGCACTATAGATTCCTCAGGGATAAAAATCGCATTAACAATTTTTGTTTTAAAAATTTTGATTTTTACATTTTTTCCAGCTGGTATAAAAACATTTTTTGGCAATTTAACTACTAATGTGAGTGAATTATCTGAATTCAAACTAGGCTTAATATCGTTAACCTCTAAATTATATTTTGTTTGTTTAAAGTTAAAAATTACATTTGTACCAATTTTATAGATATCTGAATTTAGAATGTTAACTGGCACATGAATACTTGAAGATATTTTACTTATTATTTTTACCAAAGGTGTACCTACCTGAACGAAATCATTAGCTGAGACAAGTGGTGAGTCAAGTACTCCATCAAAAGGAGCCCGTACTATACATTTTTTTATTTTAGACTCAATAATCTTTAAATCAGAATTGGTAACTTTTAATTCTTCAACTAATGAATTCAATTCCAGAACGCTATTATCGAATAATTTTTGTGAAATAAAGTTTGATTGAAGTAACTCTTTATTTTTTTTTACATTGTTTTCTTGATTTTTTTTTGCAAATGTTAATTTATTTCTTAGAGCAATAATTTTATCTCTATCAATTTCATAATCTGAAGAATCAAAAATAAAAAGTTTTTCTCCTTTTTTAACAACTTTACCTGCGCTTATAAAAGTTTTTATTACTTTTGATTGAACTTCAGCTTTTATAGTGGGATCTATATTATTAATTACTTTTCCGTAATAATTTTCATAGATACTATGTTCCTTTTTTACCGCGTTGATTATTGTTACTAAAGTATATTCATTGTTATTCTTTATTTTTTCTTCACTTTGTTGTGAACATCCGCTTAGCAATAACATAAAAATCAATAGAATTTGAAAAATATTAAAAATATCTGTTTTCATCTTGGAAGTAAAAAATTGAATTAAAGATTTAAAAAAACACAACAAGTTGTGTATAATTTATAGAAATACACTATATACTCCATGTTAATTGGCATTTTTTTTGCATTTTCTTAAATAAATTTATAAACTAGAGTATGATTGTACTTCAAAATGACAAATTATTTTAAAAAGACACATTGTTGACATGATTAGAAAATTATTATTGATAAAAAGTAAAAACTTTAACAAAATTATTTGCTCTCTGATTTTGCTATACTCAGCAAATCTTTTCAATGTTGAAACTTACACGGTGCTACTAAGAAAACCTCACATTGATTACCATAATAAACAATTCTTAAATTTAAATTCTAATTTTTTGGAAGAAAACATTCTTGAATATATGAAAGATAACCTTGTTGGCGTTACCTTTAAAATAAAATATGAGGAAAAGTTAGAAAAATTATTAGAAAAAATTAATAATGGTCAAGCTGACTTTGGTGCTCCAATCGTTGATGTGGATATTAAAAAATATAAAAATATTGAACTCTCTCAAATTTACAATAAATCACCTTATGTAATTCTTTCAAAAGTAGGTCATAAGAAAAACAGTGCGCTTGTGAAAGTTGGCGTAATGGATAATACGAATTTATTTGATATTCATAGAAATAGTGTCTTTAAGAAAAATATTGTTATTACTCAAACTATGTCGAGTACTAATTTCAATAAAAAAATATCCAACATTGTTAGTGGAAATTTTGACCATATTTTAGTTAATCAACATGTTGGAAACATAATTACACACTTAAGTCCTCATATAAAATCGCAGAAACTTGAAGACTCTGCAAATTTATCATTTCTTTTTAACAAAAACTTTAACCAGTCATTTAAAGATTCATTAAATAAATTAATTAGTAGTTACATGAGTAATGGGTTGGATTACAAATTATCAAATGCTAAAATTAAAGATCATAACCTTAGTGATTATGAAATCTCAAAATTAATTGAAAGGTCTAAGTTAAGACTAATAAAATATAGGAAATACTTTTATGAGGCCTCAAAGTTAACTGGTTTTGATTGGAGATTGCTTGCTGCTCTTTCTTATCAAGAATCACATTGGAATAAAAATGCAATTAGTTATACAGGAGTTCGTGGTTTAATGATGCTCACGAAAAGTACGGCATCAATGATGAATGTTTCTGACAGAACAGATCCAAAAGAAAGCATACTGGGCGGTTCTAAATATTTACTTCATTTATATAATAGATTACCTGAAAGAATTGATTCTACCAATAGAATTTTATTGGCCTTAGCTGCATATAACATGGGCATGGCTCATCTACATGACGTCAGAATGCTCACGGATAAATTGGGTGGTAATCCAGACTTATGGTCTGATGTTAAAATACATTTGCCTAAGCTACAAAGAAAACAATTTTATAAAAGTCTGAAAAATGGATATGCAAGAGGAAATGAAGCCCGTGAATTAACTGAAAATGTTAAATCTTATTATTTTATATTAAGTCAATTATTCCAAAAGCCTATTATTTTATCTAAACTTGAAATTAACAATACTATAAATTAATAACTTTTTGACCATCCATATAACTTGTTAATACATCAGGTATCTGAATCGATCCATCTTTTTGTTGATAGTTTTCAATTATTGCAACCAAGGTCCTACCAATGGCTAAACCTGATCCATTTATGGTATGTAAAAATTGCATTTTACCGTCTATTTTAGATCGCGCTAGCATTCTCCTGGATTGAAAACCTTCAAAATTAGAACAAGAAGAAATTTCTCTGTAAGTATTTTGACTAGGCAACCATACTTCTAAATCATATGTCTTAGATGATGAAAAGCTAGTATCACCTGTACAAAGTAGTGAAACTCTATAGTGTAATTTTAATTTCTTCAAAATACTTTCAGCATTAGAAGTTAACTGTTCCAATGCTTCATAAGAATCTGATGGAGAAATAATTTGCACTAGCTCAACTTTTTCAAATTGATGTTGCCTTATCATTCCTTTTGTGTCTTTTCCATATGAACCAGCCTCAGAACGGAAACATGGAGAATGACAGACATATTTTATCGGCAAATCAGAGAAATTTACTATTCTATTTCTTACAATATTTGTAACTGGTACTTCAGCAGTTGGAATAAGATAAAAATCATTATCTTTTGATTCAATTTTAAACAAATCCATTTCAAATTTAGGTAATTGTCCTGTTCCATGAAGAGATTCTGAATTAACTATATAGGGAACATTTACCTCTTCATAACCATGCTCTTTTGTATGAACATCGATCATAAAGTTTTTTAATGCTCGATGTAATTTTGCAAAATTACCAGATAAAACTGTAAATCGAGATCCCGTAATTTTACTTCCGAGATCAAAATCAATCATTTCATTTTTTTTACCTAAATCTGAATGGTCTAAAACTGAAAAATCAAAGTTTGGCTTTTCTCCAACGGTTCTTATTACTTCGTTATAATTTTCATCAATACCCTCTGGGACGCTCTCGTGGCATAAGTTAGGAACATTTAATAAATAATTTCTTAATTTTGTTTGTATTTGTTCTAAATCAAGGGTCAACTTTTTTAAATTATCATTAATTTTAGATACCTCTTCCATAATAACTGAAACATCCTCGCCCTCTTTTTTTCTTGCGCCGATCTCTTTTGAAATCTTATTTCTTCTATTCTGTAAATCCTCGGTCAAGACTTGTATTTTCTTTCTTTCATTTTCTGATGAAATAAAAAATTTTTCATCAAAATCAAAGTTTCTTTTTTTTAATTTTTTAAAAATCAAATTTGGGTTATTTCGAATTTCATTTAAATCTATCATAAGTTCTCTTCAATTATTTCGGCATTATTCGGTATGGTAAATTCAAAAAATTGATTATCTAAAATATGCTCACTTTTTTTGTAGTCTAGTTCTATTGATGTTTTTTGACGAAATAAATCCACAATATTAATTAATTTTATTCTATTACCTTTAAAAACTATAGAAAAAAATAAAAAATTCGCATCTTGTTTTAATGGATTAAATTTCAATTCATGTTGATCCTCAGTTATTTTTTTGTAATTTATCGAAAAAAATTTTTCTGATTTTGATATGTCGAATAAAATACTCATTGGACTCGATTCAATATTATTTAAATAACTTCTTTTGATAACTTGATTTAATTCAAGATCATATGAAATTAAGGTTTTTCCATTTCCTACCAATTTATGATAAAAAGGTTTTGTATGTTCCCAAAAAAATTTGTTTGGTTTTCTAAACGCAAAATTACCATAAGCCTTATCTAATTGTTCCCCATCTTCTGCTAATGTAATTTGATAGAATTTACCTTTGATATTATCAAATGAATCGACGATCTCCTTAAAATAGTTAAGATCATTACCAAAAACTATTTTAATTTTGAACAACAGTACTAAAAAAATTAGCCTCATCAAAATAATTATTTTTCTTTAATTAAAATATCTCTCGTCCCATTTGTTTTCATTGCTGAGACTAACCCACTTGATTCCATCGTTTCAATCAATCTAGCTGCTCTATTATATCCAATTCTTAAATGTCTTTGAACAAGTGAAATTGAGGCTTTTTTATTAGTTAAAACAATATTTACAGCTTTATCATACAGAGGGTCTTTTTCATTATCAATTTCATGACCATCATATTCACTGTGCGTAATAGTTTCAGGATTTAAAATTGAGTCTATATAATTAGGTTCAAATTTAGATTTAAGGTATTTGACAACTTTGTGAACCTCTGAGTCTGAAACAAAAGCCCCATGAATTCTCTGAGGATAAGGTGAGCCTGGTGGTAAATAAAGCATATCACCTTTACCTAATAATTGCTCAGCTCCCATTTGATCAATGATAGTTCTAGAATCAATTTTGCTTGATACCTGAAACGCAATCCTTGTTGGAACATTAGCCTTAATCAACCCAGTAATTACATCAACTGATGGTCTTTGAGTTGCAAGAATCAAATGTATACCAGCAGCTCGAGCCTTTTGGGCAAGTCGCGCAATAAGTTCTTCAATTTTTTTCCCAACTACCATCATTAGGTCTGCTAATTCATCTATAACAACCACAATTAACGGAAACGGTTCAAGGAAGTCATCATTTTCATCACTTGAACTATCGTTATTTGAAAATGGATTAGGTATTCTTTCACCGCTTGATATTGACTGGAAAATTTTTTGGTTATAAGAAGCAATGCTTCTTACACCCAATGTGGACATTAATCTGTAACGATAATCCATTTCTTGAACACACCAATTTAATGCCTTAGATGCATCTCTCATGTCAGTAATAACTGGGCATAATAAATGAGGTATACCCTCATAAACTGATAACTCGAGCATTTTGGGATCAATAAAAATCATTCTAACTTCTTCAGCAGTAGCTTTATAGAGAAAAGACAATATCATGGCATTTACTGCAACAGATTTACCGGAACCTGTAGTTCCTGCTACTAATAAGTGTGGCATTTTCGATAAATCATCAACTACCGGTAATCCTGAAATATCTTTTCCTAATGCCAAAGTAAGTTTTGAGGTTTTTGAATTGTAAAGCTCTGAAGAAATAATTTCGGATAATTTAACTGTATTTCTTTTTTCATTTGGAATTTCAAGTCCCATAAACGTCTTACCTGGAATAGTTTCAACAATTCTAATTGTCTCAACAGATAGAGCCCTCGCAAGGTCCTTGGATAAATTAATTATTTGACTTCCTTTAACTCCGGTAGCTAAATCAATTTCATATCTGGTAATCACAGGGCCAGGTTCAGCAGAAATAACACTTACTTCAACACCAAAATCAAGTAATTTTTTTTCAATTAACCTAGATGTATATTCAATTGATTCTTTAGAAAAAACGATAGTATGATCGAGGTTAGAGTCTAGTAAATTTATTTTAGGAAAGTCATCATTATTTGTATCAAACAAAACTGTTTGCTGATCCATAATTGCTTTTTTTGAAAGCTTAGTATTTGCTTTTTTAGTTGAAATTGAAAGAGGTATTTTTTTTTGTAGTTTTTTTCTAGTTCTCTTAATCCAGCTATCGCGTTCAATACTAGCCTTTTTACCGATTTTTTTATCCATCCATGAATCGTAAAAAAACCTCAACTTTATAAAAATAAACTCAATAGAAAAACCAATTTTTTCTGAAAGCATGAGCCATGAAAAACCAAAAAAAGTAGAAATACCAATTAAAAGAGTAAAAGTAAGAAATACCAAGGTTCCTGTATTACCAATCACCGGAATCAAAAAATCGTTTAATGTAGCACCAATTAGCCCTCCAGATAAAGTTAGAGCATTGTTAAAATCAAAGGGTATTCTATGATCTTGAAGGCTAGAAATAGAAATAATTAGAAAAATTAAACCAAATAAGTATTTTTTTGAATCATTTTGAAACATCCAGTTTTTTTCTAAGATATTAAAAAAACAGTGCATACTCAAAATCAGCAAATAAAGAATGAAAAACCAAGCGGAAAAACCAAAAAGATTGTACTGGAAATTTGACAAATAAGCCCCAATAACTCCACCGAAATTAGTTACGGTGCTATCTAACGACGAATTAAAAAAACCAGGGTCACTAATATTAAATGTGTATAAGGCAATAAAATTATATACTGCTAATGTTATAAAAAATAACATTTTTATCTCATAATATTCATTTGCTAAAGGGTTTTTATTACTTTTTTGCCTGACAAACTTTTTAGATAAAGATTTTTTTGTTTTTTTCAATATATGTTTTATGAGTATAATTTAATTTATATTATAACTACTATTTATTTTTAAATGTCATTTTCACAACTTATCATTTTAGGCTCTGGTCCTGCAGGTTATACTGCTGCAATTTATGCTGCTAGAGCTAATTTAAATCCTGTCTTAATAAGTGGTCTTGAAATTGGTGGACAACTTACCCAAACGACAGATGTAGAAAATTGGCCTGCTGACCATGGTGAATTATTGGGTCCAGCTCTTATGGAAAGATTCAAAAAACATGCGGAAAAATTTAACACTAAAATAATAAATGATTCCATTAATTTTGTTGATTTTTCAAAAAAACCATTCACTCTAATTGGAGAAAACGTCCAATATTCATGTGATGCTTTAATAATAGCCACAGGAGCATCAGCTAAATATTTAGGGCTTCCATCTGAGAATAAGTTTTTAGGCAAAGGAGTCTCAGCATGTGCAACTTGTGATGGCTTTTTTTACAGAGATAGAAATGTAGCAGTTATTGGTGGTGGCAATACTGCAGCTGAAGAAGCATTATATTTATCTAATATTGCAAAAAAAGTTTACCTTATCCACAGAAGAGATAAATTTAGGGCTGAAGCAATCTTAGTCGATAGAATAAATAAAAAAGTTTCAGAAAATAAAATTGAAATTATTTGGAATAACACCCTGGAAGAAATACTTGGTGATGATTCCGGTGTTACTGCAATAAAAATTAAATCAATACAAAATTCATCTAACAAAGTAATTGATGTCCATGGAGTATTTATAGCAATAGGTCATGCACCTAACACTCAGATTTTCCAGAATAAAATTAAAATGAATAACGGCTACATAATTACAAAGTCTGGTCTCAGTGGTGATTCAACCTCCACGAGTGTTCCTGGAGTTTTTGCAGCTGGTGATGTACAAGATCAGATTTACAGGCAGGCTATTACAAGTGCATCTACTGGCTGTATGGCTGCGTTGGATGCAGAACGATTTCTCAGCGGGCTATCTTAAAATGCAGGACTCAAAAAATGAAAAATTTTCTGATTTATTCCCGAACATCAAACCAATAAAAAAGAGTAATTTATTTGATTTAGATTTACAAAAGCAAAAACCAAAGCCAATTCCACATCAAACTATTCTTGGAAAAAAAAAGATACTGGAAGAAAGTATAAGTAGTGAAACTCATATAAACGTAAATGATAACAGTGAAAATCTTTGGCAATCATCTGAAAGCTATCATTTAAAAAATGGTGTGGCAAAGAAAACATTAAAACATCTTAAAAACACTATTTTCAACTCAGAACAAGTTTTAGACTTGCACGGCTTCAACCTAGAAGATGCTTATTTTGAATTTCGTAATTTTATAAATCACTGTTACAAAAAAAAACAGAGAACCATTAAGATAATCCATGGAAAATATAGTTCTAAGTCAAGTAGAAATACAATTAAAAATAAAATTCCATCTTGGTTAAAATTACAGAGGGGTGTAATTGCTTTTTGTTATGCAAAAAATAATGAAGGTGGTGAAGGAGTAACCCTAGTATTATTAAAAAATTTATAGCGCCTCGTTGCCAGACTCCTTTGTCCTTATTCTTATAGCATCCTCAATATTTGAAACAAAAACTTTACCATCACCAATTTTACCTGTGTAGGCTGATTTGGTGATACAGTTAATGACATTGTCAAGAATTTCATCATTAATCACAACT
>Ga0160423_10004300_pt1 | contig 11718 bp, 10 predicted proteins | sample CRUFie14St8metaG_FD_108191 | JGI IMG/M metagenome (GOLD analysis project Ga0160423, IMG submission 108191) | Marine microbial communities from the Costa Rica Dome - CRUD Field 142mm St8 metaG | ecosystem: Environmental > Aquatic > Marine > Oceanic > Photic zone | place: Costa Rica: the Eastern... | reverse complement strand
TGTGATTCATCCGGATGATATCGCTTGGCTTCAAGAGCAAATCAAAGAACCACAATATAGGACAGGATATGATAGAAATTTTTGGATATGGGAGAAGTACCAAGAGGGAACTTCTTATTTACTCGTTGCCGATGTTGCTAGAGGCGACGGCGCTGACAACTCTGTTTTTCATGTACTCAATGTAAATAAGATGGAAGTCGTAGCAGAATACCAAGGTAAACCCTCCTTGGATATGTACGCACAAATGCTTTATTCCGCAGGGATGGAATACGGCAAATGCCTTCTTGTTGTTGAGAACAATGGAATTGGTATCTCTGTTTTTGAAAAACTTAAAGATTTGGGTTATGATAATCTTTATTATTCTACAAAAGGAACTCACGAGTTTGTAGATCCGCAAAGAGGAGAGTTTACAAACAACGCTATTGGTGGGTTTACAACCTCAACAAAAACTAGACCGCTTATTGTTGCAAAGCTAGAAGAGTTTATAAGAAATAGAATTATTAAAATACCTTCAGCCAGAGCCTTTGATGAATTTAGAACGTTTATTTGGAACAACGGCAAGCCCCAAGCTATGAGGTCTTATCATGATGATATTGTAATGTGTCTTTCTATTATGTGCTGGGTCAGAGATACAGCGTTAGAAATCTCACAAAAAGACTTAGAATATCGCAAAGCCATGATTGATGGAATGTATATGAAGAAGAGCATTATGAACACAACCATAAAAGGACAGGACGGGTATAATGCTGATTTCGAAACTAAATATAAAGAAGAGTTAAGTCATGCAAGAAAGTTTGCATGGATTTTCAAAGGATAATAAATGGCTAAAAAAAATAAAAATTTGGGCAAAAACCCATATAATCCAGAGAACAGTCTTTTCCGCTCACTTACTAGATTATTCTCTGGACCCATAACACAGAGAAGAACCCAACAAGGTCGTGCTTTAAGAAGACGACATTTAGATACTTATGCTTCTCGCTTTACATCTGCATCTGGGAAACAATTTAAAAAACAAGAATACAACCCAATGAATATCATGACTGTTAATATGATATCAAACAGAAACAGAGCAGAGCGTTACGTTGATTTTGATCAAATGGAATATACTCCGGAGTGTGCATCTTCTTTGGATATTTACGCTGATGAAATGACCACACATTCATCTTTGCAAGAAATGCTTAGAATTAAATGCGCTAACGACGAAATAAAAACAATACTAAAAAATCTTTATCATAATGTTCTGAACATCGAGCATAATCTTTTTGGCTGGTGTCGTACAATGTGCAAGTATGGTGATTTGTTTTTGTATCTAGATATCGAAGAAGCCAATGGTATAAGAACCTGTATTGGGCTGCCCCCTCAAGAAATTGAAAGGCTTGAAGGAGAAGACGAATCCAATCCAAATTATGTACAGTTTCAATGGAACTCTGCTGGAATGACTTTAGAAAACTGGCAGATGGCTCACTTTCGTATTCTTGGAAATGATAAACACGCGCCCTATGGAACATCGGTTTTAGAGCCAGCAAGAAGAATCTGGAGACAACTTACACTATTAGAAGACGCTATGATGGCTTATCGTATTGTTCGAGCCCCAGAGCGGCGAGTTTTTAAAATTGATGTTGGGGCTATTCCACCTCAAGATGTTGAACAATATATGCAAAAAGTCATGACGCAGATGAAGCGACACCAAGTTGTCGATCCCAAAACAGGTCGACTCGATTTGCGATATAATCCCCTTTCAATTGAAGAAGACTACTACATCCCAATTCGCGGAGACACTCAAACAGATATTGTTAATCTCCCCGGTGGTGCCATGACAGCTACGATAGAGGATGTAAAGTATTTAAGGGATAAGCTTTTTTCCGCTTTGAAAATACCTCAATCTTATCTTACAATGGGTGAAGGAGCGCAAGAAGATAAAACTACACTAGCACAGAAGGATATCAGATTCGCCAGAACAATACAAAGACTCCAAAGAGTTGTTATCGCAGAGCTTGAAAAGATTGGAATTATTCACCTATTTACCATGGGCTTTCGTAACGACGATCTTCTTTCTTTTAAACTACAATTGAACAATCCATCAAAAATTGCAGAACTACAAGAGCTTGAGCATTGGGATAAAAAATTCTCAGTTGCCGGAAATGCAACTGAGGGCTATTTTTCTAAACGATGGGTAGCCGAAAATTTGTTTGGTCTTTCAGAAGAAGAAATTGTAAGAATGCAGCGTGAAATGTTTTATGATAAAAAGTTCGCTGCTAATTTAGAAGGCGCTGGTCAAGCTGATGCTGGTGGTGGAGATACTGGTGGAGGCCTAGGGGATCTCGGTGGTGGCGGTGGTCTCGACCTAGGTGGAGATGATGCTGGTGGTGATTTAGATTTGGGTGGTGATGCCGGAGGCGAGGCTGCTGGGGACGAGAGCCCTGGTGCCGAAGGGGGTGATGCAACAGATGATGTCCTCTTGGCTGAACCCCCTGCTAAAAGAGATGACGAGCCAAAATATAAAAGAGGAACCTATAAAAGACACCAAACTTCCTACTCTAAAGGTGGAAGAAAGAAGCACTTTAAAAACCAAGCAACTGGGGAATATGGCAATACCTACAGGACAACGTTCCAAGGAAAATCAGGATTTGGGGGTCTAGATTCTTTAGCTCGTGGAATAACGGAGAGTATCAATAAAAGCGAAGAAGAGAAACTATTTAATACATCAAAACAAGTTGATGGTTTGATAGAAAGTTTATTAAAAAAGGTAAAAGAAGATGAAACACAATAAGAAAAGAAATACCGCTTTTCTTTACGAATCTTTAGTAAAAGAACTAACTAAATCTGTTGTAAAAAAATTAGATGAAAGAAAGAAGACTATTATAAAGATTTTTAAAGAGAGTTTTTCCAAGGGATTTCCCCTATACAAAGATCTATTGTTATATAAATCAATTTTAGAAAACAAAGACAAAATGACAAAAGATTTTACCGATCGATTTCTTGTAGAAACCAAGAAAGATTATAACTCTTTGGATCGCACATCTATATTTAATGCACAAACAAAATTAATAACTCAAATAAATCAACAACTAGGCGCTTCTGTTTTTAATAACTTCATACCAAATTATAAAAACATTGCAACAGTTGGAGCTTGGTTTCAAGACAACAAAATGAATGCAAAAAACCGATTGATCACAGAAACAAAAATCAAAGCCTTATTGCTTCCCAAGCAAACTAATCGAGAAGATATGAAACATATTGATAACTTGACCTATAAAACTTTTGTTTCTAAGTTTAATAAAACTTATAAAAATTCTTTAAAAGAAAATCAAAAACACTTACTTACAAATTATATAACTTCTTTTTCCGATAATGGATTGGGGCTAAAGACTTTTGTTAACGAAGAGGTTGGAATCCTAAAGAGTAAAATCTCAGAAAAACTTTCCGTAAAAAAAGATAGTAACTTAGAGAAAGTATTACTAGTATTAGAAAGCTTTAACAAAAAGCCGTTAGATGAAAAAATGGTAAAGAAATTGTTCTATATACAAGACTTGATGGAGGAACTGTAAATGGTAAAAGTTAATGTTCTAAAGCCTTCCGGAATTGATGTTGTTACATCAGCCGAAAGAGATGCCGGACAAGTTGATATTGGAATACAGAGAGACTTAGCAATCGATGTTAAACCAACTGTCGGTGTTAAAATAACTCAGAGCAACATCAAACCTTATGTTTTTGAACTGAACGCCAGAGAGACATTGAATGGTGATCTCATGATATATGACCACAAAGACATTGATATTGTTTTGATGCAAGAAAAGAAAAAAATTGTTGCTTTTGCAAAAGAATTGTTAACTGATAGTGTCTACGGTGCGGAGTCTAGGCTGTTTGAGTTTTTAAGAAAAAGAGGAATTGTGTCTTATGACTCAATACAAGGTGGAAACATCTATGGTTCAATGGAAGCACAAATTTTAGATTCAAAAAAATACGACTCTATAAAAAGTGCTTTATTAAATATTGCTGAATGGTTCAAGGAAGAGAGGCCATTGATGGATTACATAGAGGGTCACGATGAAATGATGGATGATGCACTGCTGAATCCAGATGACGAACATGCTACTGAACTTGGCGAAGTTCCTCATGCCGAGGAAAAAGGGTCCATCCTTCAAAAAAATCTTTTTGCTCCTTATCTCTATGGAAGGTACACATACTAATGAAAAAAATTATGAATGAGTGGCGCAAATTTATGCTACAAGAGTCAATGCATACACCAGAAATTGCTTACAGCGACACAGAATTGGAGCCTAATTTTTCTGTTTTTCATGAAACTGATGGAGAGACACACGCTATCATTCTCTATCGTAAACAAAAATACGTTGATGATTTTTACATTATAGGATACATTTCGGTTGATTTGTTAACTGATGTGGGAGATGAAAGATTCAATTGTATCCCCAACACATATCAAATTGGCGCAGTTTATGTTGAAAAAGAATTGCGTGGACATAAAGAAAAATTTGGCAAAAAAATGTATGACTTAGCATATGGCGCAATAGAACCCAAAGCTGGAATAACCTCGGACAAATATTCCGGATCGCTACCAAAGGCTAAAGAAAATTGGAAAAAAATGGAGATAAGTCCCGAGTTTAAATTAAAAACAACTCCGAAGGGAAACAACGAATTTGATTACGATGGTAAAAAGACACCAGACGATAAGATGGATGATTGTCTAACCAGCATGGATTTAGGGGACACAAACGCAACAGATCACTCTCTAGAGAAGAGAAGTAGCGCTGCTTCACGGGCAATGTTGGTAAAGTTTAAAGCTCAACACCAACAAAATGATTTTTTAAATAAACGCAACGTTGAAGATAGATTAATGAATAAAGCAGTGAGTAGATTCGGAGAAATTTACTCTCAATTGACAAATTATAATTAAAAAGAGGTGTTTAGTGCAATTAATTTATTTTATTCTCGCATGCTACGGGATGACTTTTATTCTTGTCTATGGAAAAATCTTTGAGGATTTGAGACCAGAGAAAGATTACACAAAAAAATGGAACACGTTATTTCATTGTCCACTTTGTATGGGCTTTTGGGTTGGTGCGTTTATGTGGGCGATAAATGGTTTTACGGAACTATTTACATTTGAATATTCATTTATCAACGCATTTGTTTGCGGCTGTATCTCAGCGGGTACAAGCTACATTCTATCAATGATTGTTGATGATTTTGGATTTAGAACTGGAGATAAAAATGACTAAGAAATGGATGCTACAACCTGTTCGTCGTTGCTGTTCGGGTTCCTGACGCGAGCGGAGAGAGACCGCATAATTGGAGATTAAAATGAAAATTACAAATAAGCAATTAAAAAAAATAATCAAAGAAGAGCTTGATGGTGTTTTAAATGAAGCCAAGGTTTCTTATTCCGGAGTTGTTCTAGATCCACAAAGTGTAGAGTCACTAAAACAAGCTGCTAAGCAATTTGGTATACCAGAAGGCTTTGTTCATGAAACAAAGGCTGGTGCGCCTTTGCCCCACCATATGACAATTGTACCTTTTTCACCAATTGTCCACCCAAAAGGAAAACACGATTTCAGCGCTGATTACCCTGTTGGTGGGCAAATATCTTTACAAGTGACACATATTGGTTTTGATGATAAAGCTATGGCTGCTAAGGTTGAAGCACCGGCACCGATATCCAAGAAAGTGAAGTTTCCACATATTACAATAGCTATTCCTGTTGGTGGCAAGCCTTTTAATTCCAACAAGATTCCGCAAGAAAACTTTCAACCTTTGTCGCAACCTTTAACGGTTACGGGAACAGTAGAAGAGGTAGAATAAGATGTCAAAAAAATTACTAACAGAATTTAACGCTCTTTGTAAAGATGGGATCTGCCGAGATCTCCTTTCCGAGCGAGAGAAAAGGGAGATGGAAAATGGCGTGGTTTACTTGTCTGGTCGTTTGCAAACTGCTGATAAAAAGAACGGAAATGGAAGATCCTATCCCTATAAGGTATTAAAGCGAGAAATAGACAATTATAAAAAACTTGTTGCTGATAATCGTGCTTGCGGCGAACTAGATCATCCGGATGACTCTGTTATCAATCTAAAAAATGTCTCTCACATCGTCACGGATTGTTGGTGGGAGGGCAAAGATGTTATGGGTAAGATTAAAGTACTCGACACACCGTCTGGGCGTATTCTCAAAGATTTGATTAACGCTGGTGTTAAACTTGGTATCTCTTCTCGTGGACTTGGTTCTGTTAAAGAATCAATGGGAAGCACTGTAGTTCAAGAAGATTTTGAACTTATTTGTTTTGACATGGTCTCGGAACCTTCAACACCAAATGCTTATGTCTATCCAAAAGAGCAAGGCAGAATGTACGAGAACAAAATCAACGAAGCGAAGAAAAATATCGTTGATGATTTATTTAAGAAAATTTTGGAAGACTGATGAAATTAACAATAGAAAACCTCAGAGCAATAATCAAAGAAGAACTTGAAGACATGCAACAACCATGCCCCGATCTTCATCCAAAAATCAAATCACTTATTATAGAGCCAAACTTTGAATTGTTCTTACAAGCTATTGAACTTTACATTGGTATGAATGGATTAAATGCTGAAATCCCACACACAGAAAAAGGATTTAAAAATAAGCGCGAGGAACAGCTCGGCCATGAAGAACTTTTCTTTGTCTTACGAGGCGATCACGCAGATGTTAAATTAATTGTTAAGTGTCTTAACTTAAAAAAACTACGGAGTTATTTTCTTGACTCTGGGGACCCTACAGATGATGCCACTTTTGTGGGATATATTCAATACGGAGGCGATGGTCGCACTTACGATTTTCAAGCATCGCATGGTTACAGACCACCTGATAACGATGAAGAACTAGAAGATGGAGAATAAATGAAAAAAAACGAATTAAAGAAAATTTTAAAGCCGCTAATTAAAGAGTGCATCAAAGAAGTTATCTTTGAAGAGGGCGCTCTTTCTACTATCATTAGTGAAGTTATGAAGGGAACTTCTGGCTCTCAGCAAATTGTTGAGACAAGAGCACAACAACCCAAGCAAGACTTTGCGAGACAAGAGAAAAAATTGCAAGAAGCAAAAGAAAGAAAAAGAAAATTATTAGACTCCATTGGAAGAGATGCTTATAACGGTGTCAACCTATTTGAGGGAACATCGCCTGCTCCAGCGCCATCATCTACGCAAGGACAGGGCCCTTTAGACGATGTTGCTCCTAATGATCCCGGTGTTGATATTTCTACAATTTTTTCCGGTCACTCTGCAAATATCTGGCAGAAACTATCAGGAAAGAATTAATGGCTACAAATCATAAAGTGCGGCCTCGCAGAAACGAAACCGGCGAACGTCTAATAAGAAGGTTTACAAGAAAAATCAAAAAACTTGGTCTCCTAGAAGAGGTTAAAGAAAGAAGATATCACACAAAGCGATCTGATGCAAAGAGGCGAGCAAAGCAAAGAGCTATTGCGCGAAGAAAAAAGAAAGAGCAAAAAGAAAAGAAAAACACTAATTAATTTAGTTTTGGAGAAAATATGTCAGTACATAAATACACAAGTTGGGGCCGAACCAGAAGGCCAAAAAACATCACTGGTCAAGATGGAACTCAAGTGCTTGGTACCACTATTGGCGCTCTAACAGCGCTGGATATAAAGAACACCGGTTCAAATGCAGCACCTTCTAATGGTGTTTACAAAACAGAAAATCAAAGATTTGTACACCTTCATGCCTCAGGAAGTAACTCAGGCTGTACTAATGTCTACACATATTTGTATGCTTCTCAGCAATGGAGTGAATTAGTTGAGCCAAGTGGATCTACCCAAAGAGCATCGGTTGTTTGCGGAGCCAATCAAACAAGAATTATTGAGGTTGCTGGTGCCGATCTTATAGCTTTCACCACTGGCTCTGGTGGACTTTACGCTGCGTTTAGCACATTTTAAGAGAGGTTTAAATGGCTGAATTCGGCTGGGCATATATAGCTGGCGGCGCAGTAACTTCATCCGCTGGACCAACAGGCTCAATAATGTTAAAAACTGGACCGCTAGAGATTAGTGGTTCCAGTAATTTTATTTTTAACACTGGTAGTAACGTATTGGAAATAGCTGGTGGAATTAGCTCGTCTGTTAATGTTTCTGCGTCTGCATTTTATGGAGATGGCTCAAATCTTACTAATGTTGGGAGTGATCTGATAGTAAAAGAAGAAGGCTCTAATATAACAACTGCGGCAACTAGCATAAATTTTGTCGGAGCGACTGTCACCGCTTCAGTTTCTGGTGCAGATGTTACAGTAACAGTTAACGCTGGTAGTGGTGGCGGGAGCGGAACAATAGGCGCAGCAGAAGATGGGAGCTATACAGATGGACTTTTTACAGATTTTACTACAAATACTTTAATCGGTGTCCCTATTGATAGATTCAATGAAGTGCTTAAAATTTTAGCACCCAGTCCAGCACCCGCTCTATCTCGTGTAAATTCAGATAACTCTGCCGGCAGTACAGTCAAGCTTTCATTTGGCGCTGGTGGCGCAGTGGCTGGCTATACTTCCTCGAACACAACCGCCGGATTCTCAGCAGTTGACGTTAACGGGACATATCAAAACGAAACTTCTGGGAGTAATTTTAGACTCGGCGCGTACAAAAATAATACTGATATTACAGGTTTCTTAAATTTTCATGTTGTGCAAAGTGTGCAAAATGGATATTTAGCATATTCAAATGATGCATTTGGTAATGCTGAGACGGGATCTTTAAAACTAGAGCTCAATGGAAACGTCGTTCATACGGTTAATTTAGCGAGTTTTGTGGGATCTGGAAATCCCTTTACAGGTTCCGCTAATTCATTGACCGGAGACTCGGGCTTTACAAACGTTTCTGTTACAGCCTCGTCTTTTGACGGCAATAATTCAGAATGGCATATCTTCAAGCACAGAACAGCAAAGATTAAAGTTGACGTTAACGATATGGTCCCCGGATGGAACTATGTTAGAGCGATACACACAATTGGTGCAACAGATTACGCCACAAATTATATAGAGTGGATTAATGATCCATCTGGATCGACAAACGATCTTTCTGTTGCTAACAGTAGAATAGAAAATATTTCACTTGTCGGCTCTAAATACTTATCAGGTGTTCAATATAACACAGATGCTACAGCAAATTATAAAGTTGATATTAATAATCTATATAGAAACGTTTACGCAGCTTCTGGAACTCCGATATCTTTTGCTACAACAAATAGTACAACACCTGCTTCACAGGCTGTTCCAGCAATTGGCGGAGGAGAAAACAACACAAAAATATTAGGAGTTACTGCTTCTCTAGACTGTAACACTAATTCTCTTTTAAGCGGTGCAATAACTGCGAACGTCACAGTTACACACCCTTTTAAGTCTACTATTTCAACAACTGGGTCGGCAACAACAGGTAATGGTTTTTTAATAGACAATAGGACTTTAGCCAGTACAAATGTATCAGAAAAATTTCATGATGAAACACTCAGGAAAACCTCTGGCTCCTATGATACTCAAGGAGCGGTTGTAGCTGCGGCTTCGTTATGGAACAGCCAAAACCATATGACCGGTGGCGGAGCTGCGGGACATACAGATGGACTTTTATTCTTCAATCAAAGACTCTACAGTCCAATTGACGCAGACATACCCGCCGGCGGTAATTTTTCAAGTCTATCAAACGTTGCTAGTGGACAACCAAATTACTCCGGAGTAACAGGAACAAGAACATTTTATCGTGTACTTTCCAATTCTTCCGGTGCTGATTTATTTAATTTTAAAATTGAGTCGACAAAAAATGGCACCACATACAACAACTCATCCCTTGGTACAGGGAATGTTCACTTTTTTGTAAAAATACCCGGTGCTACCGGATGGATGGATATTTCTCAAGCATTTACATACGGTGCTGTAGCTGATGGTAATGGGGCTCTAGTCTCAGCAGCAAGTGATTCTGATACTCATGTTGTAACTTTTGGGACCGCATCAGTCACAGGTGCTGCTCCAAACAATCACATTATGTTAAAAATTCTTGCAGACGAAAGTTGGCAGGGCTATATATCACAACTAGATTTTACTCTCCCAGCAAATCAAAATCAAGCAACGCCAAATGTTTTATCAGACCTAGAAGCTGATAGTAATACTGGGACAGACGTTAAGCTCTCTTTTGGTTCATCAAATCCAATTGCAGGATATTCTAATGTTCAAGGTGGTGGGGTTGGCTCTATGTCCACAATCAATTCCAATGGAGACTATACTGTTTCCGGTAATAGAAGGGGTGTTTTTAGCGCTGCTCCAACAATCGAAGGGGAACTGAACGAGGCTATTGGAGCACATGGCGGAAGTGACTTTCCAGCAAAAGCATTTTTTAACGGATATTCTGGATCTCTTGTATTGGAGATTAATGGATCTGATGAACACACCATTGACTTATCAAGCACCCTGTCTGCTATAAATACAACAAATGGTAATGGTTCTAGACTAAATGTATCAGCAGTAGATTTTTCAACAGATGCTAATATACCTAATCACAATAAACCATATAGAACCGGTACATATCAGATTGCAGCTGCGGATCAAAGACCTGGTTGGAATTACGCAAGAATAAAACATGGATCTAACACTACAAATTATGTTGAGTGGGTTGTTGACGCATCTGGTGCTGTGGATAATACCGCAGTCTCTTCTCCTGTTTTATCTGATTTTAACCACAATGATATTTACTATCAGTCAGGAATAAAGTATTTTGCCTCAAGGCCTTCTGCGAGTTTTTCATATTCTGGGTCCAACTTTTACAGTAATGTTTATAGCAGAGAAACAGACGCAATAGATTTTGGGACAACAGATAACTGCTCTATTACAAATATCAGAGCAACAGGTAGCGGGATTACAACATTTGACTCTGGTGTTTCACAAACAGGCATGCCGGCATTAAATAATACAGAAGATTGTGAAATTACAGAACTAGAAATAACTGGTACTGTTTTATTTGATAATTTGACCTCAATAAGTGGAGGGTTGGGATTATTTACTGATCACGATGTGTCCGTTGCCTCAACACTAAAACATCCGTTTAAAACCAATAAAACAACGTCAGCCGCTTCAAAAACTTCTTTTATGGTTTATTCCGGGTCTATTGGCAGTACAACACTCACAAACAATGAATATTTTAATACAGAAGATTACAGAATTGTTTCCGGAAACTATGCAAATCAAGCAGCCGCAACTTCTTCGGCAAACACTTGGAACTCTCAAACTGCTATGAACAATGGCGGAACACATGATGATGGAATGGTGTCTGTGAACGGATTTGCTATTTCCCCCTTACAGATTGGAAAAGCTGGAGACACAAGAAACAACTCCGAAGGGTCAACGGGACTTCAGGCTCCCAGCGGTAATCCAAACTATTCAAGTGGCGGTTTAACAAATGATATAAGAACTTTCTATAGATTATTTAGATATACTGGTGTTGGAACTGTTGCAAGTTTTACTATGACTCTGTATGGTGATGCAACTCTTGTCGGAAAGTCTGGAACTTATGCCGGCTCTTTGGGCGCAAACAAAAATGTTTTTGTTGAATTAAAAGTTCCGTTTGATCCTAATTTTCCTGGTGATGATGATCAATCTACTTCTTGGGCAGACGCGGCAAAAATCGCAGAGTCAGAATTCCCACCAACTTCTGATGGAAACGGAATTAGGGCAGG
>Ga0160423_10004299_pt1 | contig 11718 bp, 15 predicted proteins | sample CRUFie14St8metaG_FD_108191 | JGI IMG/M metagenome (GOLD analysis project Ga0160423, IMG submission 108191) | Marine microbial communities from the Costa Rica Dome - CRUD Field 142mm St8 metaG | ecosystem: Environmental > Aquatic > Marine > Oceanic > Photic zone | place: Costa Rica: the Eastern... | reverse complement strand
TGCCCATCTTTCGTTCAGTTGCCTTGGCATCTCGAATTAATGCATTTGCTTCGTTCATCTTCATATCAATCCACTCCACTAAAGCTTCCCATAAACGCCGAACGCGCCAGCAATAAACATCATGAAACCGAATACGGCTACCATTAGTTCGTTAGCATTCAAGCTGTTTCCAGAAAGAGCCAAAAGGAAAAATCCTACAATCACACAAGCAATCATCTGTATGACGATGACGTGTTTCATCAAAGACTGCTTAGGGTTGAACCATTCATCCATAAGATTGTACACGGAAAGGTTCTGATGGTTTTGTTGACCGCCTGCAATCCGATTCATGATCGTGGAGATATCTTCAACATCTTCATCCATTTAATCACCGTCCTGGTGGTGGTGGTGGTCCACCTTGCTGGATTGGGGCTACTGGAAAGCCTGCAGCCCTCGCACCGAAGTTCACCAACTTAGCCAAACCTCCACCGCCTTGCTTGGCTCCTGTGGCTTCATCAAGTATGCTGCTCAATCCAGATGATTGGGCTTTGATATTGGCTGCTTGTCTGTGTGCGGATAGAACTTGTTCATTGTTTGCAATCAATGTACCCTTCAAAGTCTCGCTGATTTTAGACATTTCAGTTTGCACCTCGGCTTGTGTCGTAGTAGCGAGGCTTTTTCCACGTTCTGATGACTGTTCAACAGCCGGTGCAATGAACATGTTTCCTCCATCGTCTTGTACGATTGCGAGTTTAAAATCCTTGAAGAACGAAGTCATCTTGAAATCAAACAAAACTGAAAACAATTGTGCGATGATTGGCAATCCTTGTTCGGACGCCAAGAACTTAGCGATACCGCTTTGATGTTTGAGAAGATCCCCGATGATGTCAATTTCAGTAGGATTTCCATTCCAATAACCGAGTTGTTGGTAAATCATGGAAGCCGACTGGTACATTGCCTGTGGATCTTGCATTCCCATCCCCATGGAGCCTCCGTATGGGTTCATTTGTTGTTGGCCGGACATGTATGGGTTCGAGCCCTGATTGGCATTATTCACGCCAAAACCACTAGCTGGTGGTTGTTGATTTGAATTGGATAAGAAGTCTGTCATATCGTCCGCCCCTATGCCTCCGAGGTAGTTCCCTCAAAAGAGCCTTTTGCCTGTTCTTCAAGGTATCTCATGTGTCGTAAATCCATGTGTATGGTGCAAATATCAACTTCTCCAGTCTCGAAATTCTTGAATTCTGATATCTCGATGCCGTTTCCTTGATGTTCCAAACACATTTGGTAAAAGGGTTCCATAGCCTCAACGAGCTTGGGTTTGCTCTTGCTTGCCTTTCCAGGGTTGATTGGAACCATTTTGATTTTTCTTCTTTTCCACAACCAAACCGAATGTTGACTTTGGTTGTCCATGTGTTGTTGATACTTCCATTGCGAGAATAACCAGTAAATCATCAACAAATCAGGAGAGTAGCCTGCTCCCAACTGGAAACCTGTGTCCACGTTGGACAAAGCATAGAAAGGCTCTGTTTTGCCTGTAAGTGGGTCTCGAAAGAATTGAGAAGCTAATGTTTTACCGTTTTCTAGTGGCAAGAAAGTATCTGGGTCAAGAAGTGGCACATCGAATGCCGAGGGGCCGAGCGATGCGAGCATAATTCCTGAAACACAACACTGTCCTTTCTGATTGAACTTAATGAAACCAAAGCGTCGAGCCGGTTTGAGTTGCTTCCGTGCAATCTTGATATTCTTCTTTCTCCGTTTGTATGGATCGGGGTCATTATCCCACTCGATTTTGGACTGTGCATAATACAAAGTGTTCTGGTCCATGATTCATGCCAAGTGTTTTGTCCGAATAAACCAACCCCTAGTGCGGAAGGATCAAAACGACAGATGCGTTGAGTCATAGTGGACGGCGGGGGAACTCTTTGGAACCAATGCATGCAAAAGCACCGGCAATCCGCCCCGCCGTCCACCGGACATTAGCAATGTTCGCCACAAGTATATCAAAACTTGGCTTGCATGATGTCCCAAATTGTTTCCTCACATGACCAATTCCGTAAAGCCGAGATTGGTCGTTTTAGAGTTGGTATCTGACAAGCTTGTAATCGTGCCAGGTCTCTGATGAATGGTTGGAAGATTGGGTGTTCATTCATGCGTGTTGTTTTCCAATGTTTCTCCCACAATTCATCCAGCCAAAGGTCAGCTTTGTTTGCAACAAGTCCAACCACCAAAGGTTTGTACTTTTTTGCTTTCTTATTGAGCGCCTTGTCAGTGAAACCGTAGTCTCCTGTGACAATAGCCTCGACAAAGCGTGAGAAGGCAAGTTGTTGTGATTGGTCTTTCGAATCGATGAGGTGTCGATGGTCGATAACCCATATAACGCATTCGACATCCCGCCCAACCATGTCCTCAAGCCACAAATCGAAATACTTCATCTGACCTCCGATGTCAGTCGAATTGAGCGTCTTCTGTGTCATCTTGAGCGTTTGCGTATTCTTCATCGCAACTCGCTTACGCGTTGATGGAGGCGGTAGGTATCTTCCAGTGTTAGGATCGAATGGATGCTCTGTTGCAGTGTCTTCTGATGTACCTATGTCCTCAAGTTCACCGCTTGTTGAAAGCTGTCTTGACAGCGTGGTTTTTCCAGTCCCCCATGTGCCGTAAATGCCGAACCTGTGGGTTCGCCAGGTGTCCCACAAATGCTTGAGGTAGAGAAAACCCCCGTAAGCAACAGCCCAAGTTGCATCAACCATTCAAACCATCACTCGAAGTCCCAGTCTTCATAGCCGTCAAATGATTCTTCTTCCTCTTCCTCATCTTCAAAATCATCAAGAGGTTCAAGGCGTGGTTCTTCCGTTGAATTGTCAAGTGGTGTTTTACCCAATCGTGCGAGTTCCTTTCGTATCATATCTTGTATTCCAGATGAAGGTGCTTCTTCAACAGGCTTTTCTTCCTCTTGCTCATCTTCCTCGAAATCATCAGCTTGAGCGACAGGCTCAATCATAGGTCTCTGTTGCTTTGGCGACGAAGATGAGCCATCTTCGCTGTGTACGACGGGAATATTGAGGAAATCAGATATTCTCCAACGTGTTGTAGGATCTCCGCTGCCTTCGTCAAAATGCATGTAAGTTGCGCCATGGCTACTGCTCAAGAGAGAAATCAGGCTAATCCAATTCTGATAATCCGTTTCAGTTCTCTTTGCAGATACCGAGATTGCTATTGCCCAATTGTGAATCCAGCTTACTTCATCGCACCAGTCTCTATCAACCTTAACGGATTCTCGCATATCTTCGAGCATGATTCGGATGGTTTTCTTTTGAAATACCCAGATATAGTTGCCAGGATCTTCTTTCTCGACCATGCCACAAGCTCTTGCGATTGCAGCGACAGGGCTCTTGTTCGGTTTAGTTGGCAGTCCAATGAATGCAGTCATTCCCATAGAGAGTGCTAAGTGATTTGTCCCTTTGAATTAACCGCTACAAATTGAAAAGCCAAGCAAAGGCATTGAAATCAAAGAAATACTCACAAATGCTCAAACTACCTGCGGACACGAGGCCTGTAAGCGTGGACCATCCGATGATTTGCAACTTGAACCATCGGGCATCCCATTTGTTCTTCTCATGGAAAGCCAACGCCATCGTTTCAAACGCTGACTCTACATCTGTTGGAAACAACGATGGCAAGGATTCACCTCATGCCCTCAATTGAAATCAACGGTGGGATTTCATCATCGTTTTCCATGGCTTCTTTTTGCTTGTTCATAGCCTTCTCGAATTGCCTCTTGCGACCTTCCATCTCTAAACTCATCTGGAATCGTTGCAATTCAGCATTCATCTTCTTCATGTTCCTTCTTGATTGAGTTACCAATCCTTGAATGTAAGTCTGATCTTCCATTCGCTCTTGGAAGAATACTTTGTAGAGCATGAACGCAATCATTTGAACAAACGTGGCGGCCATCATGAAAAGACCTCCAACCTTGAGCCAATTGTCTTCATCAGGGAACCACAAGCCTTGCTTGTGAATGGCTACGGCAGCGCCAATTAGAAACGAATTTACAAAGAGCAAAACGAAAATTCGTAGTGTCTGGGTATTGTCATCCATAGGTTGTGTCATGGTTATCCCAAGCCCTTTGTCCGTTTAAGCCTACTTTCGTTTTGCAGGCTTGTACATGCTTGAAGCTTTGATGCCTGCAAGCGTACCTATCGCTGCGGCTCCCATATGAGCGAATCCTTGAGTTCCTTGTGCAATAACTCCGAGAGCGATTGGCAAGGCGAAGAGGGCTCCAGCCTTTGCTTCCTTTCGCTTTCTGCCCTTTGGAACCGACTTATTGGTAAAGAGAGTAGCGCCAAGCGGACCAACAACGCCTGCCGTTAGAATGCCTGCTGCTCCAATTAAATCTAACAAATTGAACTCATGTCTTTGATTAGCCTGTTCATCCGAAACCATGCGAATGAAAGCAGGTACCAAACCAAACGCTGATGCTGCTATGGCCGAATTTTCAGCGGCTTCTCTAGGGACGGATTTCAGTCCTCTCGACAATGATGCACGAATGCCTAGATTCGTGAGGAAAGCAAATGATCCGTAAACAAATGGAGCAACAAGAACATCGGAAGTCGTTGTTCCCAAATTGAGTGGTTTAGCGCCCCTGATGTTAAGCTGTGGAGATGCCGGCTGATTTGTCAGAGATGGCTGGTAACTTGTTCTGTTGTTGACTCTTGCCATTCGAGATCGTCTAGTCTCGCCAGCAACCCGATTGCCGAGTAGGTGATAATTCATTTTGTTCACTGCGCTTTGTGCTTGCATATTCATTCCTCCCTTAGCCTCTCAATGAGGTCTGCTTTCTTTCCTGATAACTTCATCCCTTTGTCTCTTAGGATGTCTTTGAGTTGTTGTACAGTCATGTTATCGTAGTCAAGTTCTTCATCAACCAATATGAGATCTGTTGCGTCAACATCAGATTCGACATCAAACGCCTCTAGTTGTTCATCCTCATCGACCTCAATCAATCCAAGCTCTTGCACTTCTTTGATACCGAGTTGATCGGCACGCTTTCTTCCTTTGAAAGCGGCAGGGAAAGCGGAAACATTTGATACGACTCGATAAGCGATGCTGATTCCTGAAAAAACACTTCTTCGTTCGATTCGAACGATTTTGTTCAACGGCCAGTCTGAACTTACGCCCGAAGGTCTGGGCACGCACGCACCCAAGAGCGCAGGGTCGTCCATTGGAATTGGGGGGAGTGCTGATAGATTGATGACGCCATCATTGACGATGCCATAAGGTGCTAATTCTTGAAGCGCCTCTTGATCTGAAAGGACTTCGTGCCATGGCACAAGAGAATGCGATATACTCCCCGCCATGGTCAGCCCATGCCCTTTCTTCGCTTGAACTTACCGCAAAGCGGGCGCACCAGGATTCGAACCCAGGTTTCCGGCTTAGAAGGCCAGAGTGATATCCAAACTACACTATGCGCCCTTCGGGAAATTTCACTCTGTTGTTTCAGCAGTGAGCTTTGCCAGAAGCGCAAGGAGTTCATCATAAACAAATTCAACATTTGCTGGTGATGTTGCTTTTTTGAGGACAACCTCGTTTCCATGGGCATTCTTTCCGCTGACTACGACTTCGATGTGTGGATCACGCATAAAAAAATCGAAGGGATTTGTCCTTATGAACAAATCGCTTATCGTTTTCGCCATCCTTTCCGCTTTTTGTTGACATGCTCTGCATCTCTTCGCAACGGGTTGTCGCTCTCATCAGCTTCCGACATGGCCTCTCTGTTGGTCCATTCATAGAATCTGTTCATGATGTCTGTTCGCTCAAGTGGACGAACACCATAACCAAGGATATCCCATCCCTTGTCCAAGCAATACATTTGATGCGGTCGGAAGAAAGCTTCAACGGCAATACAGAATCTTGCTTTCTGTAAGAGATCTTCATTTTGTTCATCACCCGCATCAAGCCGCTTTTGTATTTCAGCCGTGATAGCTTCACGATCTAATTCTTGTGGATGTTTCCAAATCACTTTGGGTTGGTTGGTGATAGCATCAACACCTTCGAAGAAATGCCCAGTGCCGCAAGAAGGGCATTGTAGCAGTCGAGTGTGGCTTACTCCTTTGTTGTCAGCAGTTGGTAATGTGAGAAATGTTTCTTTCAGTTCCATACTCCCACAGAGAATGCATTGGGGATGCTTCTCTCGCCTCTTCACCTCTGGGCTATCGATTTCACCACATTCAATTGTCCTTGGCCAGTCATCGTGTTTGACAATCGCCTCGCAAACAGGGCAGTGTTCGGACCAATCATCAAAATTCATTTTCATATCATTTTTCATTTCTAAAACCTCCATCGAGAATCTGCATTGCGTCATTAAGCAACAGGAGTTTGTCGTTTTTCCACTTTCTCTCTCCATAAAGGATTGTGCATGGTTCGTCATTGTCGTTTCTTTCAAGCGCCTGCCCGCCATACAACTTGCCGACGCGAAGAGAGCCCAAATGATGTCTTGAATCCTTATTACAATTGACTTTCATATCTGGAAACCATCCAATAGAAAAGCCTGCTCGGAACAACCGTCGTCCAAAGTCACAGTCCTCATAACCATAAGCGCCATCATATGCTTCATCAAACCCACCTATTGTGGCCCACGCATTTTTGGTGAATCCCATGTGCATCCCATAGAATCGTTGAGAAATCCACCTACCGTGGTCTTGGTATGGATCTTCTGTTCGGGGATCGTGGATGCCATCGCCAGTACTTCTGAATTCAATGTACGAGCCTGCTATTGCATCAAACCCCATTTCGACCCTTGCAAGGTGAATCGAAACGAAGTTCACGTGGAACGTGGTCAAATCATCTAAACAGATAATGTAGTCTCCAGATGCAGCAGAAATGCCGATATTTCTCGCTGCAGATGGACATGGGCCGACCTTTGTGATTGGATCTTGCAAATGAATAAAGGGAATCCCTGCTTGAGCGCACGCTTCTGTCCATCCCTTTCTTGAATCACGCAATCTGTCAACGACAACCAATTCGATATCCTTGTGAGTGGACTTTTGGACAGATTGGGCAAGAGTAACAAAACCAGGGTCTTCTCTCGCCGTTATGACGACGACGCTGACCTTCACTCTTCTTCACCGCCATCGTTTTCTCCAAACAAAGGGGGCTCATGTTTTCTGGCTTGAGGTTTGAGAACAAGCGTTTGGGTTCTGTAATGGTGCAGGCCAGTCAATTCCTTGAATGACTTAGCATGCATTTCCGCTACTCTTGGCCAGCTATTTTTTCGAGAAAGTTCAAGCACGTTGTCTGACATTTCGTGGTAAATTTTCTTCTTGAAATTGAATTTGTTGACGGCATCACGTATTGACAATGCGAGAGATTCAACAGAGCCCATTCCAGATTTCCAACCGTGGATGCCTCCAACAACATCTCTAAGCCTTCCCTCATCAGTTGCGATGATCGGCTTCCCTGCTGAAAGAACCCGCATCAAAGCGCCTGATGTTGAATTAACTTGATATGGATGTCCACTTGGGCTGTATGGGAATACAATGAAGTCAGAGTTGACCGCCCAGAAATCGATTCCCTCTTCTGGAAGGATATCATTGGAGATAGTCAGGCCAGGACACGATGAAGCTTCTTCCAAACATCGATCGTAGTAATCCGGATTCGACTTGCTTGCATAAATGACGACCTCGAAGTGCGTTGTAGTAAGCGGTTCCCCTTCCGAGTCCAACAATTCGCCTGATTTTAGCAGTTTGCAAGCACGAATAAATTCCAGAACACCCTTCGTAGGGCTGCAAAAACCGAAGTTGAACAAAAGTGGTATTCCGTCAGGAACATTGGTCTCTGTACGATTTGGTTGGATCTCTATTTCCTTTACACCATGCGGAATGTGCTGCACAGCATTGGGCAAAGAACCATTCATTCGTTCAGCAAGTCCTTTGTTGTGGAGTATTGTCAAGTCCGCATGTGAACTGACTAAAGCCACTTCGTTGTTTGAAAAATCGGGCGTGTGTAGCGTAACTGCAATCTTAGCATCGATATCATACAGGCCTTCCATCAGATCAGCTTGCATCTTGAACAGACTCGTTTCATGCTGAATAAGAAGCACGTCTGGGTTGAGGGCGTCCAAAACACCTTTGATGCTGCCTGCTGACGGATAACTTCGATTCCAGCAATGAATCACGTCCCCAAAGGGTTGGTAATCTCGCTTCTTAACGCCCTCTGCCAAGATTGTGACCTTGAAGTGCTTATGCAATTCAGAAGCCAACATGTGCGTGTATGTTGCGATTCCACAATCTGTGTCCCATGTACTCATTATGCAAACATGTTTTGCCTTGCGAGCGACTGAATGCTTGATGGGAGGGTAATATGTTTGAAAACAGTAATTCAGTGCATCAAAGATGCCAGCAAATGACTTCTCTGGGGAAAATTGCTTGAGAGCTTTGTTTTGAATCTCCGCATTGATTGTGAAATCACGTTTAGACCAAGCGTTATACACAAAATTCAATCGTTCCTCCAACATGCCTACATCCATCTCTGGGCTAACCAAAGACGGGTGCATATTGACTTCAATAGCAGGCCCAGAGGCGCATGATACAACAGGCGTTCCAACACATTGAGCTTCGGCTTGAAAAACCCCAAATGCTTCTCTGTTGGACGGGTGTAGCAGGCAATCGAGCGACTTCAATTTTCGAAGGAGCGTTTTATCATCCCAACCTTCTTTGGTTGTTGTAACAAACACATTTGGCAATGATGACAAAGTAGCAAATGTTTCTTTATCCATGTCAATGTGGTTTGAATGGTGAATCCAAAGGCGTACATCTGGCTTGTTCATGGAAAAATGTTGCCATAACTGTTCGACCAATTTTGGACTCTTTCGGGGTGAAAAATCCCCAAAGAACCCAGCAACGAAATACTTGGTTGAGTCAAACGGCCAATCTTTAGCGGATCTTAAGGCGACACTTGTTTCTGTCGGCATGAGCGAAACATCAACTGCGTGCGGCACTTTGAACAAACACTCGATACCATGTTTTTCCATTGCTGATTTGCCGAATTCAGAGACCGCAACCGGTATTGACGAAGCTAATGAATGCAGTTCATGTTCGTTCAAATCCTCGGTCTCAACAGGTGCAAGAAGAAGCGAAGGAAACGATTCAAGGATGCCTCGGTTATACAAGTTGCCTAAACCCACGACAAGCCATTTGTCAATGGGCTTGCTTTCGATGAAATTTTGGATGCAGTTGGAAATATATTTTGTATCAATCGTGCCAGGATATTCAGAAACTCCATACACTTTGACGCCGTTGTAAAAGAAGGATGGCCCTTTGTAGCCGTAATCGCAAATATGAGCCATCTCATACTTGCCTTTCAGATACTTTTGGAGTAAGGCAAGCTGTTTGCCGTATCCGCTTGGGTTCATTGGTGGATTTCCAATGAAAATGATTCCGTCCATGTATGTTGGAAGGATTTTGTCCCTATCAAACAAACGCCATATCTTGTTCCATTTCTTCCTTGATTCTTTCATCTCTAACCTTTGAAATTTCAAGCATGATGAAAGCGATATCGACTGAATTGAGGCCTTGTTCCACAAGCTGGTTGACAATCTCGCTCGAAACCTCAATCATTTTACGGACTTGATCATCTTCTACTTTACCCATCCTGACGTGATGTTTGGCAAAATTCTTCACCAATTCTTTGTCCATCTGTTGCACATCTGGTTCCATGATAAGGCTGTATTCACCATAGGACTTAATGTTTATGTGTCAAATATCACATATGTAGGTGATGTAAAGAATTAAATGGACAAGACGGATGCTTTGAGATGGGAGAGCAAATGGTTGCAAAAAAGCGACAAAGAACAATCGCCGTCGATACTGCAACTATGGAGCGACTATCAAAACATGGCCGGTTCAAAGATTCCTACTGCTCAATCATCAATCGGCTTTTAGACTCATACGAATTGAAAAATGGTTCTTCGGAGGCAGAAGAAGAATGAGCAAAAAAGGGAAATTTTTGACAGCAATAGAAAACGTGTTCAAGACAGAAGGAAAGGACATCTTGCCATTTGAGGCAATTCAAGATCGGCTCGGATGTAACCGATGTATTTTAACTGGAACTCTTTCATCGAACAAAAAAATCTTCCAGAAGGTTTCCAAAAATGTTTGGCGTTATATCCGAGATGAGCATGACACCTTGGAACGCATATGCGATGAAGTTGGCATCGAAACAAAAACGATGGAGCAATGGATGTCTGACGGTGGAATGCTGCAGTATTCGTATGTTCGGATCGGGCATGATGAAGGAAAATACTCAAAACGCCAACTTTACTACATGGTTCACGTCTTGAAAAAGAACGAAGAAATCGAGCTTGACGAGAATTACCTAGTACTTACGGATTCTCCTTAACTCATTGATTGCAGTTGCAGGCATGGTTGTTACTCTTTCCTTTGGAGGATTTTTCTTAGCCCTTGGTTGCATGAGCTTGACAGCGTTGTAAATTCGTTTTCTATTGATTCCTGTCTTGCGTTGGATTGCTGCCGCACTGAACTGTGCTTTTCGTTTACCATCCAAGCCTGCTGCGATGTAGAGGGCTGCTGCTGCTTGTGCATCTGAAGGAAGAAGAGGAATTTCCATTGAAGCATATTTCTTTGCAAATTCAACGATTTGTGGATCAGCCAACATCTGTTGGCCAATGATCTCTAAGCGTTCAGATGCGTTGAAATGTTTTATGTTTGGGATGTTGCCATTCCTCTTAGCGTCCTTTACCAATCGCTTAACCACCTTTGCTTGTGGTCGTTCAGGGTGAGATTCGCATAGAAGTTTGACAGGGATAGGTTTGCCTGCATTTTGAGAAGCAAGCCATAGAGAAGCTACTGCTACGGTTTTGAAACCTCTTCCTCCAGTTGTGCCTCCGGTCAGATGAAGGGCCTCGAAGATCTTGTTCGCTTCAAGAATCATCTGGTTATCATAGTTGAGTGATAGTGCAATATCATCCATCGTTGCAAGGGCCTCCTGTCTTCTTCTTTGAGCCCCTGATTTGCTCAACACCTCTCTTCTTATGACATTCTTGTTCGTATCGAATTCAGGATTGTTGGTTTCCAACACATCAAGTGGAACTGCAAGCCCACAGAGTTTGCAAGAGATTTCATACATTTTCCACTCATTTTTGCCACCGTCAGACAGACTTGATTTTCCATCCACGTAACCTTCTATGGATTCACCGTTCTTTCCACGGCGTATCACACACTCAAGAGGCTGTTCAAAGTATTCGTAGCATATTGCTCCGCTGAAAGCTTGAGCTTCGAGGCTCGCATACTCGGAAATGTCGCCCATGATGCTCCATGATGGCACCAATATATCAAAGCCGATGGCTAAATATAGCAATAACACAAATGTGTTAGCCAAATGCGGTTAATTAGAGCTTTGAGTTCCATCTTGAGAACCAGGAGATGCTTGCTGTTCTGATCAATCGTGATGGTTCATAAGAGCCGATGGCATAAATTAGCAATAACGCAATAGGTGTTATCAAGTCATGGCATTTGATATTCAAAAGCTGTAAGTGGAGAGATCCATGAGCCTTTCAACTCAAATGCGAGTCGGCTTATAACTGCCGATGGCTAAACATAGCAATAACACAATATGTGTTATCAAATAGGGCTACGAATAAGCTTTAGAGGTTTGATCGAGAGAATTATCTCTCTTCGAGCCAAAAATTCGGACGATGTTTTAAGTTCCGATGGCTAAATG
>Ga0160423_10004298_pt1 | contig 11720 bp, 22 predicted proteins | sample CRUFie14St8metaG_FD_108191 | JGI IMG/M metagenome (GOLD analysis project Ga0160423, IMG submission 108191) | Marine microbial communities from the Costa Rica Dome - CRUD Field 142mm St8 metaG | ecosystem: Environmental > Aquatic > Marine > Oceanic > Photic zone | place: Costa Rica: the Eastern... | reverse complement strand
TCCATAGATACCAAGAGATGTGATTAATATTAATACAATTACACCGAAGGTTAAATACCATCTAAATACTCTGTTAATCTTTTCCCAATAGTTGTAAAGATAACCAGCAGTAATTAGTTTAGCTAATTCTAACGAACTTGCCATAAGGATTACAGAAAATGTTGCACCTGCAAATAGTTTAGATAATCCACTTACAGAAAAAAATGCAGCATTAAAGGCTACGAAAAGAGCCGATAACCCCAAAAGTAATGTTCTAAATTTCATTGATTTATCCTCGTTCTACAACCTCCTTGATATCCTCAAGTATATTTTCTATTTGTTGTAGATAAGTACCTGCTGTTTTGGAATCAGCTGGTCTTTCACCTGTAACCATTTCTCTTACCACTTTTGCTTTGGTAATACATGATTCGATGTTGTTTGTAACTTTATCTTTATATATTTCTTTCATATATGATAGATTTTATTGTGTAAGTATAAATATTAAGATATAAAAAAAGGGGGATTTCTCCCCCTTTAATTATTTCTGATATGAGTGTTAATAAGATATTTTTAAGCTCTTTGCTTTTTTATTTACTTTCTTATCAACGAGGAGAGTGAGTAACCCATTATCAAAACTTGCAGTTGTTTTTGTACCATCATAATCAGTACCAACTGTTAGTGTCAAATCAATATCTTTTACAAAACGAGAAGTATTATCTCCTTTTTTAGATTTGATTTTGATTTCTTCCTCAGTAACATCTACCGAAATATCCTTTGGATTGTGACCGATAGTGTTAACTGTAACTTTTTGTTTACCATCTTCTAAAACTTCACTCTCAAATGCTGAGTAAGATTTAGTTTTTGTTGGTGTGTTGAAAAATGAATCTGTAAAGATATCATCAAATAATCTGTTATTAATTGTGTAAATCATAATTTTGCCTTTTTTTTTAATTATACATTTACAATATTATGTACCAAATTTATACCAATTAATAAAACATGACAATGTGTCAGTAATATTTATTTTTTAGATGACAATTTGTCAGATTCAATATGTTGTTTTGTCAGAGCTCGATACAAAACTTCTAATTCTTCTTCAGTATAACAAGCACCTAATCCAAACATTCCATCTATTTCAACATAATATTCACCTTTGTTTAGATTTTCTAAATCTTGATATTCATCATTTGTTGATGAAACAAAACAAAATGCCTTAACATCAGGATTATCTTTAGGTAGTGGTAACATATAATAATAGTATTCCTCACCATTACTTTCATCTTTATCTATATGTTTTTCCCAACCTTGTCTTTCAAATGTTTTTTCTGTAATTGGAGTGACAGGAAATTCCATTATTTGTTTTATTTTATTCCAACTTTCCATTATTCTAAAACAAACTTTATTGTATCTGTAACTAAATGTTCTCTGATTGTACCTGTTAATATTAATGTATCTCCTACCATAGTTTTTACTGGCCCTATTACATTAATAACATTACCATCCATTACATATGATGCTGGATTTGAAGTTGTAACTTCCCATTCGTTTTGTAAATACCAAGTAAGATTACTATCCCAACTTACTTTTAGTGGTTCATAGTATTCATAGTTTGTAACAATACCTGATATTGTGTGAATAGTTTGATGTACATCTTGTCTTAATTCTAAATGATAATATCCATTATTATCAAGTTGTAATCCACCATCTAATTCTAATGTTGGTAATGGTGGTGTAAGAATATCATCATCTTGTGGGTTACAAGATATAAGTAGTAATACTAAAACTATGAGGAAAACTACAACTAAGTAATCTAATATTTTTTCAATCATAATAATTTTTCTAATATCGAATCCCAATTAGGATAATCGTTTTCTGTATTAGTTTCCCAATTTGTCCCAAACTTTAATAGGGTACCGTTAAATTCACCAGCTCCATTTTTTGTTCTATCATCTATAAGGTAATCACCTATCAACATATCTTTTCTGTGTGTTGTTATTAATCTTTTGTGAAACATCTCACCAAAGTATTTTTCTATCCAATATCTTTTATCAGTAAGTGAAGAAGGATTACCCCATGGTGCTGAAGTTGCGATATACATATCATACCTACCACTATTATAAAGTTTATTTATTGCATCTATTGCCCCATCCATTGGTAGAGGGTCTCTAAATATACCTGGTATGTGGTCAGGACATGTTTTAAATTTTTCTATTAGGTGTTGGTGGGAATCAAACCAACTTTTTATATGAGTACCAAAGTCAACCATGACTCCGTCCATATCAATGAAAAGTATTTTTTTATTCATAATTTAATTTAAATAATTAGGTCCATGATAAGTCCATTTATCTGTACCATCAAATATATTACCTCTTGAATGTTTTGCTGGTGAGTACCAACTAGCGGGTTTAAGTAAATCTCCTTTACACACAAGAGAACCTTTGTGAGTTCCTTCAAACATAGAAACAAATCCCCATACTGAAGTACCATCTATTATTTTCATATATTTTTTTCCTTTGGATACTTTTAATGGCTCATACTCTTTGTAGTCGTAATTATCGTTCCAATATTTTTTTCTTTTGGAATTTACTTTATCTAACCAAATTTCAAATTGTGTCATATTATTTGTTCTTTACTTATTAATGTATTTACCCAACCTAATCCGAAGTCATTATGCCAAACTTTAAGTTTAACACAACCATTTAAATCTTCATCAAAATCACATTGGTAGTTAGGGTCAATTATAATACCACTATCGATGTTACCCCACTTATCTTCAAATGATACTTTTTCGTTTATTTTTAACTTCATATCTTAATTATTTACATAGTAAATATACGAAAAATGCGCGAGAAATCCAAGTCAAATCATACTTTTTTTCGAACCTTTTTTGAGTTTATTTTTAGGATGTAGATAGTCATTTAATTCAAAAGAATCAATATCTTTCAGCCCCCATTTATTTATGATTTCAAATGATTCGAATCTATCTTCACTATATAAATCTTCATACCATGTTATAGGTATTTTAGTGTATTCTGATATTTCTTTTAATTGTTCTTTTTGTAGATGTAGGTGGGTGTTTTTAGCATCATCATAATGTTGTTTTCTAAAAGATTCTGGTATTAAATCACTAGTCCAACTTTGGTGTACTTTTTCATTTCTAGCAATTCTCCAATGTAGATGTACAAAACTTTCTTCATGTTCAATAAGATTTTTTCTATCAAGTAATATAACTTTATCAAACTCTTTAATAAACTCTTTAGTGAAATCTATAAATGATGTGGTGAGGTTTTTTGGTACTTGGTCACATAATATTTTAACACAAATATTACTATGTTCAGATAATTCAGGTAAAGGATATGTTCTATCACCTGTAACAAACTCATAAACTAATGATTCATGAGTATTTGATTTAAAAGGTTCTCCGATAGTATGATACCCTTGTTCTTGAATTCCTCTTCTAAGTGATGTAGTACCACTACGAGATGTACCAAGTATTAATATTTTCATTAACTACAATGCTGTCTATATCCTTTTATTTCCACTCTATTCGTGGTATCAATAATTGTTTTAATTAGTATTTCTTTATTTTCAATCATTGTCCTTGCCATTCCAAGAGTTTCTGTATCAAATTCATTCTTTACCCAATCGGTAAATAAGTAGGTTAATAGTTTAGATTTTATTTTATTTATCATTTATTTAATTTTTAAGGTTTTATTAATTAATTCAATAATTTCACTAGCGTAAGAATTAGTATTATAAGAGTAATAAGTATCACATGACCTTATATCCATATTAATTTCATCAATTCTTAATCTCCAACCAGGATAATAACCACCACCTGAAGTATGGTATCTTAATCCATTTTCTCTCCATTTGGTTTCACCCCATTCTTGTAACCAATTATCGATTCCTATTTCATCTAAGAGTTTAGATACCATTCTAAGACCAGGCATCTTGTTTGGGTTTTTATACCAACCTCCATCTCTTTTGTTAATTAGTCTTTCGTAAGTTTTATAGTTTTTAAGGTTTTTTAACTTCATATCTTAATTATTTACATAGTAAATATACGAAAAATAATCGAGAAATCCAAGCAAAAAGTGAATTATTTTTCACTTTTTTTTAAGCATATTGTGTTAATAATCTGAGTATTTCATCTAAAGATTCATGTCTGTGGTTATCCTCTAATGTTATTGCATAAGCATATTTTGAATCTTTTACCTTTGGTACTTCATGTATAGCTGAATCATTAGGAAATTTTAAATCAATCTGCTGTGGGTCACCTGTTAAAATCATAGTAGAACCTTTACCTAATCTACCTAACACCATACCTAATTGTTGTTTAGTTAGATTTTGAAATTCATCTACAATTACACATGCATCATCAAAAGTTCTACCTCTGAAATGAGATAGTGATACTAATTCTATTTCCTCATCAGCTTCCATTTTTTGTAATATAGTTGGTTTGTTATAAACCTTCCTCATATTAGAACGAATTGGTACTAACCAAGGTTCCATCTTTTCATCTAATGAACCTGGTAAATATCCATTATCTTCATTAGATACTGTTGGTCTTGTTATTATTATTTGATTTATTTTACGAGTAAAAAACATATCTAATGCTATTTGTACCGCAAGTAGAGTTTTACCACTACCTGCCTTCCCCATAACAAAATTATATGGATGATATAAAATTGCTGTTTTAGCAGATTTTTGTTCATCAGATAATGTTATTGAAAACTTTATTTTACCCTTTGGGGCCTGTTTTGAAATATTAGCTCTTGCCATTGTTCTCCTTTATAAAATTAAATTTAGTAAAACCATTTTTGTAACATAATATAGCAGATGCTCGATTCCAGTCATCTGAATACAAATACATTGTATTGGTGTTATTTAAATTAAAACTATATTCAAACCCTTGTCTATAAAAAAATAAAGATGAGTTTGTATGTGGTTTATGTAACCTACTTACTAATGCTCCTCCTATATAAATTTCATTTTTTTCTAAAGGTTGATAATATGATTTCCAGTCAATTGTAACACAATCATTGTTTGTCCAATGCCAACCTAAACAAGTATTTTCATACATCCATAAATGACATTGTGAACCAAACTTTAATCTTTCGTGTACTATTTCTTTCGTAGGTGTTTCATTCCAATCTAAATCTTCATGGTGGTATTTAATAACAGTTTCTATGTGAGTTATGTTATCAGAAAAATCAGCTGATGAAATTGTTTTAAACCAATACCTTTTGTCGAAATTGTGAGAGGGGAGATTTTTTTTAAATAATCTAAATTGAACTATGTTGGTTAATTCCATAAAGTAACACCTTTAGAATAAATATGTTTATATTAGTGATTTACTCTTAGTCCAAACAACTAAAGTTTCTCTATATCCTTTTTTAATTTCAGTAACTCCATGATTAACTTCACCTCCATCATAATCAATTACTTGTCCAACTTCATCAAAACAAACAAGTTCATCATCTAATATCAAATCACCGCCCATCTCTGCATTAGATAATAAAATTAAATAGGTTCGTGAAGAGTTACTGTCTTTGTGTGCTAAAGCTTTTGAACCTTCTTGATATTGATTACTATGGATTGAGATTATTTCGTTTTTATTTATACCAAGATGTTTAGAAAAAAAGTTTACTATATTTGGGTTATTTTTTATTGAGTAAAAAATAATCTCAACAGGCCCTTTACCCATATATGTATAATTAATTAAACCAACTGAGTTTTGTGCAATATAATTTTTTTCTTCTTTACTAGCTGGTACTAATTCTTTATATAACCTAATTAGTGTTTTGTAGTTATCGTTTTTAAATTTTCTTAATTTATACATTAAATTATTTTTTCTTTTCTCCAATCAATTTCTTTTATTGATAAATTATATTTGTTTACTATCGTAGTAAGTGCCCACCCTTCACCATATCCATCTCCATATTTTATATATCTACTAAACCTTGGGTTTCTATTTAAGGTTGTATAAATATCCTTTATACTTGATTCTAATAATTTTAAATCCCAAATATAATCTTCTATGTTCTTAAGTTTTGGTATGGAAATAAATGCTTCTGCAATATAGGTATCTAATATGTTATTTGATTCTATAAGTTTTGGTAATTTTTTTTGTAACATTCTTTCATCATCACCAAAATGTTTTGTTAAAATATTTTCAGAATTTAAATCAAATAATTTATAAGTGTAAACAGATGTATCATCCAACTTTAGATTTAAATTTAAATTTTCTAACCAATCCACATCAACAAAAATAACTCTTTCGTTAAATTTTTCTGCTAACATAAATATAAAATACAACTTATCGTAGTAACTAAATGTTTTATTATATTCGTGTGTTATTGCAGATGGAAATGATTCTGTTTTATCTGTAAGTATATGAAGTGGAATCTGCTCTGATATTTCATTTGCTGTGTTTTGGTAATTAGAAATAAACTCATCACCAACACACATTGTTGCAAAGATTGGCATTACTGGTCAAGATGTTTTTTTTCGAAGTATCGAAAGAAATTATTTAGTATATTTTCTGATTTCTCACTCTCATCACTACTAAGATTTGTAAGAGTTCTTGAAGTAATATTACTAATTGGAATTGTTTTGTATATTGTTGGTTTATCTGCCATGATTATCCTTTATTTATTATGTACTAATATACCATCTACAAGATATGTATGAGTATTTTCTACTGTTATATTGTAAACTGCTTCATCTTCTTCAGTTGATGCAAACTGTATATCATAAACTTCTACCCACTCATCACCTTCAAAAATGTAGTCACCTATTTTAAGTGTTTTAGATTCTTGTTCAGTTGCAAATGGTTCTTGTGAAGAATCAGGTGCCAATGCTTTCCAACCATCTTTAGTCCAAAATGGATGTTCAGGTGTAAACATAACATTTATGTTTCCATTTATAAACCAGAATCCCATACCACTTCCACCAACTGATTCGTTTCTTGAAACATGGTCTGAAAGTTTTGTTGTGTTATGTAATTGAGTTACAGTAGATGAACCATACTCAGATGTTTCAACATTATATGTTCTAACAACATCACCTATTTCTATTTCATTAATTGCTTTGTGGTCACCATTCCCAAGTTGAACTTGAGTTGAACCTTGGAAACAACATGATGGTATAAATCTATTATGTACTAAAACATCGTTTGCGTAAAAGTTTTGATGTGGAGTTACTACATCTAAATTATAAACAGTTTTTTTATCAACATTTTCTTGTATGTAATTTAATTGAATATATCCACCATCACCATAATCTTCTGCTAAGATTTTAATCCAATCACCTTCTTCTAATTGTTGAACTTCAAGACCTGAATCTTCAAGTGTTTGTGCTGGTTTATATGAACACCATCCTTTACCTCTAACATAAATTGGGTGGTCAGGTGTACCTTCAAGGTCTAAATGAGTTGGTTCAAATGATTTAAAGTTAACTGTTTCTTCGTTTTCTTTTACTCTTACACTTTCAACAACTCCACCATGACGAACATTATTTTCAAAATCCCAACAAGCAACTTCATCTCCTACAACAACATCTTCGATATTTTTTCTTTCCCCATTCGCCATTGTTACAGGTGTACCTGCTACGAAACAAGGAGCGTTGTGTGCAACAATAGGTGCTGATGCACTAACTATAAATGTATCTTGAATCTCTACATCAGGATTATAAATACTTTCGTTTTGTTCTTCTATTAGTAAACAAGCTGTATCTACTATATCTATCTTACTACCACTATGGTCAACTAATGAATGGTCATCTTTATCAATTGTTTTTAATTCAATAAATTTAAATGAATTAGATGATGATTCGTGTACAAGGAAGTGTTGGTTAAGACCAGAATAAAGTGATTCGTTATCACTAATTTTTACTTCTCCCATTAGGCCTGTAACAAGAGATGATGATAACATATTTTCAACAAAAGATGATGTTACATAGAATGGGTCTGGTAAAGTTGCTCCAACATAGTTCCATGCTTCAAAATCAGCAACAACATCTGTTGTTGGTGAACCTGATATAAAGAATGATTTTATTCTATCATCTTTTGCTAAGTTACTAAATAATTTTAAAGTACCATCTTCATTGTAAACATTTTCTGTACCTTTGAAGCCTGTTGTATTAATATCATCAGGATAGTTTGTTGCAAATTCATAATAATGTTTTTGATGGTAAAGATTATATCCATTTGAATCTATTGTAATACTTGATGGTATCTCTTCAAGAGCATTTACTTTATAACTAGCAAGCTTACACAACTCAAATCCACCTATAGCTTCAACATATACTGCAATATAAAAACATCTTATACTTTCTACTTTATTAGTAGAACCAAGTTGGGTACTATTAAAATAATATTTTTCTATTGATTGATTGTTTTTATCAACATAGTTGTTAATAGCATCGTTTATTCTATCTTCTGATGATGATACTGAATTACCACCTTTTGCAAATCTAACCTTTTCCGATACTTCACTTACATCTTTTTGTACATAATCAGGTAGTACAGCGTGGTCATTTAAATCTTCTTCGATTAATGTATTATATGTTGTAGAACTACCAGAGTAATAAAATGCTGGTATTGAACCAGTTGCTGAATTTTCATGAAATAAAGTTAGTACATTTATTCTTTCTTTACAATAGGTTGAATCAAAAAGTGCACCCTCATCATAAGCTAATCTTAATATAAATTTATTACTTGCATCTGTTGGTGAGTTTGGATACATAGTAGTATTATCTTGAAGGTGTCTTGTGAATGTAGTTACATCTGTACCTGAAAGTTCTGATTCAAGTTTATCTACAAAATGATTATGAAATTGTTTGTGTACAGTTTCTACTGTTGTAATATTGTTATCACTTAATACTGTTTTAAAAGCAGAAAAATCAAAATTATTATTGAGGGATGCAGATATAAAGCCTGTATCTGTATTTAACTCTAAGAGTCTATAACCACCATTATTATCCTCAACAAAATCTGCTGAAAAAAGAACACCTTTCATATTATTTCCTATTTTTGTAAATTATATCAACTATAAATATATGTAATTATTTTTTTAATGTTTCTTTGTTGTTTTCCCTTTTTCTTTTTTTAAGAAGATTTTTAACCTCTCTTATTTGATGACATATCATATAATCTTCTTTCTTTTCGAACCAACTTAATGCCAAATCAAGGACTTCTTTATATTCATTTTTTTTAATAACAACAACATTGTTAACATTAGGGTGAACTAATAAAGCTATCTCTGGTCTTTTAGTTTCAATAGCAACTGCTATCATCTGTGATATCTGAGAAAATACTTCATCTCCTCTATAATCAAGAAATCTTTTTACTCTTGGATGATATTCAGCCAGTAAGTATCTTCTCCAATCTACTCTTCCATATCTACTATTATCAATCATTAATTTCTCTTCTCCCATCTATTTTCATTTTGATTCCATCTGTAATAAAAACCATCAGGTCCTAACCTTCTTTTATCTCTACTACCAAATGGGCCACTTCTACCTCTAAATCCAAAGGGTGGATATAATTGTGAAACTGTTTCAACTTCACCACTAACACTTGTAATATTATTAGTGTTTGTTGTAACTATATCAACACCTGGCTCATCATCTGAAAAATCTTCTTCTACTGATTCTAATTCATCTAAAGCTTTTTGGTGGTCCATACCTAATTCATCTGTAAGCTTTACTTCCCAACTTCCCATTTCATCGGCATTTTTAAGTGGACTATTTCCACTATCACTTGTAGTTAGGTAATTAATATGAAGTAAATAATCTTGTTTGGTGTTAAGGGTATCTGTAACTTCAACTTCAGCGTATTGTTCTGATATATCAAATATTGGTTTTTTAGAATAATTGGTTAAAAGATTATCGTTGAATTTTATTATTGGAATTGTATTTTCGTAAATATAAGGGTTACTTTGGTCTCTTTTAGCTGCTGTTAATTTATCTAAAAATGTCTGTGATGTAAATAGTGTATCATCGGAGAACTTAACAATAAATTGAAAATTTACATTTGGAGCAACTTGAATACTTTGATAGAAAAAGGGGTCACTCAAATCTGATAATTTGATTTGATTCTTTTCAAATAAACCTGTATATACTGTTGTATTGCTACCAGGTCTCTCTGCCTTGTATGCCGATAATATATCCTTATCCTCAGGATATAAATTTGGTAAATCAAAAATACTTCTTAGTTCCATATATTATATAAATATCTGAAACTTAAATACTTAATTTTTTTTGGAAAGTTCTTGTTGTAGTTTTTGGATGGTAAACTTTACCTCTTGAGATTGAGGTCCTGTTTTAAGTTCTATAATCTTATTGATTATTTCATCCTTCTTTTTTCCTTTTAAGAAATCTGTAATTGTTTGCATTTATTCTGTTATTGTAAAATAAGCTTTTTGTATTGCTTCGTGTATAGTAAGTTGAGGGTCATCTTTTCTAAGTGTATGAACCACCCTCCACAATTCATCTTTAATTCCTAATGAATGTGATTTATAAAGTAACTCTTCTGAATACTCTTCGTTTGTGAATCCCATTGGTAAAACCCCCTTGTGTTTTATAAATATTATAAACCTCCATATTCATCATCATAAAACTGAATATTAATTCCAGCTTCTTCTAACATAGCCCAACTTCTTTCGTAGTTTTTTTCCCAATGTTTGCCTTTTGTAACATCACCTTTTTCACAAAAGATTCGTTTAATTCCAGCATTAATAATTCCTCTTGCACAATCAGAGCAAGGAATACCACAAGATAAATACATTGTACAACCTTTAGTTGATACACCTATTCTTGCAGCATTGTAGATAGCATTTCGTTCAGCATGTTCAAACCAAAAATACTTTTCGGGTCTTTCTTGCCTTTCAATAATGTTATCTTGTAATCCTCTTGGAAATGAGTTATAACCAGTAGATACAATTTCCTTATCTTCTCCAACTATAACTGCACCAATTTGTGTATTTTCATCTTTGGATTTAAGTTTGACTGTATGAGCCATTGTTCTAAAGTATTCTACCCATCTCATATTATATTTTTTTTAAAATCAAAATCATTTTCAGATAACCATGATACTAATACATATCGAGTTCCTTTAATAATTTCTTTTGCTTCATGATATAGTTCAGCATTAAATAAGATAACACTTCCCTTTTCTTTATTAGCTTTGATTACATTATCATTTTCATATACAAGTAAATCACCACCTTCATATTCATATTCATGTGAAAGTTGTATAATCAAAGTTTTAAATCTATCTGAAAAATCTTTTGAGTTTTTGTCTCTATGTTTTGTGAACTTTTGCCCTTCGGTATATTTTAATATTCTAATTTTATCTGGTAAATCTTTTATACTTAACTTTTTAAGTTTTTTCAATAACATTTGTTTTTGAAAATCTTCTAAGTAAAAATCATACTGATAAGATGTTCTTGTTTCTTTTATACCTTTTGTACCATCAGATAACACCTTACTTCTGGTTTCATTTATGTGTGGAATTTTTTCTAATATTAAATTACAATCACCAAATTCAAGTAATACTTCTTGGTAAACTTTTTTATTTATGTAATTGGTTCCCATTGTGCATCTTCTATGGTTTCACAAAAATAATATACTCCTTCTCTTTGTACTTTAAATGCAGTATCAACCTCTAACCACTCTTTAATCATTGTTATATTCTTACATCTTTCAATAGGAATAATTGCATGAATAATATATGG
>Ga0160423_10004297_pt1 | contig 11720 bp, 24 predicted proteins | sample CRUFie14St8metaG_FD_108191 | JGI IMG/M metagenome (GOLD analysis project Ga0160423, IMG submission 108191) | Marine microbial communities from the Costa Rica Dome - CRUD Field 142mm St8 metaG | ecosystem: Environmental > Aquatic > Marine > Oceanic > Photic zone | place: Costa Rica: the Eastern... | reverse complement strand
TTCCAATCGAAATTTACATCTTTTATTAATGGATGCTTAAAATGTTTTTTCCAATTTACATAATGATGTGGTCTATTAAAACGTATTTTTGTTTCACAGTACTCTGGCCAAATTTCTTCAAGGCTTCTAGCTTTTAAAACTTTCTTTTCATAGGCATTTCCTTTATAAAGTTCTGTTTGGTTTCCACCTTTCATTTTAGCAACAGTAGAAACTTTGCTACACATTAAAGCATTAAATAATAAAGTACATAGTTTGTTATCTAATACTTGCAAACATAGATCTACATCTTCATTATATTTTAATCGCCAACGAAAAGGCATATCATTTTTTATTAACATAGCACTATATGCGTGTACGTTTAAAAAAAACGGTTTTTGCATTTCATTTACAACAAATTTTCTATAATTAAAAGCAGTTATTCCTACATTAACATATCTGTCAGTAAAATCTTCAAGTATTGTTATAGCTTTTAATGCGTTTATTGGTATTCTAAAACCTTTATTTAATCTTGCAAAACCCATTATATTATCATCAAAACACCAATGCCTTTTATAACCATTTTTTATAGAATGCTCCCAAGCAAAGTTTCTAGCAGGATAAGATCCAACACCTAAATTTGAAAAGGGCAGTTCAATAACATTATCACTACCTAGAGCATGACAATATTTTTTATACTCTTGTGGCTCGACTAATATTTTATATTTAACATTATCTTTTTTAAAGACTTTAGCAGTCATAGGATTGTCATATCTACCTTTAGAAACAATATATATTGGATATTTATTCATATTTTAATGAAGATAAATCATTTTGCCCAGTAAATGGATATTGTGTGGACCAAGTATTGGATTGCTTTTTTATAAACTCTAATTGATGCTTGTCAGCAAACTCCTCTCTGTCCTCGCTTGATTCAAAATGTACTATTATTTTTAATGTATTGTCTTTTGTTTCAAACTCTGGCATACCTACCCACTCATCGTTTTCATCTCCAGTATTAACTTGGTTAACCTTATCTAAATAGCCTAGATTTAAACTATTAAAACCCCAATCATCAAGTTCGCTTTCATCCCAATTATTAGCTAGTGCATCCCAATCCCATTCTCCTGCTGAAACATTATCTTTTATAATAAATTGCTTTACTTGTTTATCGCTCCAGTCGTCTGCTAAAATGATAGGCACTTCTTTATAACCTAGATCTTGGCAAACTCTAAACCTCATATTGCCACCTATTACCTCATACTTGCCATCATCTCTTGTGGTACAAACTATGGCTCTTTTCTCAAGCATCTCTGGAAAATCTGCTATGCTCTTTTTTAGCTTTTCAAATTTGTCGTCTCTTATAACTCTAGGATTGTGCTTATTGCCAACAATCTTATTTATTTTCACTTTCATATTCATTGTATAAAGTTCTTAAACGGTCAATTAGATCTCTAACACAACTGCTACAACCAGTCGATGTGCTATTTTTATTGAATACTCGGTTATAAATATCTCGTAACTCTTGTTGCTCTGATGGCTTTATTGTATCTCTAGGAATACTAAACCAATTTTTTAAAGTTTTATACTCTGCTTCATTTAAACATTCTATATTTCTATTGTAGGAAAATAGTTTGTTTAGTTTTTCTTTTCGTTCTTCACATCCACAATCTTCCCCAGCTACAAACTTAACAAGCTTATCAATACCAGTTGCTTTGGTTACTTTTTCTATGGTGTCCCCTAACCCTTTGCTTTTTTTCTTTGCCATTTTATTTATTTTAATTTAATGCGACTTCAAATAATTCTAAAAAATCCTCTTCATCTAATTGCTTTTGAAAACAAAAAACTTCTATTGCTTCGTGCATATTGTTTGCCTTAATTATATTTATAGGCTCTTGATTTATATCATTCTTCATATAAAAGTAATATGTTTTCATATCTCTTTAATTTTTTTAAACAAAGACTCATTTAATATTTCCTCCAGTATAGCATCAAAATTTACATTACTGCTATCGTCAATTTCTTCCTTTACTGCTTCTTGTATTTTTAATTTACATTTTACTAATACTCTGGAAATTGCACTTTTATCAATACTGCTTTCTTCAGCTATAACTCTAATGCTTTTTTTAGAATTTACATAAAACATAAACGTCATATGATCATACCAAGGCCAACTATAAATTTCGGTTTTAATTTTATTGCAAATTATTTCGTATTGCATTTTTCTTTTTATTTCGTTGGTTGTTTTCTCTTCCATATTTTTTTTATAATCTTCGTATCGTACTATTTTTATTTTGTCGGTATTTCTTCGGTGTTTTCTTCTGCTATCAATCCACATACTTCTTAACTTGAAATAAATATAGTTTTTATTTAAAATACCATCTTTGAATAGTTTTTCTTCTGCATTCTTTTCTATTAAATATATGTACATTTCTTGTACAAAGTCCTCGCTATTTTCTTTTGCTCCAAAGTCATACATTAGTTTTATCCAAAGTTTATGATGTTTAGTTACTTCTTTTAACCATTCCACTTTTTAGAAATAAAAAAACCCTATTACAGTTGTATTGCAATAAGGTTTTAAATGTAACATATATGACTTTAGTTACAAATATATGTTTTAAAAGTTAAAAAGGCAAATCATCCGTTTTTAAGGTTTGTAGATCTTCCACCATTGCTTCTGGTTTATATGGCTCACTTATTGCCATAGAAAAAAACTTTTCTCCAGTTTTTGTTTCTCGCACCCAAAGTGCAACTTCTTTTTCTTTTCCATCTACATTCATTTTGCCTTTGTAGTCTGGATGCGTGTCTGCTTTCTTATAATTGTTTTTAAAGATTGCTCCACTGTTTTCTTTTTGATTCATATTTATTTGTTTTTATTTTTATAATTATTATTCCTTTTCAAACATTTCATAAATTTTTTTTGCTATGCTTTTCACATACTCATTATATGGATTATCCTTACAATGTGTCAAGGTTGTTTTTCTTATGTATTCGCCTAGCTTTTTATCATTAGGAAATTTTTTAACACTCCAATATATAAAAGCCTCGTAGTATTTGTAACCACGCTTAAAACTTGATAAGCCTTGCTCGTCAGCTTTTTTATTTGCATTTTCTAAAATTGTCTCGTTCATAGTTCTTGTATTTTTTTTATTGTATTTGTTTTTATTTCTTTTATCTCTTTATTTCCTATCCATTTAATAAACTCGTATGCTTCAATTAAAATAGTATATTCTTTTTCAAAAATATTATCATAGAAAGTAATATATAAATCATTATTTTTTTTATAAAATTGATACGAATGTATTTCTGGGTATTCGATAAAAACTTCCGTTTCTTCTTTAGGATTATTTGGCATTTTGTATCTCTTTTATAGTTAATAATTCATCTAGTTCATTATAGTATTCTCTACAAACATCGATTCGTCTTTTAAACTCCTCTATTAACTCTGGATCATACTTGATATGATAAGACTTTACTCGTAAATTGTCATCTATATGGTCAAAGTTATGGTTAGACTCAATATGTTTTCTAACTTCTGGCAACTCGTCAATAGCATTAAGCCTCCAATGTTCTCGTCTAACTTCGTCCTCGACTAAATGTTGAGGTGTATTCATTAAACAATAGCAAAGATATGCTTCTTTTTTACCAGTCAACCACATATAGCCTTGTAGCTGATAGTAATAGCCTTTGTTTTTAATTTCAGTATCGAAGAAAGGAAAAGTAAAAAGATCCCAACTTGCTTTTATATCAAGCAAAACATCGTTTGTGTTTACGTCTGGAATGCCAGTTATATAATCATTCTTGTATTTTTCTTCATTCTTATATATAAATCCTAAATTCATTACATCATTACATAGAGAAATAGCATCTGCTTCGACTTCATTTCCTTTATCAAAGTATTTAGAATGTATTTCTTTGTAAATACCAAACTTGCGTTCTATAATATATTGCTTTACAAAAGATTTAGTTGTTTGTCCTAGCGTTTCTTTTTTAGATCTAGGATTGGTCATTATAGCACCTAAACTTGAGCATCTAACTTTTAACATAGTTCTAAAGTTTTAAGTTGTACATCAGTTAATTCGTAGTGCTTCTTTATAGTTTCTAGAGTAACCTCTTTACTTTTTAGCTTTTTAATAGCACCTTGTAGTTGTTTTGCAGTTAGTTGTGGCTTCTTTTTTATTTGTTCGCCACTTGCATCCGTATCTTTGTCGGTTATAATACCTAACAACGAAGAAAGTGCATAACGTCTAAAGTATGTTATAGCAGAGCCATAGACTTGAAATGTATTCATACCTTTTAACTGAACGTCTTGTGGTATATCTGCACAACTTTCGATAGTATCTCCACTTTTTGTGTGAAACAATATAGTGCGTAACTGTGTACCATCTATTAATTGTGTAAAACCTAAATTGTGTTTTTTCAATAGTGGGTTTATTACATTAAAAATCGTAGGTAAATCAGCGTATGAATATCCATAGCCTTTCGTTCCTTTGTGTATTACTGGACACTCTTGCTGGAATGCTGATAAACTTTTATAGATGTTTTCTTTAGGTAAACTGCCGTTTGAGGATGCAGTTAAATCCTGATTCATAAGGTCGATGACCTTGTCAGTTGTTTTACTCATATTTTATTTTTGTTTTCTTTTGCGTTATGGATGCGCAACCCCCGTTAATTCTTTATAAAGTTAACAATTATTTTCTATTTGTCGACATTTTAGCTTAAATTCTTTTATAATTTCTTCAAGTTCTTGCTTTTCCCATTTCTTTATTTTCTTGCTTTGTTTTTCTAGATCTTCAAACTCTTTTAAACCAATCTTTGTTAATAAGTAAATATGATATTTATACAAGTTGCCATGTTCCCACTGGTTACAGTAAACACATTGTGCGTGTATGTTTCTAACATCAAATCGTACAGAGCCATGTCCACCTGCCGAGAAAAAATGCCCTGCATCATATTTTCCAGTTAAAGGTGCTTGACAAGAAATACAACCTTTGTCTTTATCTCTTAATCGTACAAACTTATTTACCCACTTTTGTGCCTCTTTTACATAGTCGCTAGTTGTACGCAGTTCTTGTTTCATTCTTTTTTTTCTTTTTTTCCATTGTACTTCTTTGGCCTTTTCTACCCATACTTTCATACATTCATCTTCAGTACAATATTTCTGGTTAAAATGTATTGCTTCAAACTTCTTTTTACAATGTTTACAACGAGGCATTAGTTAATAATTTTTGATTAATCTTTTTTAGTTCATTTATTTCAGACTGTAATTTTAAAAGCAAAGTATTTTTACTATGTAGATCACTTGACAATGACATAGCTTTTAAATCCAACCTATGCAATATTGCGCTAACATTTGCTAGTTCTTCAAGACTATCTTTTTGTGTTTTAATAAGTTCTTTTTTTTGAGGTGCTTTTTCTTCTAGTTCTTCTAGTGTTGATTTTGCTCTTAATATTACTTTATTAAGTCCGACTTTTGCATTTATAATTTCTATCATAATAATTGTTTTTGTTTTCTATATTCATTTAACGTATCTATTCCAAATGTTTTGAAGCCTAGACCATTGTTAAAATTAAATAATAATGGCGTATTATACTCGGTTAACTGTCCACCAGTTTCTTTGTCCTTTATCTTTTCAACCGATATCATAGTCTCGTACTTCATTGTTGGACTACTTACAAGCCTATGTATTACAATCATATCATCGCATCTATTTAAAAAGGCTTTTCCACCCTCAATATGTGCTTTTAATGGTGGTTTTAATTGTCCTTTCCATTCGTGGTTTTCTGGATATATATTCGATGTACGACCACTTTCAGAATTAGGATGGCTTGATATATATATAGTTTTTTTTGTTTCATTACAAAACTGCCTACATATATTTAAAAATCTATAATTGCCCTCATATGTCATATCTCTATCTAGACCAGTAAATGGATCTATAAAACAAGCATCGCAGTCTATATCTCTAAATATTTCCAACAGTTCTTCTGGTTTATAAAGTTTTGAATTATCTACAAAGGTAAAATATTGTTCTAGAAATGCTGATGCACTTTGAATTTCTTGAAGCGATAGATCTTTAAATGGCACACCTTTATACATTTGCACCATATCTCGTAGTATTTGACCACTTGTATTTTCTCCAGACCATATACAAAATTTTATATCGTGTCTTAATGCTAGAACAAGCATATACCATTCAAACCAATATGTCTTGCCTACGTTATCGTGGCCAAGTATTATGTTTAATTGTCTTTTTTTAAATCTTAAATATTTGTCAAGTTCTGTTCCAGTACCTAATCCAATTTTAATCTTGCCTTGTTTGTATGCTTGTAAATAGGAATATGATGCACCTTTAGTTATTAGCATTCATTTGTCTTTTGATGTTATTAAATAGTTGATCCTCGTTATTAGTAATTTGATTATAATCTTTTTTTAACCAATTTCTCGCAGTTAAATATAGAGATTTATATTTTTTGTTGTTTTTATAGTTTTCTATTTTATCTAAAACATCATCAATATTTTCTTTACTATAATCTTTTTCAAGTTTTTTAAACTCTTCTTGTGTCATTTTTAAGTGTTCAAACTGCCTATAATATATTACTTTATCTTTTACTTTTACTATTACTGGCAGCTTTGCTTCATTTTGTCTAGCACTTTTAGCACTGCTAGATTTTGCTAAACCACCTAGTCGACCAGCTTCTGACTTCTTTTTTTTCTTTTCAATCCATAGCTTTAAATCCCTCTTTAAATTCTGTTTAATAGGCTCAAAAGCAACTTTTAATAGTATATCATTAACGACTGGGTTTTCGTCGTTTACATAGCTTAAAATTAACTTAAATAACTGTCCTGCTTTCTGGTCGTCTAGTAGTTTGACTGTTTCTTGTATATCAGCATACAAGATAAATCCTTTTTTGTTTTCCATATTTTGTTTATAAAATTAAATAATATTTTTTATTGCATAGACATCAATATTGGTCCTTTCTTTTAATATGATTTTTAAAATATGCATAGCATCACTACAACTTTTATATTGTATTGCTTTAAAAATTAATCTATTTAAAGGATCTTTAAATACTTCGTCATTATCTAAATCAATCTCACTAGCTATTAGAAAAATATAATATAATGCTTTTTGTTTTTTTACATTATTATCATTCATTTGCATAATAGATCTATATTGTCTAATGCCATTTATTACCGATGAATGTTGTAAATTGAAAAAATCTGCTATTTCTTGCAGTTTAACATTTCTATTTCGTAGATAATTAAACAAGTAAATTTTTTTATAAAAACTTGTCAGCCTACGATCTTCGACATCTAATTTATACTTGCTTATTAAGTATTTTATTTTCTCCTCCTCCTCTTTTTTAAGTGTTTTCATATATGTGTTTTTGTGTAAATATTAGTAAAATTTTTTAATACTATTAAATAATGATTTTTTTTAAATACAATTTATTTTCCTTTGCAAACCTTTTTACATTTTATGAACCGTTTAGATCAGACATATCAATTAATTTGTGTAAAAACAGTTTTGCAGTTTGCTCTGTATGTAATAAAAGTATTTTTTTTATAGATTTTCTTTAATGCTTGTTAATCTATCTATTGACTCAATTATTTCCTCTTCAAAGATCTTTAATAAATGCTCGTTAACTATAATCTTGTCAAAACCTTTTTTCATTAAACTTTCTTTTGTATCAATAACCCTTTTAAGATTATTAATAATGTAGTTTAGTTCTATTTTTAAAATCTCGTCTTTAATCGTTTTCATTGCTTATTTCTTTTAAATAGTTTAAGTATTTTATATAATGTTTTGTGTTAAAATTACCTTTTTCCGTTCTCGTTCTACGTTTCCAGTAAAATTCATATTTATAGATATTTTTAAGACTTTCTATGTGGTCTGTCCAATTTATTTTTTTCATCGTATTAAAATTATAAATTAATTATTTTTTGTTGCGTGTCTTTACCTGCTTTTTGTCGCTCTTTATAGTTTTCTCCTCTTAAAAAAGGAAACTCCTCTTGTAGCTTTTGACGTACTCTGCGTATTGTTTCTGTATTTGTTAGCTTTCCGTCTGCAAACATTTTTAAAAACTCTGGTGCAGTCATATTATTAAATGATTCGCCAATTTCGTAATACCAAAAGTTAGCTATTAATTTACTGTCACTATCTCGTAGTCTAGGATAGTCTAATAAAAGCAACTCCACTTTGTCTTTGTTAGTTTCTAGGGTTTTAAAAAAATCTATTTCCATAATATTAATTTTTGTAATTATTTAAAAACTCGTTAATTTCGCCCTCAAGTACAAAAAAATCTTGTTTACAAAGTTTAGTTTTTAAAACTGTTGCTAAAATCTCACTGTTAAGATCTCTGACTTGATAACCGTATTCATCTGCTATTTCTAGACATTCATTTAAACTAGCATCATTTTTCTTTAAAAAATCCATTGCATTAGTATAATAAATTACCTCTTGCCAAAATGCTCCTGCACTATCTAGTTCTTCATAAAGCTGATCATAGCTTTCTATATTATCAACGTCTACAAATTCCTCAATATCGAAAAATAAATTGGTTGATATTTCTTCAAAAAATTCTTGTTTTGTCATAGTTACTGTATTTTATTTGTTAATAATTTATGCTAATATATAAAAAATATGAACAATAAAAAACTTTTGATAAAAAAAATGTAAAAAAAAGAAAAAAGCCCCATCAAGTTTGTGCGACCATGAGGCTTTTATAAAGTATAAGAACACGAATTCCCCTACTTGTTTAAAGGTAATCGTATAAACACTACAATAACAAAAGTAATAAAATTTTTATAATAAAAAAACCCCCAGCGTGTCGCCAAACTCAATGGGGGTTTATAAAGTACTTATGAATGTAAACAAAGTGCTAACGCCCTTTATCTATAATCAAAGATATGTATTTAAAAGTAAAAAAGCAAAAACCTCACTAAAAATTAATTTAATGAGGTTCTATTAGATTAAAATACGAGAAAACTATTCACACAAATATACTAATTAATCGGAAACTGACAAGAGTCTACTAATGCAAATGTTTTTTTTATTTTATTTATTTGTTTTCTAGATATATTTATTGATAAAATTCGACCACCTAAAACCTTTGCTGGTGCGCCACGTTCAATATGCCAACCATTAAAACCATCTTCATATTCATCTTTATAAGTTCCGGTTATCATTGAATGTATATACTTATGTTTTACTTCGCAAGTATATCCGTTTGAATGTAATACTTCTTTTGCATCGGTTCTTGCACTATTTTCGTGTATATGTCCCATTGTAAAGATATCGGCTTCGTAGTTAGTTAATGCTCTTGTCAAGTTAATAGCACCTTTAGTCACTACACCTCCACCTCCAGATCCGTGGAAATACTTTAAACGTAAACTTTTTTTATTATTCTTATAATTAAAATAAAACCACAACCAACCACCATAGCCACCAGTAAGCACATTTGATCCACATTTATAGTTTAATATATCTACAAACCTTTGTAAAACATCCGTTTCTTGGTGCTTAATTATAGCTGTTTCGTGGTTGCCATACGATATTACTTTAATAATACTTGCATACGGTGTAAACCATTCGACTGCCGTATTTACTATACTATCAAAATAATTGTTAAAAGCGTGTTCTGGTCGTACATCACTTTTGTTTCCTCGCCTATCGCCTTTACCTTGCATTAAGCAAAACATATCTCCATTAATAAAAACGGGTATATTATGCTCTAAACAATAATCTAAATGAGCCTTTAAAAGATCTCTATTACATTTAGGATTGTCCCAATGCAAATCACTTAAAACGGCTAGTTTAAATTTATTATTATCAAAAGTAAATTTAATTATGTTTCTCGTAATTCGTTCTATTTTCATTATTTCTTTGCTAATCGTTCTGCTCGTCTTTTTGCTCTTCTTGCTTTACCATTTAAACACCAAGCAACAAATCTGCCTAATAAGTTGTATTTACTTTTAACATCGATTGTTGTTCCATGTTTATCTTTTTTAATCTCAAAGTCTAGTACATCGCTTTCAGTATCAAACTTAAAAATTGAAATATTACCATCTTTGGTATAGGTTACATCAACCTTATCCGTATCAATTTCTAGATAAGTTTTACCTTTTGCTTTATCTCTGACAAATTTGACGTCAAAGTTCTTCGTGTCGATATTAATATCTAACGGCTTTTTTGCATTTTTCATTTTATACATATTATTTATTTAAAATTCTTTTATTAAGCAATAGCTAAAATAACTTTGCTTTGCTTCTTTAAATAGTTTTATTACTTCACGATAAACTAGATTGTCTGAAGCAACTTGGCATCCAGCACTCCAATAACCAATCTCATCTCTTTTAATGTCTGCTCCTCTTCGATATGTAGATCCGTGAAAGTTTAAGCCTATTTTACCAGTATATAGTTTGCCTATTTCTTCACTTTTTCCATCTAGATCTCCATCACGATAGTACGGCATATCGTTAGCTTGTCTTAATGCTTCGATCTTGCCACGATGTAAACCAAACTTCCAACAGTCATAATGCCAATAATCTGACTTTAAAACTGCAACACCCTCTTTATTGTATTTTTTAAATCCACCTTTTAAGTAAACTTTGCCTGGATTTGTAGTTGCTCTTAAAACTGCGTGAAACATACTGCCGAAGTATACATATATTTTATCATCAAAAGTATCTGTAATGTCTTCTTTTGACCTTACACCAAGCAACCAATACTCGTTAGGTATGCCTTTAAAATTTTTTATTTCTTGTACTTTATCAAGTAGTTCTTTATCCGTGTAATTTCTGACCATTTTTTTCTAATTTGTCGTAGATTATCTTTTCGCTGATGCTTAAAGATTCATACGTATAATTTTTTTGGTTTAATGCTTCTTCTTCGGTTTTATAATATGCTTCATTTTTATTACCTAGTCTTGATGGTGCTTTTAATTCGTTTAACCAAGTTCGACCAGTTTCCATTTTTACTTTCGCCATTGATGTTTGCGAATCCTTTTTAGTTTAGTATTTTCGTTTTTTAGTTTAGTATTTTCTATTCTTAATTGATCTATCAGACTATCGTTAACGTGGCGTAATGAGTCAATACAAATTTCAGCGTCTTGTGTTATATGACTTTGTTTTGGTTTTTTTATTTCTTTTCTTACAGTAGGCTCGAAGAATGTGCCAAATAAACTTATTATTGCTGCAATTATTATATACTTATTTTCCATCGTTATTTATTTTATCCTCAAGCTTTTTTTTTCTCTGGTTTTCAAAGACTAGATCTTGAAGCAGTAATTTGTCATGTTTTCGTTCTTCGTCGCAATCTTTTAATTGTTCTTTTTGTGTTTTAATTTCAGTTTCTTTAGAGTCAAGCAAATATCTACCTAACCAACATAATAATATTATAGCGAAAAAAAATATTACGCTAAAAGGCGATTTTAAAAACTCTTTAAAACCTATATTAAAAATTTTCTCCTTCATCGTTTCTATAAAGTCCAACAAATAATTGTAATAAAGTATAACTAATTAATAAAATACCACCAAAAAAAGATGGCAAACTTTCTTGACCATCTGCTATTAAAGCCGAGCCAGTTGCTAAACTGCAAATAAATACAATAGCACCTAAAAACCGTATATGGCTATTACTCTGCATCTACTTCTATTGGTTCACTCCATTCATCCGTTGCCATTAATTCAAGCGCTTGTTCGTGATTTAAGCATTCTATTGGTACAATAGTTTCATCGT
>Ga0160423_10004294_pt1 | contig 11728 bp, 13 predicted proteins | sample CRUFie14St8metaG_FD_108191 | JGI IMG/M metagenome (GOLD analysis project Ga0160423, IMG submission 108191) | Marine microbial communities from the Costa Rica Dome - CRUD Field 142mm St8 metaG | ecosystem: Environmental > Aquatic > Marine > Oceanic > Photic zone | place: Costa Rica: the Eastern... | reverse complement strand
GACAGAGAGGAAAGATGGAAAACTGGCTGGAGACCAAATAACTAACTATTTATTACTAGTTAACTACTTATAAAAGAGGTTTTATATTATGGCAACAACTTTAGAAATTTTAGACGGCATATCACAGGTTCTAGCAAACTCTTATGATGGTGCTCAAGATGAATCAGGAGAGTCAATCAAGATTGGCTTACGAAGAGAGGAAGGTAACCCTCTTATAGACAATAGGGTAATGGATGGGTTTAATGCATGTGTTACTGGTGATCGACTACACATTAAATACCATGCTGAGATTCCTTTACGTGAAGTTCATTCGAGTGATTTTGAATCAGAAATGGAATCTATGGTAGAGAAAGTGAAATCATTCATCCAGAAAGAATACCGAAGAGTTAAAAAGCAAGCCCTGTCCCTCACGGAGCCCAGTGAAGTAGATGTTCTTGTCGAATATATTTCAAGAGTTAGAACCTCAGTCAGGGTTCATAAATGTTATAAAATCGGTAGCATGCCAACTGAACCTGAGAGAGAGATTGATCCTGAATTTGAAAGAATGAATGCTCTTGGTGGCTTAAGAAAGAAGTAATAGATGAGCTTTTCTCTTTCTAAGAAAGAAGTTATGAAAGAAATAGTCAAGTGTGGAAAAACTCCTGGCTATTTTATTAATACTTATGCCAAGATAACTCACCCACAAAAAGGCTTGATACCTTTTCACTTATATGATTTTCAAAAAGAGTTATTGAATGATTTTCAAGATTACAGATTTAATGTAATTTTAAAAGCAAGGCAGCTTGGTATATCCACAATATCGGCAGCATATGTAGCTTGGCTTATGATGTTCCACAGAGAAAAGAATGTTTTAGTAATAGCTACTAAGTTTAATACAGCGGCTAACTTAGTAAAAAAAGTAAAGGCAATAATAAAAAACCTTCCTGATTGGTTGAGAATATCTAATGTATCAATTGATAATAGGACATCATTTGAGTTGTCAAACGGTTCTCAAATTAAAGCTTCTTCAACATCAGGAGACGCCGGCCGTTCAGAGGCTTTGTCCTTACTCGTAATTGATGAGGCCGCTCACGTTGAAGGACTAGAAGAGCTATGGATGGGTCTTTATCCTACCCTGTCTACTGGTGGCCGTTGTATTGCCCTCTCAACACCAAATGGTGTTGGAAATTGGTTTCATAAAATATACTCTGAAGCAGAATCTTCTTCTAATGATTTTCATCATACAATACTTCCATGGAGTGTACATCCTGATAGAGACTTAGCTTGGTTTGAAAAAGAAACCAGAAATATGTCTAGGAGAGAAATAGCACAGGAATTAGAGTGCAATTTTAATATGTCTGGTGAGACAGTTTTTTCATCAGAGGATCTAGAAAAATATTTAGAATCTTGTGTTGAGCCAAAATACAGAACCGGTTTTGATAGAAACCTGTGGATTTGGGAAAATTTTGAAGAAGGGCAAGACTATTTTATTACAGCAGATGTAGCGAGAGGTGACGGGAAAGACTATTCCACTGCTATTGTTTTCAAGGTAAGTACAATGGAAATAGTAGCAGAATACAAAGGAAAAACAACCCCTGATATATTTTCTAAAATATTGTTTGATATTGGTTCTGAATATGGGAACTGCTTATTGGTTGTAGAAAACAATTCAGTAGGATATTCAGTTTTAGAAAAACTGAGAGAAAACACGTATCCAAATTTGTACTATTCTATAAAGTCTACGCACGAATATATAGAAGAATATCAAGCTGAGACAATGGCCAACGCAGTACCTGGTTTTACTATGACTTCCAAAACTAGACCATTAATAGTTGCAAAGATGGAAGAATTCATCAGAAATGACCTAATTAAAATATATTCATCAAGGTTGTTATCCGAGATGAAGACATTTGTTTGGAATCACGGGCGAGCAGAAGCTATGAGATCTTACAACGATGATTTAATAATGGCCTGCGCAGTTGGTTGCTGGGTTAGAGATACGGCTCTTTCGACTAACAAGAGAGACAGAGATTATAATAAGGCCTTTATTGGCGCGATAACAAAAACGAACAGTGTTATGGACACTAGAATAAATGGCATGATAGGAATTAATAAAAACAAATTTAGAGAAAGTCAACAAGATCATCAAAACACAGTTGATAAATTTCCGTGGTTGTTTAAGGGATAACAAATGGCAAAAAACAAAACAAACAAAAACAATACAAGAAACCCACAGAGTGTACTTTTTAGAAGACTCACTAGGTTACTATCAGGCCCTTTAGTAAATTATAAAACTCAAACTAATCATAGACTCAGAAGAATAGATCTTGATAAATATCAAAGTAAGTTTACATCCGCGTCTGGTAGAGACTTTAAGAAAACTGCTTATAATCCATATGATAACTTGCAAGCTCAAGCTATGGCATCTCAAGCACGAACTGAGAGATATGTCGATTTTGATCAGATGGAATATACACCAGAGATCGCATCAGCTATGGATATTTATGCCGATGAAATGACAACGCACAGTTCATTACATAAAGTTTTAAATATAAATTGCCCAAATGAAGAAATCAAACTTTTGCTTGAAACCTTATATTATGATATTCTAAATATAGAATACAATCTATTCTCTTGGTGCCGATCAATGTGCAAGTACGGTGATTTCTTCCTTTATCTTGACATAGACGAAAAGATGGGTGTCACTAGTGTAATAGGTTTACCTTCAGGGGAAGTTGAAAGATTAGAAGGTGAAGACAAATCCAACCCCAATTATATACAGTACCAATGGAACACTGCAGGTTTAACATTTGAAAATTGGCAGATGGCCCACTTTAGAATCTTAGGTAACGATAAATATAATCCATATGGCACTTCAGTATTAGAGCCGGCTCGTAGAATCTGGAGACAGTTAACTTTATTGGAAGATGCTATGATGGCATATAGAATTGTTAGATCTCCGGAAAGAAGAGTCTTTTATATTGATGTTGGTAATATAGCTCCACAAGATATTGAACAATATATGCAAAAAGCAATGACTCAAATGAAGAGAAACCAGGTAGTTGATCCTGATACTGGCCGAGTTGACTTAAGGTATAATCCTCTTTCTGTGGAAGAAGATTATTTTATTCCGGTTAGAGGTTCACAAAGTGGTACAAAGATAGACGCTTTATCAGGTGGTAAGTACACTGGTGACATAGAGGATGTTAAATATTTAAGAGATAAACTTTTTTCTGCATTAAAAATACCAGCAGCATATCTTTCATCCGATGCTGAAAAAGCAGTTGAAGATAAAACCACCTTAGCACAAAAAGACATAAGGTTTGCTAGAACAATTCAGAGATTGCAGAGATCAATTATAACAGAGTTGGAAAAGATAGGTGTTATACACCTTTACACTCTTGGCTTCAGAGAAGAAGACTTGGTGAGCTTTGGACTGACTTTAAATAACCCTTCTAAGATATCTGAAATGCAGGAACTTGAGCACTGGAAAACAAAATTCGACATTGCCTCATCTGCAACTGAAGGGTTTTTCTCGAAACAGTGGCTAGCAAAGACTCTATTTGGTATGACTGATGATGAATTTATTCGAAATCGCCGCGAAATGTTCTACGATAGGAGATTTGAAGCCGCGCTAGAAACCGCTGCAGAGGCTGAGCAAGCTGCAGCCACAGCCGCAGCAACCCCCGCGGCCGATATGGGTGAAGCTGGGGGAACAGGTACAGTTGGTGCAGAGCCTGAACTGGGTGCACCGACAGGGGGTGATGAACTAGGCGGCGACCCGACTGGCGGAGCACCAGCAGACCTGGGAGGAGCAGACACACCCGCCGAACCAGCAGGAGATACTGGAGGAGGAGCTGAAGAAGGTGATCTCTTAGCAGCCCCTCCAGCCAAAAGAGACGCAGACACTGGTAAAACCGTAAAGAGGGAGGGTGGAAAGATTAAGACCTCTACCCCTAAGTCACATGGGTTTTATGAACCAAGAATCAATAATCCTGGTGGTGACAGACGAAAATCTCGCGGCCCAATGAGTAAAAATATGAAAAGAAGTGCCACACCAGAATTTGGGACAAAGAGAAAAATGTTCTCAGCAGCATCAGAATTTTCTAAGCTTGCTAGAGGTACTGGGGTTTATGCGGAAAATCTGACTAATTATTCTAAGGAGGAAGAAAAGAAGCTTCTAGAAGCCCAAAAAGAATTGAAAGTTTTATTTGAGAATTTAGACTTAAAGTCGGGGAAAAATAAAGATGAGATTAAAGCATAACAAGAAAAGAAATACTGCATTTGTTTATGAAGCACTGATAAGAGAATTAACAAAATCAGTAATAAAGAACAATAAAAATAAACAGAATAAAATTGTCTCTATTATGAAAGAGCATTTTTCTTCAGAATCAACACTATCGCAGGAACTAGAACTTTATAAAAGTATATACGAAACAAAAGAAATAGAAAAAAGATTGGCTGAACGTATAGTAGTTGAAGCAAAGCAGCAGTATTGCAACCTAGACAAAAAGAAAATTTTCAAAGAACAATCAGCACTAATTAACAAAATTAATAGAACTCTGTCTAAAGAGTTGTTTACAAATTTTGTTCCAAATTATAAGAACTTGGCTTCAGTTTATTCTATATTCCAGGATGCATTACCAGCAAAAGATAGAGTTCTGCTAGAAGAGAACATCGTACTACAGATGTCAGAATCAGCAGATAGAGTCGAAGAAGACAAGCGCCCGATCGACAATATAGTATATAAATCTTTTGTTGGTAAATTTAATGAAGAGTATTCTAATGTTTTGACAGAAGATCAGAAGTCTCTTTTAGGAAAGTATATATCGTCTTTTGCTGACAACGGCCTTGAAATGAAAGTCTATCTAAATGAAGAGGTGGGGAATTTAAAAAACAAATTAGTAAAAATAAAAAATAAATATGATGATAATCAAGACAAAGATTTAAAAAGCAAGATAGATAAGGTATACTATATATTGGAATCTTACAAAGACAGAGAGATTGATTTAAGTTTAGTTGAGATTGTCCTTAATACACAACAGATAGTAAAAGAGCTAGAAGAAGATGCCAATAACAGTTGATATTGATAAGCACCCAAGAATAAAACTTAAAGCTCGCCATACTTTAGATGGTAAGTTGATGGTATTAGATCATGAAGATATTGATATTGTTTTAAATTTGGAAAGCAAAAAATGCATATGCTTTCCAAAAGAAAACCTTAGTGATAGAACTTATCTAGCGCAAGACAGAATGTTTAAGTTTCTATCAAAAAGAGGCGTAATTGATCACTCTTCGATTAGAGGCGGAAATGTTCATGGCTCACTAGAAGGTACAATGCTGGAATCAAAAATACCAGGTGTAGACCAAGCACAAGCTTGTCTTTTTGCAATAAGTCAATTTCTAAATGATGAAAAACCATTCTTTAAAACTTCGAAAGACTTCGATGCAAGCAGGCTAGATAGCCTTATTGATCCTTCCGAAGAAGAGTCCACTGAGTTTGGAGAAGTACCACAATCAGATAGAAAAGGCTCAATGCACCCAGGAATTAGACCATACGGATTCCAGTATAACTACTCCTTAATAAGAGAGGCCCAGAAGAAAAAGGAAAAAACTGTGCAATAATGGAAATTGTTTACTTCATCTTATCTGCAGCAGGACTCACACAAATTTTAGTATATGGAAAAATATTTGACAAGATAAGACCAACTACTGGGTGGCTCGGTCAACTTTTTTCATGTTCTATGTGTACTGGCTTCTGGTCAGGTATATTTTTGTGGGCAGCAAACTCACAAACAGAACTATTTACATTTGACCATTCTTTGGTTACTGGTTTAGTTTTGGGGTGCGTTAGTTCTTTAGTTAGCTATTTTTTTGATGCAATCATTGACGACCATGGAATAAAAATAGATCATGGATAAAGGAGCAATAAAATGACAAACTTTAACAATATAAGATGGTACCTCAGACCTGTAGCTAATTGCTGTAAGGGTTCTTAGCTGGTGCGGCTGATCGCCGCATTTTGGAAAAGGAGTTAATATATTATGAAACTTATAAGAGAATATTACGAGTTATGTGAAGGCGGCGTGTGCCAGGATCTTTTGACAGAAGCTGAGAAAGCAGCCGTCGCCGCAGGTACTGAAATGTACTTGACTGGATTGATGCAAGAAGCAGATAAGCCTAATGGAAATAACAGAATATATGAAAAGAAAACTTTATTAAGAGAAGTAGAAAATTATAAAAAGCTAGTGGATGAACGCAGGGCGCTTGGTGAACTTGACCATCCAGACAATAATATCATAGAGCTTAAAAATGTATCTCATTGTGTTACAGAGATTTGGATGGATGGTAACAAAGTTATGGGAAAAATAAAAGTCTTACAAGAAACCCCCATGGGCGCAATTTTAGCAGGACTTGTAAAAGAAGGCGTTAAGTTGGGCATATCCTCTAGAGGTCAAGGTTCTGTACATGAGTCTGGGGGGAGAACTATAGTGGAGGATGACTTTCAGTTAATCTGTTTTGATATAGTATCAGACCCATCGACAGCTGGTGCATTTATGATGACTGAAGCGAAAGACCCATCTAGAGCGCTATCGTCATTTGATAAAGCATCCCGTCAAATAAGTCATGTTTTAGAAAAGTTTGGAAGTTTGGAAAATGAAAAAAAGTGAACTAAAAAATATAATAAAAGAGTGTGTTAGGGAAGTGTTGTTTGAAGAAGGGGCACTTTCCGACATCATTGTTGAAGTCACTGCCGGTTTAGTTAAATCACAGTCTATGCTACTAGAATCTACCCATCATGTTCAAAAACAGAAAACAAAAAGTAATTCTATAGTATCAGCAAAAAAAGAACAAGAACAAAGAACCAAAAAACTTCGTGAAACCAAGAAAAGAATGTTAGATGCAATTGGCGACTCTTCTCTTAAAACAGTTTTTGAGGGAACAGAACCACTGACTAGCGCAGGTAGCCCTAATCAACAACCATCAGCGAGCCCTCTTTCTGGAATAGATCCAAATGATAAAGGTGTTGATATAAGTGGAATAATGAAAATAGCTGGCCAAAAATGGCAAAATTTAAAATAAACGAGAGGAAAAAATGGGAAGACGAACACCAGTACATGCAGAAGTAATAATATTTGATCAAGAACAAGTAGAAAAGATGATCAAAAAATTTACAAGAAAAGTTAAAAAATCTGGTATTTTAGATGAAGTACGAGAACGCAGGCATTTTACCAAGAAATCTGTAAAGAGGAGACTTAAAAGATTGTCAAAGAAAAGAAACTCTCAAAAGTCTACTGAAAAGATGAAAGAAAGAATGGAAAAGTATAGTTGAAAAAAGAGAAGTATTATGCGTTTTAAAAGAATAAATTCTAAATCGATTAAACTAGACGGCGCAAATGATCATGTTTTAGTGCCAGACCAGGATAGTTTTAGTTTTGGCGATGGTGCCGGTAATGACAAGCCATTTACTTTTTCTGCTTGGGTTTTTGTAAATAGCGCAGTTGCTGGCGATGAAGGACCTTTTATAACAAAAGGCGAAGTTGGCGGCGGCACAAATATAGAATATATTTTTAAGCATAAAGAGGGGCAATTAAGGGCCTTTATATATAAGGGTGATAACACAGGTACGAACAATAGAATAAAATTAGAAGCCGATGCTGCTAGCATTCCAGATGCTACTTGGACACATGTTGTTTTAACATATGATGGAAGTTTGAGTGAAAATGGTTTAAAGTTTTATACGAACGGAGTTCAAACAGCAGCAACTGCTGGTACTGATGGTTTCTACGCTGCCCAAGGTGGTACGCGCAACAGTAATGAGCCACTTATAATTGGGAAAACAAACAACCCGGCAGCAAACGCTGCGCAAACATATGAAGATTTTTTAGCTGATGTGTGTATCTTCAACAAAGAATTATCTTTGTCCGAAGTTCAAGAAATATACAATGGTGGAAAAGTTAAAAATATGACAAGTGCATCAACATACAACAGTTTAATATCTTGGTGGAAAATGGGTGATGACAAAGATCATCCTGACACTGGTGGAATCATAGACTATGTAAATGGATTTAATGGCACACTAACAAACGGAGCTTATATAGCAGCAACTCCAGAACTTGATACAGATTTAGTAGGATTCACCAAACATCATATTTACACCAACCATGGCAGGACAAGACAAATTACAAACGCTGCAGGTGCTTTTGGATCTGCGATATCAACGCCCACTGCAGTTCCGACTCTTGCAACCGATGGTTATGCAACAGAGAATCAAAGATATGCGCACATAGTGATCAACACTTTTCCTATTGATAGCGATAATAATAAAACAATAATCATTTGGGGTTACAATCACGCTTTTGGTAAGTGGGGGAGATTGACAAGACACGCATCAGGATTTAAGAATATATATATAAATAATAATATTTCACAATTCCAGCTACAGCACAGCCAAACTACTCGGCCTTCCACAAGGTATGTTTTAGAAATAGCCGGAATGGATCGTATATACATACAAGATTTGGGCACTGGTCAACCCACAGACCAAGTTTTTTTGGGATTTAACACTTTTTAACTAATTAGCATTATAACGGAGATTAAAAAATGGCAGGCTTTGATAACGAACCAAAAAAATCAGAATTTCACAGATATAGTAGTTGGGGTAGAACTAGAAGACCAAAAAATGTAAATGGAAATACCTCAACTCAAGAAGCAGCTACACTTGCTGCAGCGCCAAATGGCAACGACCCAGCCAACCGCGCGGATAGTGTTTCAACTGAAAATCAAAGATTCTTGCATCTGCTGTTAGATACTATCACAACATCACAGGACAAGACAATTACGGTATATGGGTTTTCTTATGCTATGAACAGGTGGGCTCCTTTGACGGATGTTCGAGGGAACCCAGTTACCATTAGTGCCCAAGACCGGAGCACATATCAAATTTTTGAAATTCATGGAGTTGATAGAGTTTGCTTCCTCGCCGGCGGTACCGACCCCGGACAATTAGACCCCACCGACTTTTTCTTCGCCGCAACATCAACGTTTTAAGATAATAATCATGGAGAGCATCAATGTCTTTTAAGTATTCAAGTTTTGGAAGAACACGCCAACCTAAAAATTTATCTTTTGGAGAAAATTTAGTTGGTAATAGTAAGTATATTATACCTTATAATACTGCTCATGCCGGAAACAACGTTTTTGACGTTGCTAATATAAGAAAAGATTATGGTCTGTCAACAGAGAATCAAAGGTATATGCATCTTTTAATTGATAGTACAACTATTCCTGGTGTCACAAAAACAGCGTCAGTTGGTGTTTTAGGGTATATAAATGCTTTTGGAATTTGGGCGCAACTAGTAAAACATGATTTGCCTCCAAGCGAGCCACAAAATGGAAATAGATTTCTACCGTTACTCACCGGTGTTCAAAACAATGCAAGAAAATATTTTGTCTTTGACATCTTTGGAGTAGATAAGGTTTTGTTTTACGCTGCTAATCCAAACGCTAGTGATGTTGATACGTGGCAATTGAGAGCCGCCTTCAGTACGTTCTAGAGAGTGAAAATTTTTTCCTTCCCTTTAATTTTTTTGAACACTATTTATTTAGAGAAACTATTGCGTTTATAATTTTAGTAATAATATTTTTTGGGAGTTTTATATAATGTCAACTTTATTAGAGAAAGCAATCGTCGATGCCAAGGCACTTAAAGAAGCTGCAATGAAGAATGCCGAAAACCTTGTAATTGAAAAGTATTCACAAGAAGTTAAAGAGGCAATGAAATCTCTACTAGAGGAAGAAGACCCCTTTGCAATGGATTTTGATCTAGGTGGCGATCTAGGAGGCGAAGAGTCTGCTGGTGACGACCTAGGAGGTGACGACCTAGGAGCAGACACACCTTCGGAAGAAACTGATGCGGGAGAGAAGACAGAAGACGGCCCTTCAGAAGAGGAGATACAAGCTTTTGCAGATTCTACTGTAGGCCAAGTCCCTTCCGCATTCGATCCTGACATCGCAGACCCAGATGATGAAATTGTAGATATAAAATTAGATTCTTTAAAGTTTGACACTCCAGAAGAAGAAGTGACCCCATTTGCTGGAGGTGACGAACTCGGTGATGATGAGATCGGCATAGATGTTGGCGGCTTAGATCTCGATGACGATGAAGAAGACGAGGATTTCGATTTAGATTTAGATGACGATGAAGATATTGATTCAGATTTTGACTTAGATTTTGGCGAGACCGACCCAGAACCGATTGGTGTTGACATAACTACTGACACGATTGCAGAAGTCATTCACGAAATGGGAGTAGACCCAGCTGAAGTTGATATGGAAGGACTACTTGAGAGAGTCAGAGTTGATTTTGAACCTCAGAAGTCTGGATGGGCAGGGACTCCAGAATCAATCATGAGAGAATATGAAGAAATGTTACTTGCTAGAGAGCAAGATTCAGAGATAAAAGAAAGAAATGAAGAACTTAGAGACACAGTAGCTAAACTTCAGAAAGAAAATAAAACTTTAACTTCTGTAGCCACTAAATTAAAGGCTCAGAATGAAAAATATACTACAACATTACTCAATTTGCAAGAAAAGTTGGAAACCTCTAATGTCTCCAACGCAAAACTGTTGTATATTAATAGGGCTTTAGAAAATGCCTCCTTGAATGAGCGACAAAAAAGAAAAATTGTTGAATCCATTTCCAAAGCCGAAACTGTGCAAGAAGCAAAGATAGTATTTGAGACGCTACATGACGCTGCACCTACCTCACCTGCAGAGAGGAAGATGACTAGTCTGAGTGAAGCTATTTCAAGAAAATCTACGCTGCTTGTCGCTGCTCGTGAAGAGCAAAAACAAAAGGTTGCTAACCCTTTGTTCGATAGAATGCAAATGTTAGCAGGAATAAAACAACAATAATATTTTTGGAGGTAATTTAAAATGTCTGTATTACAGAGATTAACAGAAGGTGTTGTCTCTAGAGATGCCCAGAAGGAAGGTCGCGCACTGCTTGGTAAGTGGGAAGCTACCGGTCTCCTTGAAGGTCTTTCTAGTGATCAGCAGAAGCAGGGTATGGCCGTCCTGCTTGAAAACCAGGCTAAGGAGCTTCTCCGTGAGGCTTCATCAATGGCAGCAGGCGATGTCGAAGGTTTCGCTAGTGTTGCTTTCCCAATCGTTCGTCGTGTATTCGGTGGATTGATTGCAAACGATCTTGTTTCGGTTCAGCCAATGAGCTTGCCATCCGGACTTATCTTTTTCCTTGATTTTCAGCACAGCGACACTCGCGGTGGTGCTGCAGATCTGGCTTCGATATACGGTGGTAATGTGGTTGGTCGTCAGCTTCAGGACGGTGTTAACTTGGATCTAGACGAAGCAGGCGCTCGCGCAGACGCCGGCGGCTTTTATGACTTCGGCCATGCACAGTCTTCAACAGAAGCAGTAACTGCGGCCAACGTCGTGGCACTGGCGGATCACGCTTCAGCTATCGGCGCATCGGTGCTGATTTCTCAGCTGAGCCCAGCCCAGAAGAAGGAAATTCGTTATGATCCTGATATCTTGGCACTTGGTGAGCTAAATGCTGCTGCATGTGTTGGCCAGTTTAAGGTTGCGGTTTCTTCATTCACTAGCCTTGATGAAGGCAAGTTGGCTGCTGTTGTGGTCGACCATGATGGTAACGGTACTACCTCTTTGGCTGACGGCGAAGTTTTGATTCGTCGTTTGACCAAGATAGTCGATAATGCTGGTACTGCTG
>Ga0160423_10004293_pt1 | contig 11729 bp, 8 predicted proteins | sample CRUFie14St8metaG_FD_108191 | JGI IMG/M metagenome (GOLD analysis project Ga0160423, IMG submission 108191) | Marine microbial communities from the Costa Rica Dome - CRUD Field 142mm St8 metaG | ecosystem: Environmental > Aquatic > Marine > Oceanic > Photic zone | place: Costa Rica: the Eastern... | reverse complement strand
TAGTGGCGCTCCGGAGTCCGAGTATTGCCGGTAGTGTAGTTTGAGGGCATTCAAATTAGGGTAGCTCTGCCAAAATTTTAGCCACATCTTCATGATGAGTTTTGGTTTTAAACTTATCCATGATCCGCACAAGCCGGCCCTGCTTATCGATGATAAAGGTAGTTCGGTTAATGCCCATAAATTCGCGGCCCATGAATTTTTTCAGGCCCCACACACCATATTTGTCTGCGAGCGCGTGATCCTCATCCGACAAAAGGGTGAAGTTGAGTCCCTCCTTCTCTTCAAATTTTTTCAGGCGCGCGACCGGATCAGGGCTGACGCCCAGCGCGACCGCTTCAGACTGCTCAAGCGACTGCAGAGAATCCCGCAAACCGCAGGCCTGTACGGTGCAGCCGGGTGTCATGGCCTTGGGATAGAAATACAGCACAACGTGCTTTTCTCCCCGGAAGTCCTTCAGGGAAATATCGTCACCGTTTTGATCTTTTAATGTGAATGCGGGCGCCAGATTACCCAGCTTGGGCATGCTCATGAATGATTTACCTCTTATTGCAAATAATAGAGTCTCAGATGATTTTACTCAGATCTGCATTATAACGGGCCAACCCTCGCTCATGGTATATTCTCCGCATGCTTAGTCGTCCCCGTTCGATTGTCGTACTCACCGGCGCTGGTATATCAGCCGAATCAGGCATAGAAACCTTTCGGGCTGCCGAAGGCCTGTGGGCCAATCATCACATCGACGATGTCGCAACGCCGGAAGGTTTTGCGAGAAACCCGCAGCTGGTGTACGAGTTTTATAACCAGCGCAGACGACAGCTGCTGACGCCTGAGATCTCGCCCAATGCCGCCCACTCGGCGCTGGCAAAGTTCGAGCATGAATTCAACGGGGAATTCCTGCTGGTCACGCAAAACGTCGATAATCTGCATGAGCGCGCAGGCAGCCAGAATCTGGTTCATATGCACGGCGAGCTGTTAAAAATGCGTTGCCTCAACTCCAAGCTGATCTTCGATGTCAGCGAAGACTTTGACTACGACACGCACTGCCGCTGCTGTCGTGCGATCGGGAATCTGCGCCCGCATGTGGTCTGGTTCGGTGAAATGCCATTGCAAATGAACCGCATAAACAGCGCACTGGAAAACTGCGACATGTTCGTTGCCATCGGCACCTCGGGCAACGTCTATCCCGCCTCCGGGTTCTATCAAACCGCGAAAATCAGAAAAGCCAGTACCGTTGAACTTAATCTTGAGCGGACCGGCTCATCGTTTGACCGGCACGTTAGTGGACCGGCAACAGAGTGCGTGCCGCAATTTTTCGAGAGCCTGCTCCACTCCTGAGCGCAATCTGAAGCCACTGGGAGCTACTGGAAGTTACTGGAAGGACACTCATGCTTAAAAAAGTACTCAAAACCGCTGCAGCCGGCCTGGTGATACTGATCTGTCTGGGACTCGCGGTCTATGTGGTCACGGGCCCCAAGAGACCTGGCCCTGAATCAGCCAGCGCCGCATGGCTGGAGTCCGGAGCCTACCGGGTCGGCCGCGCCGAACTGGTCTTCGTCGATGACACCCGGCCCACCGAAGAAAATCGGGGATTCCCCGCCAAACCACAGCGAACCTTGCCAACAACCCTGTGGTTTCCGAGAGAGCTCGAGGCCGCCCTGCCTCTGGTCATTCACAGTCACGGGATTGTCTCGAACAGAACAGAGATGGCCTATCTGGCAGAATCCCTGGCCAGCCATGGTTACCTAGTCGCAGCCACAGACTATCCCCTGACGTCCGGTTCAACCGCCGGTGGCGCGAACGCAGGAGATGTGGTGAACCAACCCGCGGACATCAGTTTTCTCATCGATTCCCTCCTCGGAATGCGCGACGGGCAAAAGCCCTTTAGTGGCCAAATCGATGAATCGCGCATCGGGCTGAGCGGTTATTCCCTCGGCGGCCTGACCACCTATCTTGCCACCTATCATCCCGCCTGGCGTGATTCTCGCATTGCTGCAGCGCTCGCAATTGCCGGCCCTTCAGCCATTTTTGCGCCGCGTTTCTTTGAGACCACCGCCATACCTGTGCTGGCAATCGCCGGCACATCCGACGCGCTCATCGAACACAGCCGAAACGCAGCTGATCTGGGGACACGTGCCCGGAACCTCTCAGTCATTACCATTGAGGGCGGCACCCATCTTGGCTTCATCGGCCTTGCCGATCCTGCATTTCGGTTTATGGACAATCCAGACACCCTTGGATGCACCGCAGTCATGGCAGTTCTGGGCGAAAATCCGAATGCGCCATTCGAAACAATGGGAAGCCCCGCCGACGGCATCGACCCGGCGCGAGACCTGCCCGGGATCTGTGATTACGGCTATGGAGCAGCCACACATCCCGGTCGGCAGCAAATGATCACGGAGATCGCCACACTCAGTTTCTTCGAATCGGTATTCAATACGGATCCGACTCGACGGGAGCAGGCCCGGCAGCAGCTGACAGAGCAGATCGCTGCTGACTTTTCAGAAGCTTCTTTCGAACCGGCGCAGACTACCGGCCTGTGAATCACACAATCAGGGTCAGCGTTTCCGGAAGCAGACACTGGCTGTCATCACAAATCTGCAGCACGACAGTCAGACTGATCCGCAACGGCGCTGCGCCGCTGCATCGAACTCGACGCGCCCGGAGCTTCACGCGCAGCGAATCTCGATAAATCGCAACAGCCCCTGAAGGCGCCGCCACACAGTCTATGGCTTCCGGAAAGGACAAGCACTGGATTTCCCAGTCAGATTCCTCATTCAAGGCAAACGCCAGAGGCACAAAAGCGCCGGCTGCTTGCTCACCTTGTGTCAGAGGCGCGGTGAGATGCCAGGGATTCAGAATACTGAAATCCACATCGATCTGTACCTCATCCTGATAATCCTCTTGCTGGGCCCGACCTGGTTCCGCCCTTGCTGTGATTTCTTTATGTGCGAATACTCTGACTCGACCGCCTCCGGCGTATTGCAGCGATCCACGCGCCCCCTCGACACTGCCAGAAATCACTCTCATCAGAGAGCACTGACTGATCGGGTTTTCATTGATTACCGCAGCCAGACTTGCCAGCGCTTTGTCAAAAATCGCCCTGACGGGCATCTCCACGAATCGCTCCGGAACCCGGGCCAGCCTCAATTCCATGGCCTGCAGCCCTTCAAGCATCACCGCAACTGGCGACAGCGTCGCGCCGTCCGAGGCATTGCTCGATCTGAACAGCTTCGGACCCGCCTGCTCGCGAGGCGCAAGACAGAATCTTTGCTCATTGCCGTCCCAGAATTCTTCAATCACCCGGGCCGTCAACGCACAGGCCTTACTGAGGTAGTCCGGTTTGTCGGTAACGTCATACAGGCAGATCAGCGCCTGTATCAGATTGCTGTAGTCCTCGAGCTGCCCCGTAATCGACACCACACCATGCAAAGAAACGCGTTTCAGTTCACCGCCGGCCTGCAGATTGTCGTCCAACATTCGCTGTACCGCTGTCTCGGCTGAAGTGAGCCAGCCGGCCGCTTCGGTAAACGGCAGAGTCTGGCTCGCCCAGACCAGAGTCGTGGCCATTTGAGCACACCAGCTGACAATCAATTTATCGTCCCGCAGCGGATGCTCACGCTGCTCACGTACCTCGTAGAGCTGCATTAGCGCAGCATCCAGATCGCGATAGAAATCCGGTCCGTATTCTCGAGCAGACACCGATAAGGAGCGGGATAAATGCAGAATACTGGCGCCCGCAAAATTCCCTCCCGGACTGACGCCGAACAGGCTTTGAGTCAATTCCGCCTGGGCCGGAGACAGGCATTTTTCCAGTTCGCTCTGGCTCCAGGTAAAAAAAGTCCCTTCCTCTCCCTCACTGTCGGCATCAGTGGCTGAGTAATAGCCACCCTGCTCAATCTGCATGTCCCGCAAGACGTAATTGCAGGTCTGCCGGGCAACACGCGCGAAAAAATCCTGCCCGGTCAGTTGGTAGGCCTGCAAATAAACCATTCCCAGCTGAGCCTGGTTGTAGAGCATTTTTTCAAAATGGGGAGTCAGCCATTCCTCGTCCACACTGTAGCGATGAAAGCCGCCGCCGACCTGATCGTAAATGCCGCCTCGACCCATGCCCTCTAGAGCCCGCTCGACAAAGCCCAGCGCCGCGCCGTCATCCCGGCGCACGACTCGATCCAGCAAAAAGAGCAGAATGGGTTCCTGCGGAAATTTCGGCGCACCGGCCAGCCCCCCCAGACTGCGATCCTCGCGCTGTAGGAGGGCTTTTACCGCATTGTCTACGATGTCTTGCTGGAGGGTCTCCAGCGGCTTGCGCTCACACAGGATTTTATTGATGGCCTGATAGAGACTGTGGGCATTCCTTTCCAGCTCGGCCCGCTGGTCGTGCCAGGCACCGCCGATCTGCCCGAGCACCTGCATAAAGGAAGGTGCCGGGAAATAGGTAGCCCCGTAAAATGGCCTGCCGTCAGGCAGAAGAAAATTCGACATGGGCCATCCTCCATGACCTGAAACCAGCTGCACCCCAGTCATATAGATTTCATCAAGATCAGGGAATTGCTCCCGATCCATCTTGATGCTGATGAAATGCTGATTGAGCAGCTTGGCAACTTCCACATTGTCGAAGCTTTCAACCTCCATCACATGACACCAATGACAGGTTGAATAACCGATAGACAGAAAAATCGGCTTGTCCTCTGCCTTAGCCGCAGCGAAGGCTTCATCACCCCATGGGTACCAGTTCACCGGATTATGCGCGTGCTGCAACAGATAGGGAGAGTCTTCTTCAATCAGCCGATTGATGAATATCGCCCGACCTTCGGCATCAAGATGCTCTGTCCGTTTGTCATAGGTGCCCTCCCTCTGCGCTTCCTGCTCACGCAGACGGATTTCCAGAGTCGCCGTGTTGTCCGCCGTATTCATGGCTGTGGTTCCTCAAACGTCGATAAGATCTGCAAGTTGCGCCGGGAAGTAGGGACGACCTGCGTCATTCACTGCGGTGCAGGTGATCCTGGCTCTGAGTATCGCAGGCGCATCTCGGTCAAGCAGGATCGACTGCTCAAACACCAGCCGGACCGGAGTGGGTCGCACCGCTTTCACAGTGACCTGAAATTCATCGCCGGCTTGGAGCGATTTGCGGTCACTCAGTTCGGCCCGCACCACCACAATGAAGACGCCCTAGCGGGTCATATCGGCGAAGCTCAAACCCCGGCTCAACAGATACTCATGTCGCGCATGCTCGAGCTAACGCTGGTAGATCGCGTTGTTCACGATGCCCTGCATATCACATTCGTAATCTCTTACTTTCAGGTTCAGGCTAAAAGACATCGCGACGTGGCGACTCACTGATCAGAAACTTCGTAGGCTAGCCTATTTCGGTCCGCCCCGATAGCCGCGCTCAGGATGCGGCACAGACCATCAAGCCGACGAAGTACTCTCTCCGTGATAGTTGCCGAAAGACGAACAAAGCGGATCACCCATTGGTTACCTGAGGTCATGTTGACAAAAACCAGCTTCCAGTAGCTTGCGCCAGGTCCGCGCATGCGACGGACCCGAAGTCCGGTGGATAAACCGACGCGATTGATGCAGAATCGGGGATCAATTACAGTCACGCTAAAGAGGCAACACCATGAATCCAACTCGCTGTCTGCTCAGCACTTTGGCGCTCGCTGCTGTTTGCTTGGGCACTCAAGCAAACGCTGACCACCATGAGGAAGCGGAGGCCATGACACTTCAGAGTCTTGCCACCGGCGACCACCGCAGCGAAGACAACATCGCCCGCAATGCCTGGCGCCATCCGGTTGAAACTCTTGAGTTTTTTGGCCTGGAGGCGGATACAACCGTCATCGAAATCCTGCCCTCTACCGGATGGTACACGGAGATCATCGCTCCCTTTGTTCGTGATCAGGGCAAATATTATGCGGCGCACTTTTCACCGAATGCTGCGCAGGACTTTATGCCCAGGATCAGAGGCCTGTTCGAGGAAAAAATCTCCAGCGACCCGGAACACTATGGGCGCATCACCGTCAGGTCACTGAATCCCCCACATGAAGTCATTATTGCCCCCCCGGCTAGTGCCGATATGGCTCTGACCTTCCGTAACGTCCATAACTGGATTATGGCCGGTCAGGAGCACGAATTCTTCGCGGCTTTTTTCGCTGCGCTGAAGCCCGGCGGCACGCTAGGTGTTGTCGAGCATCGGGCCAGACCCGACGCCAGCATGGAGATCATGGAAACTACAGGATATGTGACCGAGGCCTACGTCAAAGAGGTGGCTGCCGCAGCAGGGTTTGAGTTTGTTGAATCTTCTGACATAAACGCGAACGCCAAGGACAACACTGATCATCCCGCAGGGGTTTGGAGCCTTCCGCCCACCTACAGAATGGGCGAGGCTAGCCGCGAAGATTTTACCGCCATCGGGGAAAGCGACCGCATGACGCTGAAATTCATCAAACCAAGAAGCTGACCCAAACCCCGGAAGCTGCTTTGGACCGACAGAAAGCCGCCGCTGAGGCGCTTGCCCAGAGCCGCGTTCTTGAGGCACTCGCCCCCTATTCACCGACATTAGTGGGCACGATCTGGGTCGGCCTTGACCTGACCGAAAGCGATATCGATGTAGTGCGCTGCTTCAAATGTCGATATTAGTTTGAGCAGGACCTCAATGAGACACTCGGCGACCTGAAAAACGGGAGGTGTCTGCGACTCGCCATTAAAGCTGTACCAGACTAGTCTGATTACCTGATCTCGAATTCCAGCTGATCGAATGCCAACCAGGCGTCTTGATTTAGAAGGTCCTCACCGACTGAAACGGCAACCGCATATAGCTGATAGACCCCAGCCGGCACGTTACTGTCTAGCACGGTATCAACCAGCCCGACACTGAACCCTTTGCCCAAATCGACATTCTCAGCCAGCGGCACCAGTTCACCGAACAACAGCGCGTTTTCAGACGAAGCAAATGCCGCCAGTGCGCCGTCTGGCAGCGCGATGACGACATAAAAATCGGCAGACTGACTGCCGGCACTGTGCACACTCAGAGACAGTTGCTCACCCGGGCGAAAATCCTGCTGATTCAGGACCAGTTCGGCGGTCGCATCAGCCTTGAGTGCAGCGGGCTTTTCACAAACACCCGCTCCACGCTCAGGCACTGCCTCGAGGTTGTTCAGAAAAGCAAGCAAGTCGGTAAATTCTGTAGCGGTCAGATTGGCAGTCGCGCCATGCAGGTCTCTGGCATTCATTGCGGAAAACAGGATTTCCAGAGATGCGGCTGACCCGTCATGGAGATAAGGCGCAGTCCGGTTGATACCACGAAGTGAGGGCGTATCAAACAGCGTCCCTTTGCGCTCAATAGAGTCTGTGCCGGTACCCACATCGTGTCGGAGCCCATCGGTGTAAGCTGGAGGAATATGGCACTGGGCACAGCCAGTTGTCTCAGAATTGAACAGCATCTGACCCTGCAACGCAGATGCTGACATTGACGTATTTGCCGGCTCGAACTGCAGGCTCGCCAGATACAGTGCCAGATCATCTAGATCCTGAGAACGCCCGCGGTTCGCCGGCGCCTGATCACAGGCCGGCTCACAGTTACTGGAGCCGGAAGTCAGACCTGTACCGGCCTGGGTAACGCGCACGGCGAGTTCAACGTCATGCAACTCGTCAAGATCCCCACTCCAGTGAAATGGTGGCGTGTCCGCCACGCCCAGCAAACTCGGCGTATTCCTGGGGCCGTCTGCAAAAAACCAGGTTCGTCCATCGTGCTCACCGTCAAAATGACAGGTTGCACAGGCAATCCAGTTATCCCTGGCCAGTTCTGGCCGACTGGAATCGTTGAAGATCCGCTTGCCATTGAGCAAGGGCTGAGCCATTGGGATGTCGGTGGTTTGCACCTCGTCGGTCACCTTCAGCGTCTCGGCGTCAATAACTGAGAGCGTGCCGGACAGGGTATTGTTGACGAAAACCCGGTTGCTGACCGGATCAAAGGCCAGTCCCCTTGGATTCGCCCCTACTTCGAGGTTGGCGAGGCCTCGGGAAGTTGCCAGATCGATGACGGACACGTCATTACTCGCGCTGTTCGCGACGAACAATCTGTCGCTGGAGTCCATCACCGCGTCAAGTGGTATGCCAACCGGTTGATCGACGACATCAAGAGCCAGTCGACTGGCCCGCATTTCAGTCCTGGTCAACAAGTTCAGAGACGTCACCATCGGAAAGACGGTGGTATCAAAAAGCAACGATTGGTTAGCGCTGTTGGAAAATGTTTGCGGCAGATATGCCCTGCGGCGGTCGTGATCCAGAACCAGGGACTGAGAGATATTTGCGCTGGAATTGACGTTAATCCTATCTGTTAACAACATACGTTGAGTATCAATAATACTGACGTCCCCGGTAAAAAAATGCGTCACATAAAGAAGCCCGGACTGGGCGTCCAGGCGAAGTCCTCTGGGAGCAGAATCGACACCGATTGTAAGAAGCGGAAGAAAACTCGACCGATGAATGACCGACACAGAATCCGATTTCTGATTGGCCACATAGATATATTTGGCGTCACTGGCCACGCCGAAGGGCGCGGCGCCGACCGCCACACACCCCGCCAGCGAATCTGATTCCAGAGCTATCACTTCCAGCGTATTGGACTGCCTGCTGGTGACAAAAGCCGTTCTGCTGACGCTGTCTATGGAAATTGCCTGTGGAATCCCCGGGATGGACACTTCCGCGCGCTTCCGGATTCCACTGCGGACGTCGAATACGGAAACGGAGTGCGAGTCCGGGTTCACCGCAAGTAACTCAGCCGTGGCATCCGACAGCGCCAGAGAACCACTTTGTGCCAGAGCAACGCCACGATGCAGAAACAGCACCGCCAGCATCAATGATAACCGGGCAGAGACTCCGAGAAACACTCTGAATTTCCTGAACTGACCATCAGATAACTCGAACAACAACTTCACCGCTTAATTCTGCTGGAAGAGGACTATTAGCTCAGCGTCATTCTAGAACATAAGCCCGAAAAGAATAAGACACGGCTTTGATTGAACCAGGGATTTCCAGTTAATGTGGACAGGCCATGAGGAGCACTTCAAGCAATCTGTCTTCATCTCGGCCGTGCGACGAGTCTGATCTCCGGCGCACCTCGCCAGCCCCAGCGAAAATTGGTTATGATGCCTAACCACGTGCCAGTCAGACTCTTTCTGGCTGAACGCAATCTTAGTTGAATGATAACATCCATAATCACGCGGGGAAGCTGCAGGGGGCACGTCGCCATGAGTCTAGATATTGAATTCCATTATGATTTCGCAAGCCCGAACACCTATTTTTGTCACCGCCTGATTCCGGGTATCAAAGAACGCACGGGCGCAAAAATCACTTACTGCCCGGTGCTGCTTGGCGGGATTTTCAAGGCCACCAACAACCGCTCCCCAATGGAGCAGTTTGCCGAAGTCAAAAACAAAAAAGAATATCAGGCACTGGAAATGAAGCGCTTCATTGCGCGCCATAAATTCTCAGACTATCGGTTCAATCCGCACTTCCCGGCCAATACAATTCATCTGATGCGAGGCGCCGTATTTGCCAGCCATCAGGACTACTACACGCGCTATATTGAGGCCATGTATCAGAGTATGTGGGAACAGGGCAAAAATATGGCGGACCTGGAAGTGATAGCCGAAGCCTTGCGCGAACATAACCTGCCCGCCGATGACATTGTCGCGGCGGTGCAAGACCCCGAGATCAAACAAGAGCTCATAGACAACACCAGCCACTCGGTCGAGCGTGGCGCCTTTGGCTCACCGACTTTCTTTGTCGGGGATGAGATGTTTTTCGGTAAAGATCGGCTACTTGAAGTCGAAGAGGAAATCGTCAGCCAGATGCGATAGGCGAATTACTCTGCTCGGTCGAAATACCTCACCAGTTCTATTGGCTCACGAAATGAATCTGGCTGGATTGTCATTTCAATGCGCAGTCGATTACCGCCAGACTCAAGAGTATAGGTTTCAATGGTGAACCCGCCGTCTCTTGGTCGCCCTTCCACCGCCAGCGAATTGCCCTCGAACAGGCCCGAGGAGAAATCGGTACCGCCTTCACTGTAGTAACCGGTTGCCGACGCGCGGCGGCGACGGCCATCTGAATGAAATACCCGCTGGAAATCGTCCTCATAGGTGAACCGAAGTTCAGGTTCATTCACCTCAATTGTCAGGACATCATCGTAAGAGATGCGGTCATAAAGCTCATGTTCCGGCGGACCGCCTCGGTAAAAATCTTCCTGACGATTAAAGAACCCGCGGCTACCCTTGCCGCCACCGGCTTCAATTGCCTCTTCCACCTGGTCGTCTGTGTTGTCGCTCAGCTCCTCGTTGATCACCCAGCGGCCTGACAAACCTGTTCTTATTTCTGGTGCCTGCGCTGAGGCAGGGACTGCCGAAAAGGTAATGAAAAGGCTGGCGATCAGCACTTTGAACAGGCATTCTGTAGGCATAATAAAGCGGCAAAACAAGGCTAGAACAGGTCATTCAATCCGCTTTGACGTCAAAGTTCAAGTCTGGGATTTCAGCGCGTATCTGCCTGAGACGCAGGCAAAGCAAAGAAAATACTGGAATCACCGACCAGACGCCGGGCCGCGAGAATCACCAGTACGAACAGCAACAGGTAGTACACCGGAAAAGCGGCCAGCGCATCCAGAAAAATCTGCTCATTGAGCACTTGCCCGTCGACTTGCGCATCCTGACGATACCGCAGCGTTGCCACCAGTGTGGTGTAGAGCAAGCTTGCTGTCCCTAAACCGAGATTCAGCGCCAGCCCCTTGAAGCTGAGTACGGTCGCGCGTATCTGCGAGTCAGCCTCTCGGTTCAGATAGTAGCTGGCCTGAAACTGCACCATACCCATCATGGCAAATGCTCCAATGGCAAATAAAACACCCACGATTGGCACGGCATAGCTGATGCCGATCAGCCCTGCCATGAGTACTGCAGACAAGAACAGGAAATTGAAAAAGGGAGAACACTTGCTGACCAGAACCCGTGAAATACGCGCGTTCAGGATGCCGATCAAAGACATCCCCGCGCCGATAAAACCAAACCAGGAAACTGGAATGTCGATCAGGCGGTAGTATTCGCTGGCCAAAACCACAAACTGGCGGGCCACAGAATCTAGCGCCAGGGCCGCCAGAATGACGAGCAGCACGAAGCGATGGTTCACTGTCCAGCTGGCAACGCGGGAAATCTGGCGGAAGGGTTCCAGAAGAGAGCCCTTCGACGAAGCCTTGTTCCGCGCCGCATCAATTTCGAGGTCATTAAAACCGAGCGCTGTGAACAGCACCAGACAGGCGGTAAACAGTGTCAGCATCAACGGCAGACGGACAATCACAGATTCTTCAAGCATCCAACCCGCATTCAGCAAGGCCAGACAGCGGTTAACGACTAACGGATCATAGGCGAATGCGCCCAGAATCATTGTGGTGAAAAAGCCGATAGACACGACCCATGTCGTCCGCTCCAGAACTTTAGCCCATTCAGCCTCCCGCCCCAGAGATTTGAGCGAATCATAGGCCAGAGCTTCGTCAGTACCGCTGGCAGCCGCTTCCGACAAACCGGAAAAGATTCTATTGAGCAGGAACACGAAAAACAGCAGCGGAGAAGCACCCAGTGGCACAAAGACAAGCAGAGTCATCTCCAGCACCATGAGCAGTGCGGCAAATACCAGCAATCGCTTATGACCGATGATATCGGCCAGAGCTCCTGATGGCACTT
>Ga0160423_10004292_pt1 | contig 11731 bp, 3 predicted proteins | sample CRUFie14St8metaG_FD_108191 | JGI IMG/M metagenome (GOLD analysis project Ga0160423, IMG submission 108191) | Marine microbial communities from the Costa Rica Dome - CRUD Field 142mm St8 metaG | ecosystem: Environmental > Aquatic > Marine > Oceanic > Photic zone | place: Costa Rica: the Eastern... | reverse complement strand
GGATCACTGTTGACGGTGCCTGTTGCTTTCCAACAATACTTGTCCGCTTCCTGGTCATTGGTCACACTCAATGAAACGATGACTTCGGTGGATTCTTCGGACCCAAGTGTCACCTGTGTTTGGGAAAGTTCTGGCGATAAACTGCCAGGATTTGAACATCCAGATGCTTCGTTATCTTCGTTGATTTCGAGGTCGATGGTCGCTTCTTGCTGACCTGTATTTTCAACGATGAGCGACCATTCGGTTGTATCTTCTCCTCCCCAAGTTTTCGTGGAGACTTCCATCGACAGGTCGACACCGAACAATGCGCTTCCTGAACCATCACCTGCTGTTGTCGTGACGGTTGCTGTCTCGGTCGCTGGTTGACCAGGCGGGTCAGGTGGTTCAGGAGCATCTTGAGCATTGGCGGTTACGGTCGTGTCACACGAACCTTCTGCAGTTTGTGTAAGCGAAATGTTCATGCTGGCCTCCTCATACGAACCTGCATCAATTTGGCCTGTGATTTGTGTGATGGTTGATGTATAGGCAGTGCAATCTTGTTCCGTTCCTTCAGCGGTACTCAACTGAACGGTCACTGCATTTGAACCCGAATTGTAAACTCGCACGGTGTATTCCCCTGCTTCACCTGGGTTGATGGTTTGAGCAGAAGGTGTTACCGTGACTTGGATGCTCGCATCCCTCGCACCATCGGCTGAAGCCAAGGGCGCAACAAGCGGCAACATCGAGAACATCATCAATGAAATCAAGAGAATTGCGAGGCGCTTCTCTTGCTGAGTTTCCTGCATTCGCGACCCTCCTTCATTCTGCGGGGGGCGTTGACCTATCAAAAGGATGTCCTTTGTTGTTCACGAATCATGCTGAAACGAAGCCTTCCGATGAAGCGCCACAATTTGTGCATGCATCCACCGATTGGCACGTTGGTAGGTTTGCGTGATATCTCGCACCGCAACCCGGGCAACCTTTCATTGGACCAAGGATGGGCGATCTGCATGACCAACATGTTGGCGCGGGTTGTTGCGATGGTGGTTGAATAAGCGGTGCTGGCGCAGGCGACTGTATCTTTGCACCCTTTGCTCGAAGAACAACGATCAGGACAGCTAAGAAGCCGAAAACAAGGGCAATTCCAGTCCCTATGAGCAAGGGAACGTTTCCTTCCGAATCAGCGGTATCAAAGGAAGCCGTAATATCGATATCGATTGCTGTTGAGGACGTCTCGACTTCGTGAATTCCAGAGACTTCGAACGAGAGTTGTTGCATGCCCTTCGACGTACCTGTTAATTGGATTGTGAATTGTTGAGAATCACCCGCAACTGCATTGACGATATCTTCACCGACGATTGATGCGTCAAGACCGTCCGATGTCTCGAGAAGAAGTTGATGGGAAAGAGCGATGTTGCCCGTGTTCAATACGCGTACCTGAATCGTTCCTGAACCTGTATCGTCAAGACTAGAGAGACCTGTTATCTCCCACTCAACACTCCGTTGTTCGGCCACGAGCATGCTCGTCCCTTCGGTTATGGAGACTTCATCGTCGTACAACGTGAACGAAAACGATGGTTGCGAGCCTACTTCGAGTGTGAGTGGAAGAATAATCGAACAGACGACTGGGACAACATCGTTGGTTATTGTTGGGACATCGGCGCATTCACCAAAGACGCCGAGCGAAAAGGAGGTTGAAATCGATGGACTCCACGCAACATCTGCTTCGTTCATCAATAACCACGTGAAGGTCATTTCTTGACCTGCTGGATGCGCTCCGGGCCCAAACGGGTGATCGAATGTTTCTCCGCTCTCAAATTCCAATTGTAAAAATGTAAGCGATGGTTGAGGAAGTTCCAACACGTTGAGCGTATCTGACCAACTGAAGCGCTCGGTTCCAACATCAAGATTGAGTTGAATTGGTCCGGAGAGAGCGTTTCCGTTACCTTGGATTGAAATGAGGATGTTCTTCGATTGTTCCGTCCAACCCATTTCGATGGCTTGCAATGGCGTCTGTACAGACCATCCTGTTGGCAACGATAAACTCGGCATAAGCGTCATATCGACGTTTCCACGATTTTCAATCGTGAACAAAAGATTGAGCAATGCATCTGGACGAGGCGTTCCCAAATCAGATTCGAGAATGAGTTCAACTTTGCGCACTTCCATGACTTCGAGTGGAATGTCGACTTCCCAGTTTTGCGATGGTTCAGTTTGCGATATCGCAGTCAGCGTGACCGTGCGTGGCGTTCCTGCGGCTGTGGAAACCTGAGGTGGTGTAAATTGCATGCTCACATCCATCTGTCCACCTTTTGCAATCAAGCCAGTTGAACCCGATGTGGCACCAGGATCGTTGCTCAAATCGGTAAATCCAGCACTCCAGCCCGCTGGTGCTTGCAAAAAGAGATCATAACCAATCTCTGTGTTCCCATCATTGTAAACTCGAACGGTAAGGTTGGTTGGATTTGATGGATGAACCGGCACAACGGTGTAATCGTACTCAACTCGGAACTCGGGGATATCGAGAACATACAGATACACCGACAACGGATAGGTAATTGCATTGTCAACATCCAAGCCTACCAGATCGATACGGTACAGTCCAGGCTCAGGCGCTTCTGGATACACAACTGTCAGGGAAACATCTGCTGTAGCTTTGCCTTGAAGTGTGAAATTCGATGCAGTCATTCCAAGATACCATGGCATTTCCGTCTCATCTGAATCGAGATAGATGCCAATTACATCAATGGACGCATTTGTCTCCAACAATGCTGTATTCTCGAGAGTCAGGTTCCAAGTTGACGTGGTTTGTGAAGCAAATTCAACTTGCCGTTCGGCAAGATCTGCTGTAACTTTGACACCGGGCGCAGTCACATCGACAATGGTTGTCAAAACGTTGTTGTTCTCTTGAATTTCTTCGATTGCATCATCAGGGTCGATTACAAGTTCAAGCGTTGCAGGTCCTGATTGTTGGGGCGTCCAATACCATGTTGATTGACGACTCGCACCTGGATTGATGTCGACCGTACTTCGATCGAGTTCTGTTCCATCGACCATGAATGCAAGATCAACCGATTCCGCCTTGATGTTCCCTCCGTTGAACACTTGCGTAGTAAGACGGACTTGATCACCAACTTGTGGAATCGTGACATTCAACAGCATCGAGTTGGCAACGACTTGTGGATCAGGTCGTAAATCGTTGACACCTTGTCCCGAGACTGCGATAGCAAATGGCTGTACGCCACTACCTGCATGGTAGGCATCTTTGACGCGAACTGTCCAAATGCCTTTCATTGCCATATCGATGAGAACGACTTCGAGATTGTTGATGTCGTCTTTTGTTCCAGTCGTGGTGGAACGCCCATTTGCGAAATCATTTCCAAGATAGACCGTTCCATCCGGTGATTCTACTTCAAGATCGAGATCATTGACCAATGCCTTGCTGGCAAAGCGACTGCCTCGATAATCGGACCATGCAAGGACCGCCTTCAGTTGCGAATTCGCATATGTGACATTGAATACATACGATTTTGATGCACCCGAATTGGTTAACACGGAGCGGTCATCAACCCAGATTCCACGCCCTTGGGATGGAGCAAGTGTTTCTTTGAGATTAACTCGACCCCAGCCTTCATTGTTGTTTGGAATGTCTCGAGTGTTAATGTCCGTAGCACCAAGAACGAGAAGCGCCTTAACAAGGGCACCTTGAGGCGATGGACGCTGTGCGATCTCGATGAGATATTCTCGAATCAATGTAGCCGCACCTGCGGCATTCGGTGTTGCCATGGAGGTTCCCGTATACTCGAGATACCAGGTCGATTGCCAACTTGAACCAGCAATGTCTTGTGCTTCTTGCGCACGACACGACCGCACATATCCGCCAGGAGCGATAATATCGGGTTTAATACGACCGTCATCGGTTGGACCACGTGATGAACCTGACATGAGATTGTCCGGCGCACCGCTGTATCGTGCTTGGTGGTTTCCAACAGTTACTACGTTCTTCGCAGTTGATGGTGAACCAACTGTTCCCGCACCCGGACCATCATTTCCAGCTGCAAATAAAATCGTGAGTCCTTCTTGTCCGTTGCTCACTTTGTCGTAATTGAACGATCGATCATCAACGGCCTCAGCCTCTGAAGTGTATTGCCCCTGTGTCGAGGTTGCCGCTGAACCCCACGAGTTTGTGTGAATTCTTGCACCAGCACTGTATGCTGTGTTGAGCAAATAGTTGAGAGAGGGCGAAACAAAATTGCCAGAATTATCGTTTTCCATTGCCTGAAAATACAGTTCGGCATCTGGTGCAACACCTGCATAACCACCCTTGCTTCCATCGCCAAGTACGGTGCATGAGACGTGGGTTCCATGGCCAGAATGCTTGTCTGCTGTTGAGCCATCACCAATTACATCGTAATTTCCGACGACACGTGTACCAAAATCACCATGATCCTCATCCAACCCTGAATCTGCTACAGCAACGATTTGACCAGAGCCGTCAAGGTCGGTGGTGAAATACGAACGCATCGTATTGATCTTCATGTGATTTTTCGATTGATCGTTGTCGATTGTCATCTGCGGTTCAAATCGTAGCCACATCACGGATGGTTGACGAACAATATCGAGAAGGTTGTCAACAGCAAGATTTCCACGATACTGTCCTTGATCGAGGTGGTTTGCATCATCGAGGGCAATCATAGCGACGTTAGAAAGCGATTGCTGGATTGTATTTCCATCTGAATCAGCAATTGAAACATCGTCGAGTTGCTGATCATCCCACCAACCTTCAAGACGAACTTCTTCTCCGTGGACTGCTTGAATTCCATCTTCAAACATCATTGCATCAAGGAACGTATCATCGAGGAACATGGCAAGCGGCACATCCCATTGAGCAAGGACTGCAGGCTCGTTTTGAATTGCAAGGAAGGCGGATGAGGTACCTTGAACCATCAACCCAGAAGGTGAGACATATTCCCGTACCTTAAGGCCAGATATTTCTGCAAGTTCTGAGCGAACCTCGCTCATATGACGAGCATTGTCGATGAGAAGAAGTTGAACATCCATCCGTGGTTCGAGGACATCGGTGCTCAAGGGTCGGTTGAGTTCAAGCCCATTGACGGAAAAGATTCCTAGGCGGGAATGGGCTTCAATTGGGCGTTGTTCTTCGATCATGGATGATGAATACGTGCCAACAAAGTCGGAATACGCATCCGTTCGGATCGAGAAAAACTCAACGTTTCGATCTAGGTCGAGAGTTGGTAATGCGTCGGAATCAGGACGGACCATCGAACTCCATGGACTCATCAACAAAAGGATGAGAATTCCGATGGCAAGACGGGTTTGTCGCTCCATTACTAACAACCTCCCTTAGATGACGCATTTATCGCTATGGGTCATTTGTTTGAACAATCCCATCAAAACAACCGAGTTGTTGTCTCGACCTGATCGACAAAGATTTCAGAAGCATACGTTCCAACAACGTGATTCGCTTCAAAGAATACCTCGCTGTTGTCAAACATCGTATATCGAACACTAACTTTGAGTGTATATTCGTCCCAGACTGTATATCCAAGGACAATCATTTCCAAATTATCACCTGCTAACGATGAATGTGCTTTGACAACCTCAACTTCCACCCTCATACTCTGAATCAGTACATCTTGAGCGTCAAGAAATTGAACATCAACCACGACATCTCGAATGTCTCGACTACCATCATTTTGCAACTCTGTCATAATCAAATGACCACCACGTTGCATGTACGCAGTATGGATTTCAACATCATCACGAGGAATGACCCAGTACCATCCACTGGCGATCAAACCAACCATCAGTAAGAGAATCAATCCTGCAATGGCGACACGAACAGGATTGATATCACGGATACGTTCCTTGACAAAGAGAGCAACTTCTTGTGCTTGGCGATAGGCTTCAAGTTGTTCTGGATCGTTCAGATCAAGACCCATGTTGTGGGCTTCTTGACGCTGGGTCATTTCCAGCAAACCCATGGGTTCTGCAGCGACGATATCGTCTTCATGAACCACCAATTCATCATCCATGTTCTCACCCAAAAATCATTGCAAGCAGCGAAGCTATACCCGACGTAAATGGCTCTACAACCATGATGTGGCGTGTTTCAACGGAATTGCCTGTTAATGTGCTTACCACGGAAAGATCCGTAACAACACCATTCACACCAAGCGAGGTTGATGTCGGAAGAATTCCGGTAAATTGGGCGTCGAGCAAAACACCTCGGCCATCGACTTCCAAGTCACCGAAGAGCGGGGCGTAGACGCCGGGTTCAATGTGAACTTCAGCACTTGAAACAAGCCGTCCTGTGGTGATGTCATCGAGAACGATAACAGGGAAGCCGAGTGGTCGGTAGATGGTGATCGTCGCACCTTTGAGATTCTCTCCAACGATCTCGAAACGATCGAGGAACACACCAGGAGCCGCCGGTACATTCGTTTGTCGCATGTACAATTCTTCAACACCTTGGTCCGACGATACAATGCGTACACCCCAATCTTCCGTCGTTTCCAACTTGAAGGTCTTGGGGAGATTCTTTGCAATTAACAACGTATCTCCTTTCGCATCGATTGCTCGTCCACTTGCTTCAATGTACATGTCCATCTGATCTGAATTCGAAGCATAATCGAGCGTCATCATACCTTGGAAGGATGTTTCTTGTCGAATGTCATAACGCGTATCTGGCTGTGCTGTAAGCGTCATGTAGGAAGGAACGTTTCGGAAGAACGTTGTCGCTGGCCACCAAAATCCATCAACAAATCGATGTTGTTGAATCATCATCGATTCCACACTCGTTTGTTGGTTTTGTTGATCCAAAGGAACATCAACGCTTAATTGTAAGACGTCACCAATCGTCGCTTGGAATTCTGTCTTTCGTGGAACAGTCTCAATAAATGTCTCAGCACGTACAAGATTCTCTTGATCGATAAAGACAGCGTAAGCATACTCCAATTCTTCCCCGATATCATAATCCATCTCGATGGAAAGTCGAGGAACCGTGAGGTTGTCCTGTCGAGAAAACGTTGCCGATACTGAAACATCCCTCGATTGGCTGGTATCAAAACCAAAGATTTGCAATTCTGTCGCCGATTGTTCAATTCCATTCATTGTGACAAACAGATGCTTCCTCGCTGGCAACCAATCCGTTAGTTCCATTTGGAAATTGTATGTTGGAACCCCATCAGGCAGTGAAAAGATGTAATCAATATCGATTTTACCGGAGGGCAATTGTGGTAACCAGGTTCGTAAATGCCAGCTTCGGCGTTTCTCAAACGCTACGCCAAGTTCTTCCAATAATTCGACATCGATACCAACCAGTTCTCGTTCAGTAATGATTCCATCATCGAGATTCGTCATGAGTGGATAGGCAAACGAAAGATTTGCCTGCGCAAATGTTGTTTCAAGAAGTTCGATTTCTTCAGCACCGATGATGTAATCGGCAAGAATTTCATCGATGGTTGCTCGTTTCGATTCTGTGAGATTGGTCAGTTTTGAAAGATTGAAATCGACAACCGTTCGCTCCAATGCTTGCATATCAAAACCATGTTGCCACTTCGGTTCATCGACTGTAAGCGAACCTTTGCGCATATCTGCAACGATATCGAAACTCTCGCCCGTTGTCATATCAAGACCATAAGCAACATCGGTCGCTTCACCGGTCGAATCACCCACGTTGGCAACGAGGCCATAGACCAAATCGTTGACCAAGCCTCCAATACCAACGACGTCGCCTAAGAAGAACGACAGTGCTTCAACACCTTCGCCTTCGCCAAAGTCAGGAATTTCAATACCACTTGAATCAAGATCGCTCGGAAGAACGATTTCAAGATTGGCTGGAAGAGGTTCGAGTCGCATCATTCCATTAAGTCCCAAAAATGGGTCGTCATAATTGCTAACGTCTTCCATTGAGATACTGAACGGCGAAGAGACCTGTCGTTGCAGTGCATAACGTGCACTTCCTTCAGGACCTGTTGAATTTGGATCGATTGGAGAATAACGCTGGACAGATTGAATGTTGGAAATTTTCGCACTTAGTGATGCTTCCGCCCGGTCCGTATCAACCCAGAAACGGAAGTGGTCGCCATCCATCGTTAGCGGCGTCGTTGCATTGGTCATTTGAACCATAATCGATGTAATCGGCGTTTGTGCTTGGAATCCAATATCATCACCAAGATTCAATTGGAATTGAGCCGGCAGTCCTTCAAGGCGTATCGCATTTCGTTGTAGTCCCTGCTCGCCTCCATAGGTAATCGTTCCGATAGGTTCGCTTGCCGTATAGACCAATTTCGTGGGATCTTGTTCGACACGTAAATCGCCAGGCCGGTTTGAGATCATGGCGGACTGTGCTGTGACATTCTCGAAGTTGGTTCCCGAATGTCGGATGTGACCAACGAGGAGTTGCCCAGATTGTTGGCCTTGTAATTCAAGCCCGCGTACGCTTGTAATCGGATCATAGGATTGGTAAACGCGCGAAATATTCGATACGCGTATACTCATCGCTACCGGAACAAGTGGGTCAACAGGCCCATCTCTTCCATTGACTTGATCGATTTCAGTATCCTGAGATAAGAGAATGTGATCTGTATCCGATAAGGAGGGATGATCGCTACTTCCAATCGCCAACGAAATTTGTCCAAGACTTCGGGGACTTCGAACAGAACCATCGCTCCATGTTTGTCGAACTTGGCTCAAACAAAGAACCTCAATTTCGCCACCAGAACTACCAGCAGTACCAACAATGAGGTCTGGGAGTGAATTCAGAATAGCCCCCAAATCGAGAACAACCTCAACCAGTGTCAGCAATGCATTATCCAACAATTGAGAGATGGTATTCAAGTCAGGATTATCGAAATTTACTCGTGATAAACCCGATGAGGACAGTTGGAAAGTTCCCTTCAGAATGAGCACTTCTGGAAGATTCTCGACGTGAATCGAGAGTGAACTGATGTCGTTGGCATAACCACCACGCATCAATGTTGAATTATACGAGAGGGATTTAATGCGCTCTGTTCCTGCAATCATAATCAACGTCGCTGGAGGTGCTGCAGGATTGATAGGGAGTGTCAAATCGTTCTGATTGGCCGTTACATCGCCCGAGAAATTCTTGATGGCAAGAATGAATGAAAGTCGTTCTGGAATATCCCCTGGTAGATTCGCACTTCCGGGTGCTTCACCGATCATAGTGTAAATTGCATTGATTTCTTCTTGAGGCAGTGAACCTGAAGGGATTCCGCGTATCCACAAACGAGAATCGGTGATGTTACCAAAGGTCCCACCCTCAAGGGTGTTACTACGGTCTTCAAAGTAATGAAGCCACAGGTCTGCACCTACATCGCTGTACAACTCTACTGTATCGAAGGTATTGTCGCCAAGGTTGTCGTTGCGCAGGATGAGATCGACTTCTTCTGGAAGCGTGTTGGAGCCGTATTCAGGATGGAATCCAACATCGAGATAGCCCATGTCGATAATCTGTGTTTGACCTTGTTGGTCAACTTGATCGAATTGGATAAAACCTATTCCAATGCCATAACCACATTTGTGCGTTTCACTTTTCGAACCATGGTCATTGAAGACATCATAATGCGATTCTTCGCATTCGGTTTGTCTATTTTCGGCATCGGCGTTCGAATTTCGTATGGATATCGAGTATGGTGCAGAAATCGAAATCAGTGAAAGTGCATCTGCTGGGAGAGCGCCTCCCGTAAGGAAATCAGTGAGGAGACCGGCAATATTTCCAATCGTATTCGAGATGCTAAACCGGAATTCTTGGATTCCGACCTCAACTCTGAAATTGTTAGGTGGCTGTGTCAAGCGAGTATCGAGAACGATTGCATAGGATTGCGATTCTTGAATAGCTGAGTCGAATGCAAGTCCTTTGAGTAGTGAAACTTCCATATGTTCGAGCTCATCCCATATCGGATCGTTTTCATTCAAATAATCAATTTTCCATTGGAATGTTGGCCTAAGCCAAAGGGTATCGGGTATACTAGGTGGAATTTGCAATGGATTCAACGGTGGTTCAAATCCAAACCCTTCGTTGAGCGTGAGCAGCCCTAGTGCGGTCAATGAAATCGAGACATCGTCGACAGAGTCGCCGTCAATATCGATGTAGTTTTCAAACAAGACGAGGTTTGTTCCTACGAACAATTCACCAGTAAACGTCCCATATTCCCAAGCCTCGTATTGTGGGCCATTATCACGACTTGAGAAATTGATGTATAATGCGTACGTATTGATTCCTACAGCAAGCGGGTCGGTAATGTCCCATGATTCGAGTGAAAACAATGTCTGAACGAGATTGTTCGGCCAGCCTTCTGGTTGCGTGCTCGTATCCAATAGGACCTCATATGGACGTGGATGATCGGGTGCTGGTGGTGTCGTATCACGAAGTTCTGCTTGACTTAAATAACCGGTTGAATCGTTGAGTGGATCACCATCACGACTCTCTCTTTTCGCTGCTTCAACGAGCGCTAACGAGGAGGTCGATGCACCAGCAGCAACAATTGAATCATCGCTCGCTTCTTGCAAATCCATGAGATCGGTTAACTTCTCCATTAAGCCAAAATCGTCTCGCTCAACCGATACATCTGCCTGAACGGGTTGGAAGATTGGAAGAAGCAAGACCAAGACCAAAAATGTAGCAAGTCGTGTTCGTTTTGGACGATGCAATCCTGGCCGAATCAAACGAATAGCATCTTCGACCATATATCTAGGTTGAGGAACTCATATCTGAACCCATCCCCATCATGTGTGAACAATGGTTGGTTCTCTCAGGCAAATTTAACGCTGGAACAATTGTTCTGAAGAGCATGCTGGACAGATGACAATGGCTTCCTTGACTCCGATTGGCATTGGTACTTGGAATTGCAGTGAACAGTTGGAACACGTCCCTTTCAGCATATTCACATCTTCTGGAGGCGGTACTGGATCTTCCTCTTTCACAGGCAAGTCCGGAGCTGATGCTATTTGTTGAGGCAAGGCAATACCCGCCGCCGATGGTTTAGCACTGGTTTGAGGTTCAGTTGACTCCGAGTTGAGTAAGGCTGCAAAGTCATCGTCTTTCGGTGGTGCTGTCGTCGGTTTCGGTTCATCATCAAAGAACAAGGCTGCAGCTTCATTTGCTGCTTGACTTGATGCTTGAGAAAGTTGCATACGTGGCGCAAATTGGGCTTGAGGCGCAACCACTTGTTCGTCCGATGAACCGTAAATCGATTGAAGTTCAGCTTCTTTTCTGGCTTGCTCTTTCTCTTGTTCTGAGGCGATATCTGCGCTCAAATCAAGACCTGCGAGTTGCACAGCACTTGCAAACACGGGAAGACGTTGTGTTCGTTTAACCATTGATAGGTGGTTGACAGCTTCATCCTTTGGCAATCCTCTGTCGGTCAGGAGTTTGAGCGCAATTCCCGATTGCCAGCGCCGATAACCAACCATAGCAACTCCCATTGTCACCACACCGATGAGAAGGATGATTCCGAAGAGCGCATAGTCGGTCTCAGCAACCTCTACCTCGCTTACAATAACCGAAAAGGTGTGGCTATCAGTGTTGTTGGATGCATCGAATACGGTCACCACAACGGTGTTTGTGCCGACCTTATCGAATACGAGATCAACTCGTGAGCCGATATAATCTGGGTCATCAAGCCGATCGCCATTCCCATCCGTATCCTCTCCCGAATCCAAATCCCAATGGAATCGAAGATCGGTTGTCGCATCATAACCATCGGAT
>Ga0160423_10004291_pt1 | contig 11734 bp, 23 predicted proteins | sample CRUFie14St8metaG_FD_108191 | JGI IMG/M metagenome (GOLD analysis project Ga0160423, IMG submission 108191) | Marine microbial communities from the Costa Rica Dome - CRUD Field 142mm St8 metaG | ecosystem: Environmental > Aquatic > Marine > Oceanic > Photic zone | place: Costa Rica: the Eastern... | reverse complement strand
TGGTAATCCATATGTGTTATGCCATGTCTTTACAAAATGATCTGATGCTGCCTTACTTGCTGAGTATGGATTTCTAGGATCATAAGGTGTAGTCTCTTTGAAGACTTCAGTATCATCATACTCCAGAGAACCATACACCTCATCAGTAGAAATGTGATGGAACTTCTCAACCTCATGATGCAAACTAGCATTGAGTAGGTTGATAGTACCTATAACATTTGACTCTAAGAATGGTCTGTAGTTCTTGATAGAATTATCTACATGACTTTCAGCAGCAAAGTGAAATACCTTTCTTGGTTTATGTTTATCAAAGATATAGTTGACATTACTTTCATCTGAGATATCACACCACTCAAAAAGAAATTGTTTATCTTCAGGTATGTACTCTTTCTTTGCAGCATAACCTAGGTTGTCTAGCACAACAACCCTATCTTCTAATTCAGTATAGTTCTTTATATAATGTAGGAAGTTACTACCAATAAAACCTGCACCACCAGTAACAATATAAGTCATTCAGTTCCAAATTCATTTATTGTGGTATATAGGTTAGTATTTTGAACTCTACCATAGTCATCTTCTAGTCTTATAATATCATCTTCTCTACACTCACCACGTTGTACTTCTATAATAAGCACACCATCCTTACCACCTGCTAAACGATGACGTTGTTCTATACCAATATCAAAAGTGTCACCAGTCTTACACTCAGTCTCTAGATTACCTCTAGTAATAACACCACTACCCTTTACAACAGTCCAATGTTCTGAACGATGTAAATGATATTGTAAGGATAACCTTTGATTAGGTTCTACCCATATCTTTTTGACAGCATAATTATCACCTCTACACAGGGTTTTATACCATCCCCAAGGACGTTCACGTTTAAAACTCATCTAATAACACCTGCATTCATAAGATCATACTCTAATTCATCTATTATTATTTTATAATCCCTATCCTTATCATGGTAGAAGTAAGTATCTCCTTCCTTGTAATGGTTATACAATTTTTTGTATAAATCTGGGTGATCATATTCTAAATCTATTTTATCCTCTACTGCTAATAGTAATTGTGTTGTGTAGTTTTTGAATTTGGAAAGAAATGCACCCCTTGTCATTGTCTTTTGTAAGTTTACCATGTAATTATACCCTTATCTAGTCATAAAGTCAAGATACTTATTTCTTGTACATAAATTGACATTGATTGCTATTCTATACTCATCAGATGTTGTGGGAAGGGGAGTGTGAGGTGCAGTAGCAGGGAATATAATCAACTCTCCTTCATGTGGTTCATGCACATGATCTAAAAATGCTATACCACCATCGGCAGGTTTCTTCATATAAAAAACAGTAGATATATCTCTCTCTACTGAACTGTGGTCGTGCCATGTCATTTGATTTCTCTTTGCATTAGAAACATATACCCACGCTGTCCTCATCATGATGTCAATCTTAGGATACATCTCCTCTACTGTTTGCTGTATCTTGTCAAACAGTGGTTCAAAGAGGTGCATGTTGTTAGATGATATAGGAAACACATACTCTCCAGTCTTATATAATTTACGACTCCACTTGTGTTGTAAGATAAGTTTCTTACATAACAATTCAGGATCATCAGTCCAACTGAATCCTAGATCAACGGACTTCAAAGTCAAGTTTCCTCACCCTTCTTCTTCTCCTTGTAGTTCTAGATTTAGTTTTAGGTTTACTTTCTTCAATAAAATCTATCAAATCCATATCTATAGCAGAGATTTTATCATTCTCTACTGTCAAAAGATTATCACAACCACAACAAACAAACTTTGCTGATGGCACTGCTATCACAACACCACAAGCATGACACATTACTTTCATCGGTCTCCCCATATTTGTATAGATCTTCTAGCATACTTTGCTGTTGGTGAAATCATTGTAACATGGTGGTCTTCTGTATTAGTGTTCACCACTACCGTACCTGGCGATGGACTTATAACTTTTAGACTACCATCTTCAGCATCTTCCCATACAAAAAGACCACCCCATTTATGGTTCCACTCATTTAGATATACTGTGCAACCAAATACTCTACTATCACCACTCGTTCTAGCACTATCATTATGCCATCCAATACCAGAATACTTCAACCAGTAGTGGTAATTCATATTAAGATTACTGCAAGGTGGTAAGATACTAGAGATAGCATCCTTGATTATCTTTACAGTCTTGAAGGTAGGCACTGCTCTCATGCAGGTGCCAGGTATACCATCATATAAAGATGTTCCCCAAGTAGTATGACTTGAAGACCATCTTTGTGTTGGTAGTAAAGAATCTATCTCAGCATTACACTGATCTAGTACCTCTTTAGTTACCAGATTCTTGTAGATTAGCATTTACTTCTGCCCAATCACGATCAAATAATTCCAATCCTTTTTCAGTAAGGATATGATTATACATCTTATTGAATACTGCTGGTGGTATAGTACAGATGTTAGCACCATATTCAAATGCTCTACCAACGTCTCTTACGTTGCGAATAGAAGCACCCAGTATCTCAGTTCTTTTCCAGTTCTGTCTAGTATATATGTTGGCAATATCCTTGATGAGACATAGACCACCAAAGGAATTGTCATCCACTCTACCTACGAATGGTGACACATATGTAGCACCTGCTTTAGCAGCAAGTATTGCCTGTGTTGGTGAGAATATAAGTGTTACATTTACTCTTATTAGTTCTCTTGATAGTTCTCTACATGCAAATAATCCATCAGGAGTACAAGGAACTTTTATAGTTGCACACTGTCCAAAAACTTTAGCAAGTCTTCTACCTTCTACAACCATAGAAGGACCATCACCAACAACTTCCATGCTGATATCAGTCAGACCAATGTTCCTAAGTTCCGTATATACCTTCTCTGGATCTCTACCACTCTTCATGATAAGAGTTGGGTTTGTTGTGACACCATCAATCAATCCAGTAAGATAAGCATCATGGATTAATTTTGTATCTGCAGTGTCAAGAAAGATTTTCATTTATGTACCCGAAGTAGTTTAGATTTATAATACATTTTACCTTATTATCCGTCTGACTGACACCCCTGTGCTTCAAATTTGATGGAAAGGAAACAAACCTATTCTTAAAACACTTGACCTTCCTACCATTTTCAAACTCAGTGTACCCATCATTGGTATTCACATAGTATATTGCAGTGGTCATGTTCTTAGTAGGTGGGTTGATATCCGTATGCCAATTACTATAATGTCTTTCTGCTTTCAATGGTTCAAGGTTACCCTTGATCCTATGGAGTGCTACCATCTTCAGTTTATCTACTAAGGGTTTTAGTATCTCAAGATGTGAAGATTCACTACGTTCACACACACCACGGATTGAATGAAAGTTATAAAATTCGTGAGTGAATTGGTAGTTATTGATACTATCATCACCACTAACTTTCATATTATTATAACACCAAGGTAGCAAACCCCCTGTTATCATTGTCTTTTCTATCCTTTGCCAGTCTTTTGTAGATAGAAAATTATCTATTACTTGCATTTAGGTTACGAAATATAAATATATTAGCATAGATAGGGTGAAAAATCAATGAAGAGAATTCTCTTTACTCTTACGTTGTTGTCATTAGGTGCTTCTGTTCCAGTTAAAGCAGATATAACACACCGAATGACATCTTCGACACAGCTACAGGTTAATGCGGCTGCAACTCAGGTCTCAAGAATAGGAAGTACATATTCTGTATCTGGTTCTGGTGTGACCATGGATGTTGGTGGCGGTGGAACTGCTGATGGTAATGTTGGTGGTCTTGGTACGTTGACTGACGGAGTTGGTCAAGGATCAATCTCTACAGCGACACAAACAACCGCAGGTGGTTCATATACATTCTCTCAATCATTCATTGAAGGTGACGCTATACAAACTACAGCACCAAGTTTAGGTTCAGTAAGTGCATACTCTAATCAAACATCTACTGGTGTTGGTAGTGGTACTGGTACAGGTACAGTAACATCAGCACATACTGTAACAGCAGTTGGTGGTGGAACTGGTACTGTAACTACAGGACAATTCGTCACTGAATTACAAATCAACTAAGTAAGATGAGGAGAGTTTTATTACTACTTCTCTTCCTTATGCCTAGCAAGGCAATGGCAGTCCCCGTGGTCCCAAATTTCACCCAAGGCTCGATGACTAGCCATACAGAAACTACCAGTACTGTCACAGAAACCATTAATTCGATGGATTATGCGACAGGCTGGACGTATTCTGTATCAGGTACAGGCGTTGAACTCGAATCAGGTTCAACAAATGTAGCACCTGATGTTACCACAACTCATAACAATACCGTAGACGGTGTGACTACAACATGGACTGGACTAGATTTATCAACAGAAAACAAACCAAACTTTGTGCAGACAACGCCAGGTGCTGCGTTCCAATACACCGAACATTATTCAGGACCAGGCTTACAGACTCACACCGTAATACAGAGACAAAGTACCGTAACAAGCGTCACCGACACAACAAGTATATTTCAGCAATAATAGCGAGTCTTACTATAACTTCACCAGTACTAGCAAACACAGACGTTGGTGGTGTTAGTGCTACTGCTAATCCAATCGCAAATAGTTCTGGCTCAGTAACCAATCAAGCTATACAAGTTTTACAAGGACCTTATATTACCAACACCTATGGTAATGGTATACAATGCCAAGGTGCTACCATGAATGTTACGCCATTCGTAACGGGAAGTTTATCTCAACAGCATCCTTACGAGGACATCTTCCTCGATCCTGTCTACAACAATGCAGACAATAATGACGATGGCATACCCGACAATCCAGGTGAAATTTTATATCACATCCCTACTCGTACAGGTCAAAAGAATCAGACAAACATATCTTTAGGTGTATCTGCTACATGGTCAAAACCATTGGATAAAGAACTACAGCAGCAATGTAAGGATGCAGCACAAGCAAGTATTGAGTGGTTGAATCAACAAAATGCTAATAAGAGATTAGATTTTGAGATCGCAAGACTCAAGAATTGTGGAGAACTAATGAAGGCTGGAATTATGTTCCACCCACAGTCACCATATCATAAGGTATGTGCTGACGTTGTATTAGTAAACCCACCTGGCGTAGTAGCAAACCACACACACGAAATACCAAAGGTAGAAGCTAATGGTAGTGCTAGTGATCTAAAGGAAGTTACTATAGGTAATTTTAAATAATTATTTCTTCTTCTTGATAGGTGATAAACCTTTCTTCTCCCTATACTCATTAGTAAGTACCTCTTGACGAGTAGGTTTGATCTCCTTCTTACCAGTTATCTTAGTCAATACCTTTTTGATTAATGGTTTAAAAACCTTTAGTAGTAAATCTGCTAAAGGTTTTGCTAATAGAGCAGATGCACCAGCAACAGTAGCAATTACAGCAGTTGTTGTTGCTACTTGTGCAGAGGGTAGGTACTGTTCTGCTATATTCATATCTTCATATAATTCTACACATACAAGAGTTCCTTGTGGTGTCTTTTGTAACTCATGACCCACTACTTTTTCTTTTTGATTAGGTCCTACAGCACCAATACGTAGAGATGTAGCACCAGGACATTCTGGATCACCTTCTGTCTTAGGTATGACTGGTGTTTCTGGTGTAGTAATATCTGGTTCAGGTGGTGGATCAACCTTTGGTGGTGCTACATTTGAAAAAATTGTCAACTGTTCTGGTTGATAATTCATCGGTGTATACGATGGAGTATTAGCATCACAGTAAGTTACTGTCTTATCATCTTCTGCTAACTTCTTATTCTTAGTACCATTTGGATACTTGTTTTCTGGATGAACTTCTACGCAACCTGGTATATCTACAATGGGTTTACCAATGTAGAGAGTGACAGGTACATAAGGTGAATCAACATTAGGAACTTCAGCATCCCAAATACCTATCTTTGGAATATTTAATTGCCTAACACTTATTATCTGTCCATTTATATTAGGTATCTGATTTATTTCTGACATCGTACTCTACAATAATCTGTTGAGATTCTCTACCCATACTATTTGAAGTAGTAAAGTGAGTAACTTCAGCATCAGTAATCAATTCCTTCTCAACAATATCTTTTATCTTATCACCAACAACTTCTCTTAGTTCATGAGGTTTCTTATTATGCATTTTTTGATACTGATTAGCTGCCATGTTGTCTAAAAAATCATTAATCATTAGAACTGTCCTCCGTCTAGTGTTTCTGGTAATGTACCACGAGATCTACGAAGTTGTCGTAGTTCCTCGAAGTTCTTTTGTTTTGTGCCACCATCATACGGCCATGCATATCCCTCACCAATCATTTGTTCGTTGAGTGATACATTACCATCGCCAATGTATAACCAACCAAGCAACCTACCATACTTACCCACGCCACCTTTGAGTTCAGTTCTAATAGTGAGTTCATCATCTCCTTTAATAGCCTCTTCTAATTTGCTTTTTAACCAGTTAGTTGCATCTATTCCCAGTGCCTTCTCTTCCTTGTCCCTCGTCCTCTTCTCTGGCGTATCAACTCCTGCAACTCTAACTCTTTCTTTCTTGTATAAGTCAAACCCAAGATCAATGGTGACATCAATAGTATCCCCGTCAACAACACGATTAATCTTCGTTACTCGGAAGTTGTAACAACTCTTCCGACTTGGTGGAACCATGACTCCCATCACCCATCTCCATAAATGACATCTTTAGTATATAGTAGATATACCAAGACACTATTACGACTAGTATACCAACCATATAGATGACACCCCAGACTACCATACTTCTCCTATCTCTATTCCATAATCAACCTCTGGTGGTACGATAAGGACGTAACCAATACCTAGATTGAATACTCTTTTCATTTCTTCCTCTGGTATCTCACCAGTAAGCATAATCTTTCTAAAGATATCTGGCATTCTCCATGAGTTATAATCTATCCTTGCTTTCAATCCTTCAGGTATAATTCTATTTACATTCTCTTCTAATCCACCACCAGTAATGTGTGCCATACCAAGAATAGGTATCTCATCTAACAATTCCTCTACTTGTTTTGTATAGATTGTGGTTGGTGTCAGTAAATCTTTCGTGACTGCTAATCTATTTTCTCTAATTAAATGATTGACTACACTATATCCATTGCTATGTAATCCACTACTCGGTAGTCCAATAATTTTATCACCTTTACGAATCAAACTACCATCAATTACCTCATTCTTTTCTACAATACCAGTACAAAATCCAGCAAGATCAATATCAAAGGACATTGGGTGTTCAGCAGTCTCACCTCCCAGAAGTTCCATACCTGATAACTCACAACCTTTTATGATTCCTGTCATAATATCATCTACAACAGGATTGATTGTATTCAAAGAAATATAATCTAAAAAATACAATGGTTTTGCACCACTTGTAATCACATCATTCACACACATTGCAACTAGATCTATACCAATGGTTGTGTAATCTCTCAAGTGACTACATATGTTTATCTTTGTGCCAACACCATCAGTTCCAGATACTAAAACAGGTTCCTCATAACCTGAAGGAACCTTCATCATTCCATTGAACCCACCAATAGCAGGTACTTTCTTTTTGAGTCTTTCTACAAAAGCATTACCTGCTTCTATGTCCACACCAGCAGTTTTATAATCCATAATTTAGACATGTAACATCATTGCTTGCTTTAGTTCTTTAGCATGGTTTAGTTCGTCCTGTGCAATCTCTGCAATTTTAGTATCCTCTGGATGATATGCACTATACTTAGTATAGGTTTCAAATGCATGTTGTTCGATCTTCATGTTAATATCGTAGGCATTAGTGGGACTGGTAAGGTAGTAACCAACCATGATCCAATAGTATACCAAAACAAGATGTTTAGCAAGGAATCTATCAATCCAGTATTGATCTCCTCCTCTCTTCTCCATCTCTTCCAAGTGCTCTGTTTCATTTAATGCCTGATAGAAATGTTCTTTCATAAGATAGATGTGATCGGCACCACGTAGTCCTAATGACTCACGAAAATGTAGAACACTAATGAATGAGAAGTATGGTGCTCTAGCGATAACTTCTAGAACCCAGAATCTTTGGAAGTCTCTACCTCTGTAGAGAAAGTCTAAGACATAGATTGTTGTGTCTAAGACCCAAGTGTTGAATCGTTTCATTAGTCTCTTTGTCTCCAGTCATCAGATCTTTCCTGATGGAACCAGTCTACGACTTCATCAGGTGATCCAAAACCCCTTCGATGGTTACTTGAATCGGGGTCTCCTATATTCAAGTTATTCAGAAAAGACTCGTTCGGATTTGTGCTCATCCTACGAGCCTTCTGTAGCATTCCTCTAGCAGAAGTGTTTACCTTCGCTAATTTCTGTGCCCATATCATATCACTCATACTTACTTCTGTGCCAGAGGCAATATCCTTACAGATTGATTGCAATCTAAGACGATACTGTGTAGATAGCATAAAATATTTTTATTTGTATTATTATCTATACTAATAGTAATAGACTAAAGTGCATCAATCATGAATACCAAACTTAGATAGGTCATACTCAGGGATTTCTAATGGTTCACCCTTACGTGATATTGGTTCACCTATCTTTGCTAGGATATCGCCAGGTATTTTCTTTTTAGTGATGTCGTAGGGTATTGGTGCGTTTGATACACACACCCTAACACATTCCCATTCTTCTTCAGTGAGGATATAGGTATTACTCAACGTGGATAACCCCTTTCATACCTGCACCTGCATGAGGATCACATTGAAACTCATAGTCTCCAGACTCTGGGAAAGTAACCTCGAAACTTTCCCCACCCATAAAAGCCAAGTCTGAATGTGATAGTTCAGGATGATCCTTAACTACCATATTGTGTGGTGGTAGTTCACCATTTACAAATGTGACAGTATCACCTGCACTAATCGTGATTTCATTTGGTTCAAAGATAAGGTTTCCTCCAGAACCCATTGTGATTTCGGCAGCGTATGCCATGTTAGGTCCAAGAACGATTCCAATTGCTATGAATAGTAACCACCATCCTTGAAGAAGATATTTGAATTTGAATGTTTTCATTAATTAGTGTCCCATTGGTATACCAGAAGATAAGAAGTCGTAGATGTTTTCTACTTCTGTCTTGTGATCTGGTTTGCAGTAGTCAATAGAAAGAGGATGTTCCTTTAGGTAGGAAACATCCTCTTTACTGTGTTCTATTGCTTCGTATGCACTCATTGCATACTCGCAAATTTCGTAATGCTTGAGTTGGTTATCGTGATAACCTACTGTGTAATGTTTTTGTTGTGTTAGGGGCATGATCGTTTCAATCCCGTACTTTTTATATAGTACCAGATCTAGTGATAATTACCTAATAGAGTGTGGACTCACTAACAATTCTTATTCAGATCTTCTGCCATAGAACCTCCTATCTCAGCACCCTGATTACCTCCAAACATAGCAACCCAACCAGCAGCGACCCAACCAACAAAGGGGATACCACTAAGAGTAGGAGCAGCAGATGCACCAATTGATGTACCCACCAAACGTCCTGTTCCTTCTGCACTCCCGATTGCTTTGATACATTCTTCGCTTTTGCTACTGGGTTGTGTACCAGGCAAACTCCCGTAACTACCCCAGTCTTTTACTTGATATTCTTTCTGTATATGTACGTCACCATTCATCGTATACTCTTCAAGTATCTCTTTATTATTATTCGCCAATCCTAAGAAACCAGCCTTCTCTTTGACCTTAGTAGTTTTATACATGGTCTTTGGATCATTTGCTTTGTATGAAATAGCGTATCCTTCTTCCGTTACACTCACTTTATACGATGTATAAGGACCTACAGGAGGAGATATCACAGGAAATTTAGCTTCTCTCCTTGATAGGAGTCCTATCATAGCAATGTGTGAAATACCAAAGAGAGTTCCAAGACTCAATCCAATCCATTTTTTCATAATAAAACTCCTATTTACATTGTGTAAGGTTCATCCTTTTTCTTTGATGACTTAGGTGTCTCAGCAATAATTTTGAGTGGTGCTTGTTCTATAATAATAGTCTGTGTAGTACCACCAGTCTTACCAACACCATTTGGATTACCATTACCATTCATCTTCATGGTACCATCACCCTTCTTAGAAGCCGTTTGAATGCCAAAGCTAGCTAAAACTCCTGTAAAAACCGAAGCTATAAAAGTTGGATCAATTTTCTGTTGTGGTACACCTGGTATGGCAACATAATTTAATGTTAATATTCCACCACTCCAAACCAACACACCAAGACGAACAAATGTACTAATGATTGCTGCTTGTTCGTCTTCGTCTGGTAATATCTTATCCTTTATCTTACCAATTATACCTTTAGGATCTTCTTTCTTTTCTGTCATGTTTCTATGGTAAGGTAAATTATATAGGCTTCCATTCAACTAACACATCAAGGTCAGGTTTTCTAGTTTTATAACCCTCTCTTGTACCAGTCTTTATATTATATTTTCCACCATTTTTATGTTCTACAACATCACCTGTCCTTCTAAACTGACCGCTATCCTTCTCTGATGTTCCTGTATCCCAATCATAGTAACCTATACCAACATAACCTAATAACTGAGGATATGTTTTCTGATTAGGAATTCCACCTCCTTCTTTTATCATTCTATTCATGTAACTTTTTCGAGAGGTACACATACAAAGACAAAATGCTGAATTTAACTCATGTCTATTAGCAGCTAGAGCAATTCCATACATCAAAATTCCAGATGCTTGATCTGTCATGTACTTTGGATAGTCTGCTTTACATGGATTCCACCTGTTTTTATCTTCTACTACAGCAATAACATAAGGTGCTTCTATTTGAGCATTGAATTCACCTGTATGAGTTTCATAATACTTTCTGATGTCCTCTTCCCATTGCTGTTCAGTCCTATTAGTATCGAGGTAATAAGACAGTCTCATCTCCCTATTTGCAACAGCATCATATGCCATAAGTCTCTTCTCTTCAGACCATTCAGGACCGAAAATAGAGAGTTTATATGGAAAATACTCCCCCTTCACAGGAGAAGTATTGATTGCTTCCTGTAAGATGCTTTCAATAACTTCCTTACTAGGTGCTTTCTTTAGAAAATGTCTGTGGTTAATACGTCTATCTAAGAGATTAGTATCAATCATGGTAATGGATTGCCAGGTACAGGGAGTTTTAGACTTTCCATAGTGCCACCATCAGTAGCTACAGGACCAGTGAGACTAGGTAAACTGTTACCAATAACACCAGGTAATGCACCAGTGACCTGCTCCATAATGTTTTCTTTTACCCCTTCTATGATAGAAGCTCTGTTTAGATAAACATACCCACCTGCACCTACAATTGCTAGGACACTAACCCCAGAAGCAATTGCTATTGCGTTGATAATTTTTTGCATAATGTTTTACATAATTGATCTGCACATTCATATATAGCACGATTATTTACATCCTTTCCACGATACTTTGTGAAGTATTTCATGAGTATTGGCAAAGTTATTTGCCTAAGTTCTTGTTCCATTGATAAAGTGTTCAGCATCTACAACTGCCAAGGGTTTCTTACCGTTCTTCTTGATGAATACGATAGGTTCATGATCACCTGAGTTTGCACATGCTTGTTCATATGCATCCCAGACATTCAACTTCTCTTGGTTCTTACATTCTATACTATATGGAAACTTTTGTCTAGCATCTCGTGCCATTATCAGGTCTTCACCACCTG
>Ga0160423_10004290_pt1 | contig 11736 bp, 8 predicted proteins | sample CRUFie14St8metaG_FD_108191 | JGI IMG/M metagenome (GOLD analysis project Ga0160423, IMG submission 108191) | Marine microbial communities from the Costa Rica Dome - CRUD Field 142mm St8 metaG | ecosystem: Environmental > Aquatic > Marine > Oceanic > Photic zone | place: Costa Rica: the Eastern... | reverse complement strand
TCGCCAATTTGGTTTTTGGCTGCTCAACCGGGCCGCTTTCTCCGATGTTGATGTCAACCGTCCTAATGAGAATGGAATCTTAATCGTCGTTGATGTGACCGCAAAAACGGCGGGGGTCACCTACGGCTATTCCTTGTTACCTTACCTGGATGACGAGAGCACCTTCAATGCCCTGTCAGCGGCCCATCCCTATTTGATTCAAGGTGAGTTTTTGCAGGCGATGAACCACACAATTCGAAAGCTGGAGACAACATTGAAAAAGGGCTGGCGGAGGGCAAAGCGGAACCCCGAAAAGGTGTTGGGTCAGATTGGTCAAAATCCGGTTGCTCGAACCAAGGCCTCGCTCAAGGGAGTGCGTGAAGGAAATAAGACCAGCGAACCCCGTGAAAAAGTGGAGATTGGAGAGTGATGGGGTTGAGAGCAGCTGTTACCCTGAGTTTGGTCTCTTGCTTAATGGGGCAGGAGGCCACTCCCGAACCTGCCATAGAAGTTGCCGAGTTGCCTCAGTGGAATGCGGAGGATTTGGAAATGCTGAAGGCGGGGGAATTGATTCCTGGTTCGACGATTTTTGGTGGAATTGCTTTGGAACGATTATTGTCCGGAGACCTGGAGCCAATTGAGTTGGATCCGGCGGTGAGGGAAATTTTGGAAAAGAAGCAAGCAAAAGGAGAATGGCCCACGAATATCAGTGATGAGTTTTTAAGCCGCTATTTCCATAATGCTCCCGAGGTTTTTCTGGTCGATCCCCAGAATTTGCTGACGGAACAGCAAAAGCAGGAGCGCGAGAGATTTTTAAATTATCATGCAGATGACTCAGGGTTTGATCTCTACGTCTACCTTTTCAATACCAAGCAGGAAATTCCAGTAGGAGAGTCGTTGCAGGGACTCGTTCTAGATCATTTTGCGGACAAGGAGTCCACAGCCGTGGTGTTTTATTTTATGGGCGAACCTCAAAGGTCTGAATTGGTCTTTTCGGAGGACCTTAGTGAAGAAATCCGCACGGTAAATATGCCGGATCTCATGAAGCTTTCAATTGAAGAGGCCGTAGAGAGTGAAGGGCCTCTTGCGCAGCTTGAGTTTTTTTTGGGCCAACTCGCCATGCGCTTGTCAGGGTTGGAGAAAAAGTTGAAGGAGGATGGAGTGTTCGGCGCGCGCTTGAGAGGGACGGGCGAAAAAGAGGAGGAGAAACTCGGGAGTCTGTCCTCTCTCTGGCATGATTTTCGAGGGAATTCGGAAGCGTTCCTCGCCGTGGTTGTCTCGGTGAGCTTTGCTCTTTTGGTCGGGCTTCTTATTTTCCTGAAGTATTTGGTGGACCGCAATCGGGCATTTGTCTTTCCCGATGCCGAGGGTAGTTCTCTGTTGGGAGCTCCGCATGCGCCAGGCGTGGGTAGTGTGATTTCCTACCATAACCGGACGCAACCCCCGTCGCTTCAGCGGAATAATTACCCGGATTATTTGCAGCGGATGTGAAGAGATGGGTCCTACTTGATTTTTATTTTTGACTCGCGTTGAAATTCAGGCGAAACACTTATGTTTGAGGCCCGACCGGTTGTTCGATAAGCGCAGATTCGGGGGAGTTTGCGGAGCGATGGTCGGGCCTTTTTTGTTCTGACAACTGGATTTTGCCCATTGCTATTCGCTGCGTGCGCTCTTAAATTGCGGCGCAATGAAATTGTGCAAAGCAATCTATGTATTCCTGGGAATGCTTTCCATTCAGGCTTCCGCGGATCGATTGTATTTTAATGATTTGCCGACCCCTAAATCGCTCGATGATCTTCGGGCTATTCAAGAGGCGATGCAGTCCAACCTCTCCCGAGCCCGGGGGGCCACGGTTTGTCTTCAAATTGGAGAAGGGTCGGGAAGTGGGGTGATTGTGAGCCCGGAAGGTCTCGTGCTGACTGCGGCTCACGTGACAGGAGGAGTTGGGGAAGAGGTCACGGTGGTCATGGAGGATGGCACCGAATATCAGGGAGTATCATTGGGATTAAACGCCAAGACAGATGCGGCGATGCTTAAAATTACCGATTCTGGGCCGTTTCCCTTCGTGAAATACGACAAGGATGATGCGACCAAGCTGGGCGACTGGGTTTTTTCTTTGGGCCACTCGGGCGGATACGATAAAGCGCGAGGAATTAATGTCAGGATCGGGCGTCTGGTGAGGGAAGCCGAAACCACCATTCAGTCGGATTGTATGCTGATCGGCGGAGATTCCGGCGGTCCTCTTTTTGATATGACTGGAAAAGTGATTGGGATTCACAGTCGGGTCGGCGCTTCGAAAGAAGAGAGTATGCATGTGCCGCTTCGTGAGTTTCAGGCCCACTGGGAAGAACTTGAGAAAAGTAACTTCGTGGGTGAAGGTCCATTTGCCAGGAAGCCTGTCCCGGGAAGTGGTTTTCTGGGAATGATGGTGGAGGAGGATTCGGAAAAGAAAGGTCTGCGCGTAACGGAATTGTGGGAAAAGGGCCCGGCGGAGAAAGCTGGTATTAAGGTGGGTGACTTGATTCTGGAGGTCGAGGGGGAGAGCGCGACCCAGGAATTATTGAAGAGCTCTCTTGGGCAACTTGGTTCCGGTCAGAAGATTTTGATCAAGTGGACCGGCGGCGAAGAAACCAAGGAAAAAGAAGTGAAGCTGGAAGACCGACCATGAAGATTATCATTACTTCAATCATTCTCTATTCATCTGTCCTTGGAAATACTCTTCCCTCGGAGCAGCGGAAGACCAACAAGTCGATGCAGGCGACTCTCTCGCCGGTGCAAAAATACCTTCAGGAGAGTAGTGCGGTCTTTTATGATTCGAAGAGAAGAGTGCCGTTTGTCTACGGGACGATTGTAGGTTCGAACGGCTTGATTTTGACCAAGGCGAGTGAACTCGACGAAGTTGAGGAGTTTTATATTCGAATTGGAGCCGAACGCTATAAGGAGCCTACAATTTTGAATAAGAATGAAACCTGGGATCTCGCCCTTGTGAAGGTTGAGGCGGAAGGATTGATTCCGGTCAAGCTGGATGGGAATAGTGAAGTGGAGTTGGGAACTTGGACGGTGTCTAACGGTGCCAGTGACCGAAAAACCCGGCGTCCTCGTCCTGGGATTATCAGCGCCAACAAACGGGAAATTAAAGGTGGGAGTCCCGCCGTGCTTGGCGTGGGATTTAAGATGGAGGATGACAAGATCATCATCACCAAGATCACGGAAGATTCCGGTGCGGAGAAATCCGGATTGGAGAAAGGGGATATAATCATTGGTTTTGATGGAAAGGAAGTTGGTGATGACAAAGAGTTTATCGAATTGTTAAAAGCCAAGGCTGCCGGTGAGATCGTGAAGCTGAAAATTCAACGGGACGAGGAAGTCTTGGAGTTGGATGTTGAGCTGATGGCCCGGCATAAACTTTTTGGCGGACCCCAGAGTCGGAACGATTCCATGAGTGGTGATTTCTCCGAACGTAGGAGCAGTTTCCCCATGGTGCTACAGCATGAGACCATGTTGTCGGCGCGCTCCGTGGGTGGTCCCTTGTTTACTCTGGATGGACGGTTTTTGGGGATGAACATCGCAGCAGCGAACCGGGTTGAGGCCTTTGCGATTCCGGTTGAAGACCTCAGTAGCGTTCTCTCCGAGATGAAAACAGCCTCGGGGCTTTAGCTTTGTTCGGCCCGATGTTTCTTAAAGAGTGCGAGGGTGACTTGTCTCTCTTTCGCATGATCCAGAATAGGTGAAGGGTAGCCTCTTGCTATCGGGAGTCCATCTTCAGGCGGGGCCTGAAGGCTTTTGTCCTGGACATCGATCAGTTCGGGAACCCAAGTGCGAATATAGTCACCTTTGGGATCGAAGCGCTTGGTTTGCGACCATGGGTTTTGAATTCGGAAGTAGGGCGCGGCGTCTGCGCCTGTTCCGGCGCTCCATTGCCAACCTCCGTTGTTTGAGGCGATTTCACCATCGACGAGGTGCTGCATGAAAAATTGCTCCCCAAGTCTCCAGTCGAGGTGGAGATCTTTGGTGAGAAACATCGCGACGATCATGCGAACGCGATTGTGCATGAATCCTGTGGTAAGGAGTTCCCGAACGCCAGCGTCGACGATGGGGAAACCGGTTTCCCCTTTTTTGAAGGCCTCAAATCTTTGGTCTGGAGCAAACCAAGACAGGCCTCTCCAGTCGGGGTTGAACTCGTGATGCAGGACTTCTGGGAAATGGTGGAGAATCTGAAAGTAAAATTCCCGCCACGCCAGTTCTTTGAGGAATTGTGGTGAACCACAGGAGCTGGCATTTTGGTAGAGCTCCCGAATCGAGATTGTTCCCCAGCGAAGATCCTGAGAAAGTCGACTTGTCCCGATGGCGGAAGGAACATCCCGCAAAGAATCGTATGCTGAGATGCGGAAGGAGAGCGCTTCTCGCATTCGGGCTCTGGCCGCTTTTTCCCCCCCTTCAAGACAGTCCGATGAATCAACGTCGAATTGCCAGTGTTTAAGGGTGGGAAGGGGGAGCGAATTGATGGTGAGCGAGTTCCTCAAGGCTTTCGGCTTCCCTCCGGGAGAAGCTTTTGGGAGCGGAAGCCAACGCTTGGAGTAAGGGGTGTAGACCCGGTATGGCGTTCCGTCGTCTTTAAGAACTTCGCTGGGTCCATGAAGACTGCTGTCCAGGTAAGGATGGACCGGAATGTCGAGATGCTCGGCGAGTTGGGTTTCAATTTTCTTTCCGAAGGGATCAACGTCTTTATTAAAAAAGATCGCTTCGGCCTTGGTTTCATTGACAAGCTGAGTGAGCTCAGCAATGGCATCTCCCTCGCGTATGACCAGTGCCCCTTTCAGATGATCGAGATTTTTTGAGAGCGATTCGAGGCATTGGCAGAGAAAGTGTTGTCTCTTGGGCCCGGTCCATGGGTGCTCCTTTGTCCAATGGCTCAGTATGTAGGTGGGAACGACCTCTTCAGATGCCTCACATGCGGCAAGCAGGGCGGTGTTGTCAGTGAGGCGTAAGTCCCTGCGGAACCAATGAATTACGCGGGTGTATCGCTTTGCCATTTTCCCTGTTTCAGCTCCGCTTCAGAAGCTTTGTGCCTTTTGAAACTGTTGTTTTGCTGAGCTTTCCGTTGACCCGACGGGAGTTTTCTACCAGCTGAATGAGGTCAGTTCGGGCGTTTTCGGCCGCATTTAGCGACTTTCTGGGCCCTCCGTATTGTTTATCCGAAAAATATCTGGTGAAGGTGGTTCCTGCCCGGCTCAAGCAGAGCCGCCATCCCTCGAAAGCGGTCGTCTCGTAGGTGAAGCGAGTGAGGTTTTTGCGCGATTTCATGTTCCCAGCCAATTGTTTTCAAGAATAGGCCAATGTGGCAGGATTTCATCTATTTTTGGTAATTTTCGCCCGTTTTCCCATGGATTCCTGAGAAAAGGATTGCAACTGCCTCCCAGTAGTGGTTCTTTCCGCGCCCGCGAGATGTTGAAATCGCCGTAGGTCCTCTGAGTTCATCACAAATAAGTGGATTCACTCGCGAGAGGGAAACCCGGCAACCAAAAAAGAAAATGTCAGATATTGATACCACCACTAATGAAGAGCAGGATGAAAACAATCCTGTTAAGCTCAACCGCTTCGAACTCCCAAACCGTCTCGTCAAAGACGAGGACACCGCAACCGACACATACGCTCGCTTCACAGCCGAGCCATTTGAACAGGGATTCGGTCACACTATCGGAAACTCTCTCCGCCGCGTTCTTCTCTCCTCATTGGAGGGCGCTGCGATCACCTCCGTTCGGATCGCCGGTGTGCAGCACGAGTTCGCCACTCTTCCCGGAGTTGTTGAAGATGTCACCGACATCGTGCTTAATCTCAAGAAGGTCAAATTCATTGCTCACGGTAAAGAGCCACGTGTCCTCTCCCTCAATGTCGAGAGGGAAGGGGTTGTCACTGCCGGAGACATCCAGGGCGATAACATGTTCGAAGTCGTAAACAAGAAGCAGGTGATCTGTACCCTCGACAAAAAAGCTAAGTTCGACTGCGATATTGAAGTCCAAGTCGGCAGGGGGTTCAAGACCGGCGACGAAAACAAGCGCGACGGTGCTCCGATCGGCGTGATCGCGATTGACTCGATTTTCTCACCCGTTTCTCGTGTGAAATATTCGGTGGAAGCTACTCGTCTCGGTCAGATGACTGACTTCGACAAGGTTATCCTTGATGTTTGGACCGATGGGCGCATCGAGCCACATGATGCTCTCCTCCAGGCGTCTGCAATTCTTCGTCACCACCTTGACGTCTTCGTTAATTACGACGACGACGCTGTTGGATTCGAAGAAGCACCAGCACAGCAGTCCGAAGAGAATGCCGCTCTTAAGAAGCTCCTCAACATGAGCGTTAACGAGATCGAACTTTCCGTCCGTGCGGCCAACTGCCTCAACAACGCAAATATTACCTCAGTTGGTCAGCTTGCGCTCAAGACCGAGGCTGAAATGCTCAAATACCGTAACTTTGGTAAGAAGTCTCTCAACGAAATTAAGGATAAGCTCTCCGAGCTTGGGCTTGGTCTTGGAATGAACCTCGATCCATCACTTCTCACTGGAGCTGCTCTCGGTGCTCCTGCCGCTCCACGTCTCGGCGTGGAGGAAGAAGCTCCGGTCGGTCTCGCCGATCTGATCGCCCAGAATCTGGACCAATAATCCACACATCCTAGAAAGAATATTTACCGATGAGACACCGTCGTAAAACAGTCAAACTCCAGCGTAAGGACGGTCACCGCCGTTCGCTGCTTGCCAATCAAGCCTGCGCTCTGATTCAGCATGGCCGTTTCCGCACTACCGTCGCCAAGGCCAAGGCCCTGCGTCCTATCGTGGAGAAGCTCGTGACTCTTACCAAGAAAGAAGATGGCGTGCATGCCCGCCGTATCGCTTTCCGTTTCCTCGCTCAGAAGGACGCTGTTAAGCGCCTTTTTGATGTTGTAGCTCCAGCCGTGGGCGATCGCCCCGGTGGATACACGCGTATCACCAAGCTTGGCGCCCGTCCCAGTGACTCCGCTCCAATGGCCTACATAGAGTGGGTGGACATTGAAAACCTCGCCGATGATGATATCGACGAGGATGATGCCGCCGAAGCGGTCGAAGCTGGTGAAGAGTAAGATCTTCCCACGCTGAGAATTATTTCACAACGACCGTTCTCTTGATTGAGAGCGGTTGTTTTTTCGTCATGCCATTAGGTCTGAGATTGGATTACCTCCGACGTCGGTGAGGCGGAATTCGCGGCCTTGGTGGAAGTGGGTGAGCCGTTTGTGGTCGATGCCCATGAGTTTGAGAATGGTAGCATGGAGGTCGTTGACGTGGACTGGGTCTTTGACGACGCTGGTGCTGTAATCGTCGGTTTGACCGTAGGTAATTCCCGGCTTGGCTCCGCCTCCGGCCATCCACATCGTGAAGCATCCGGGATGATGATCACGACCGTAGTTTTTCTCGGTGAGTTTGCCTTGTGAATAGACGGTGCGTCCAAATTCGCCGCCCCAGATGACGAGGGTGTCGTCAAGCATGCCTCGTTGCTTGAGATCCATGAGGAGTCCTGCGGTGGCCTGGTCGGTGCCGCGGGCCTGACTGCGCATTTGGCCGGGGAGATTATTGTGCTGATCCCAGCCCTGATGGAAGAGTTGGATGTAGCGGACGCCTCGTTCGGCGAGTCGGCGAGCCATGAGGCAGTTGTAGGCGTAGGTTCCGGTTTTTTTCGCGTCGTCGCCGTAGAGATCGAAGGTGCCTTTTGGTTCGTTTGTAAAGTCGAGCAGGTCAGGCACTGAGGTTTGCATGCGGTATGCTAATTCGTATTGGGAGATACGGGCGGTGATTTCCGGGTCTTGTGTAAGATCCAAGCGGTCGTGATTAAGTTTCTTTAGGGAGTCCAACATGCGACGGCGCATCTCGCGGCTGACGCCGGGCGGGTCGTAGATGTCGAGAACTGGATCGCCCTGGTTGCGGAATTTGACCCCCTGATACTTAGCCGGGAGAAAACCCGCCCCCCACAAGCGATCATAGAGAGGTTGTCCGGTTTTGGCTTTACCCCGGGAGCTCATCGCAACGAAAGCGGGGAGATCGCTATTGTCGCTTCCTAAGCCGTAATGCATCCAGGCACCCATGCTGGGGCGGCCGGCGATTTGGGAGCCGGTTTGCAGGAAGGTAATGGCGGGGTCGTGATTGATCGCCTCCGTGTGAAGGGATCGCATGATGCAGAGTTCGTCTGCCAGCTTAGCGGTGTGAGGCAGAATTTCACTCATCCAGGCGCCGCTTTCGCCATGTCGGGAAAAGTTGAAAATGCTGGGTGCGGTAGCGAAGCTGCTTTGGGAGGACGACATTTTGGTCTTTCGTTCGTCGGGGTAGACCGATGTGGGGACTTCTTCGCCGAAGCGTTTTTTTAGCCCGGGTTTGTAGTCGAAAAGGTCGAGTTGGGAGGGGCCGCCGCTTTGAAATAGGTAGATGATACGTTTGGCCTTTGGTTTCGAAACGACCGATGAATGAAGGCCTTGCTCTGATCCCAAAAGAGAATTAAGCGCGAGAGAGCCAAGTCCGGCTCCGCCTCCATGCAGAAAGTAACGACGAGTTAAGTTGAAAGGATCATTCACGGGTCAAAGATTCATCGAGGTTTAAGATCGTTGTGGCAACGATGGTCATGGCGGCAAGGTCTGTTGGATTCAAATCTTGATTGTGGGCCTTATCTCCAATTTTGAGTAATTCGTCAGCCTTTTCCGGAGTGTTTCTAAAATCACTTCGGTAGGCCTCGTAATCTTGGGCGAGCCGTTCTGTTGTTTCTCTTGAAGGAGTGCGTCCGGAAAGGATGCGATATCCGGCTGCGATCTTTTCTGTCGCCCCTCCTTCCGTCCGCAACATCCGTTCAGCGACAAAGCGGCTTGATTCGACGAAAGCGACGTTATTCATCAAGGTGAGAGCCTGCAACGGAGTATTGGTTCGGCTCTGTTGAATGGTACATACCTCGCGGTCCCCGGCATTGAATGTCATCATGGTGGGTGGAGGAATGGTGCGGCGCCAGTATGTGTAGAGGCTACGGCGATACAAGTTATCGCTGGTGTCTCGCTTGTATTTGTTGTTGGAAATTGCGCTCCAGATCTTGGGTGGCATGTAGGGCTTGGCAGGAGGGCCGTATTGTTTTTCAACGAGGAGATTACTGGCGAATAAAGCCTGATCCCGTATGGCGAAAGCGGTCAGGCGCAAGCGGGGTGCCCGGGCCAGAAGGCGGTTCTCTGGATCAAGAGATAGGAGATGGGAAGTCGTGAGCGATGATTGTTGGTAGGTGGCGCTCATCGCGATCAATTTGTGGAGCGCTTTCACGTTCCATCCGCTTTCAATGAATTCAACGGCCAGCCAATCGAGTAATTCCGGATGGGTGGGGACTTCGCCTTGCGCACCAAAGTTTTCAGGAGTGCGCACGAGACCTGCTCCGAAGAAATGCTGCCAGTATCGATTAACGGCAACTCTGGAGGTGAGGGGGTGTTTGGGATGAGTGAGCCACTGGGCGAGACCCAAACGGCTCTTTTCGAATTTCTCTTGGCTGGTATTCAGGCTGGTCGGGGTCGAGGGTTGAAGTTTTTCGGATTTATCAGGATCGTTGTAGAGGCCTCGTTTTAAGAGATAGGTTTCGCGAGGAGTGCCCTGCTCGTGCATGATCATGACAGTTTTCTCGTTGCCGGGTACTGGACGTCTGACCCCACCGCTGTATTGCCCTTTCTTTTGCCAGGTGATGGGCTCTGGGGTTCGGGCTTTGTTGGTCGCTTCATCGATGTTGGGATAATCTTTGGGGACAGGGATAAAAGGCGGACTGTTACCATTATTGGGGCCGGTTCCAAATTCGGGGACGTTGTTAAAGTAGGCAAAGAGTTGATAGTATTCCTTCTGTGAAATCGGGTCGAACTTGTGATCGTGGCAACGGGCGCATGAAACCGTGAGTCCCAAAAAGACCGTGCCAAGGGTATCGACCCGGTCCGCGACGTATTCAGTTTGCCATTCTTCGGGGATCGATCCGGCTTCGGAATTAATGCGATGGTTGCGGCAAAAGCCCGTTGCGATTTGTTGATGCAGGGTGGTGTTGGGAAGCATGTCTCCTGCCAGTTGGTGGGTGATGAATTCGTTGTAGGGAAGATTTTGATTCAGGGCGCGAATGAGCCAATCACGCCAAGCCCATTGGTAGCGGTAACGGTCGTTTTGATAGCCATCGGTATCCGCGTAGCGCGAAGCTTCCATCCAGAACGCGGCCATGTGTTCGCCGTATCGAGGTGAGGCCAGAAGTCGGTCGATGAGCTTTTCGTAGGCGTCAGGAGAGGAATCTTCCAAGAAAGCGCTCACTTCTTCAGGCGAAGCAGGGATTCCTGTCAGATCGAGACTGACGCGACGAATGAGCGTTTCCTTGGAGGCGGGAGAGGAGAGCGTTAGATCTGAATCCTGGAGGCGCCTGATGATGAAATAGTCGATGTTTCTTGTTTCGTTTTTGCGGGCCGCAGGGATGAAGGCCCAATGAGGTTCGAATTGGGCGCCTTCTTCGATCCATTTTCGGAGAGACAGAATTTCCTTGGGAGAGAGGCTCTTATTGGTCTCAGGGGGAGGCATGATTTCCTCAGCATCAACGTGTGTAATGCGAGCGATTAGTTCGCTTTTGTCAGGTGATCCCGGTTCAATGACTTTGAGAGCGGATTCCTGCTGGTCGAGGCGCAGTTTAGCTTCGCGGGTTTTGGAATCGGGACCGTGGCAGGCGAAACACTTATTGGAAAGGATAGGGCGGATATCACGATTGAACGAGAGCTTTCCAGCTGCGCCGAGCGTGCTGAAGAGAAGAACGATGGTAATAATTCGCATGAAACGAGTGTTCGAGTAAAGCGCAAGTTCCCCTCCTCCGCGAGAACCAACTTTGGGTCTCCGAGAACTTCGTGTTTTGTGGGAAGAACGCGAACGTCGCCTGCGAAGACTTTGGCGCAAATTTCAACTGGAATTCGCGAGGTGTCATCTGAGATCCAGAAATTGGTGGACTTGAGTCTTTCGTTCCAGAACATGGTTTAGGAGAGCTTGGTGGATGAGATTTTGTGGAGAGGGGCTTTTGGGGGGAATATTGGCCCAGTTGATCCAAGTGGGGGCAGCCGATAAAGGTAGGATGAGAGCAAACGAAAGAAGAAGGAATTTCATGTAGTTGTGAGAGCTTCAATCAGTGTCACTTATTCACAATCGTGTCTTTGAAAAGAAAAAGGCGTGACGAGAGGTGGGGGAAGGTTAAAACCCGTCCGAAGCCTATGGCGAACAAGGTTACCTACCAAGAAGCTGGAGTTGATACCCGGGCCGCTGCGGCACTGGTCAACGAGATTAAATCAGACGTTGCTCGGACGCAGAAACAGCGGCAGTTGCACAATTCCTTCGGCCTCTTTGCAGCGGCTTTTGATCTTAGTGAGTATCGCCAACCAGTGATTGTCACGGGCTGCGACGGAGTGGGAACCAAGATTGAATTGCTTCTGGAGCATGGAATGGAATCCGAGGCCGGGAAGGATCTTATCGCCATGAGTGTGAACGACATTATCACGACGGGTGGCGATCCTCTTCTGTTCCTGGATTACATCGGGATTGAAAAACTCCATCCTGAGCGGATCAAGCGCCTGATCTCGGGAATGTGCGATTACCTCGAAGACTGTGGTTGTGTTTTGGCCGGAGGTGAGACGGCGGAAATGCCGGGGCTTGTTCCTCCTGATGTTGTGGAGCTTTCAGGATTTTGTATCGGCGCAGTAGAGAAGGA
>Ga0160423_10004289_pt1 | contig 11739 bp, 12 predicted proteins | sample CRUFie14St8metaG_FD_108191 | JGI IMG/M metagenome (GOLD analysis project Ga0160423, IMG submission 108191) | Marine microbial communities from the Costa Rica Dome - CRUD Field 142mm St8 metaG | ecosystem: Environmental > Aquatic > Marine > Oceanic > Photic zone | place: Costa Rica: the Eastern... | reverse complement strand
GCATGGGCGGCATGGGCGGCATGGGTGGCATGGGTGGTATGGGAGACATGGGCTTCTAAGGCATCCATTTAGCTCTATTATTTCGGGGCCGCTTTTTGCGGCCCCATTTTTTGTTGTGAGTTGTTAGTGACCAATTTATTAGACAATGTGGCCATGGTTTTACGAGAAACCGCGACTGAAATTATTTTACCGAGGTTTAATGCGCTAACCACGGAACAAATTAAGGAAAAAAGTGGTCCCGGCGATTTAGTTACTGTAGCAGACATAGAGGCTGAAGAAAAACTATCAAATGCCTTGAAGCAACTAATTCCAGGGTCCCAAGTTGTTGGGGAAGAAGCTACCTCAAGGCACCCTGACACAATTAATTTTCTATCAAACGAGTCTCTTGTATGGGTGGTTGATCCAATTGATGGGACGAAAAATTTTACCCGTGGCAATCATCTTTTTTGCATAATGGTATGTCTAATAAAATCTTCATCGCCAATACTGGCCGTCATTTTTGATCCATTGAGTGACACGTATTTATCGGCAGAAGAGGGGAGTGGTGCCTGGTTGCACAACGCAAATGGCATCTCCGCACAAAAACTAAAAATTCAGGACACCGTTGATCTAAATCAAATGTCTGGATTTTTAAGTCTTGGTGGTTTTAAGGACAGGCCGACAAGAGATAAAATGAGGCTTTTGGCTAGTAAGCTTTTCAAGAGATACGATAGTTTAGGCTGCTCTGGACATGAGTATATCCAAATAATAACCAATCAAAGACACTTTACGATAAATTATAGAACGCTCCCTTGGGATCATTTGCCTGGTAGTTTAATTCATTCAGAGGCAGGGGGATACCAAGCGAGTTTTAATGGTGCTAAATATGATCCAACCAAACTAACAAAGGGCCTTGTTTCAGCCCCGAGTGAAGTTGCGTGGAAGCATATTCAAGAGAGTTTTCTGAGTAAGTACTTGCCTGATTGTTTAAAGATCTAACATTAACGAAATCGATTGTATCGCAGCTCGGGACGCACCTTTGCCTAGATTATCAAATGTAGCTGTTAGAAGGCACTGCGTTTCTGTTTCGTTGGAAAAAATATTTATTTCCAGCATGTTAGAGTGATTATGTTTTTCTGGGGAGATTTCCAATAATCCTTGTGCAGTGTCCAGCGGATTGACATTAATGAATTTACTGCCATCGTAATGTTGCGACAGTGCGTTATAAATATCCTCAGAACTACTAACCACACCCAAGGTTTTACTTAAATAGATTGGAACTTGAACTATCATTCCTTGTTTGTATCTAGCAACTGAAGGAACAAATATTGGAGAATTGTCTAGCCCTATATATTTTTGCATTTCCGGCAGATGCTTATGAGAAAGCGCGGTGCCATAAAAGTAAATCGGAGGTGCGTCGTTTGTCACTGCCTCAAATCTTTCAATTAGGGGTCTTCCACCGCCCGAATAACCAGAAACTGCATTTATAGTTATCGGATATGAACGAGGGATGATTGATTTCTCAATTAACGGACGAATCAATGATATAGCTCCGGTCGGATAACAACCGGGGTTTGCAACCCTCTTGGATTTCTTAATTAACTCGGCCTGTCCATCAGTCATTTCTGGAAAACCATACACCCAGTTCGGCGAAACTCTATGGGCCGTTGAAGTATCGATCACCTTTACGTTAGGGTCTTTTATGAGGGTAATGGCTTCACGCGCTGCCTCGTCTGGTAAACATAAAACAGCCAATTTGCAGGAGTTCAGAGCGGCTTTTCTTGCTGCCAAATCTTTTCTTTCAGAGTCATCGAGACTAATAAAAGAAAGGTCTGATCTCTCTGCCAATAATTCTCTTATTACTAAACCCGTCGTTCCCGATTCACCGTCAATGAATATTTCTGAGGTCATATTTTTAATATCTCGCATAAGTCTTTGATTAAACGATATTATTTAATTTACCTTTATTTAATCTGTTTCGCTCGCGCCCATCTTTCTTCCAGCTCCGCGAAGTCAGCGTTTTCCGGTTTTATATTCATCTCTTCTTTCAATAGTGTTTCAACGTGTTGAAATCTTTGAGTGAATTTTTTGTTAGCTTTGTGAAGCGCGGTTTCGGGGTCTATACTTAGATGCCTCGCAATGTTGACGCAAGTAAATAAAATATCTCCTAATTCCTCCTCTAGTCGGAGCTTGTCACAATTCCCATTCAAAACATCGGTTAGTTCGCTTACTTCTTCGTCAAGCTTATTAAAAACAGGCTCAATTTCCTTCCAATCAAATCCTACTCTTGCCGCTCTCTTTTGCAATTTTTCTGCTCTGAGTAAGGCAGGGTAGGCCACGCTTACTCCATCCAAAGCACTCAACGGTTCTAACTGGTTCGCTGATTGGACCTCACGCTCCTTTGCCTTAAGATCTTCCCATGAATCCAATTGTTCATTTACCGTTTCAATTTTTGCATCCCCAAAGACATGCGGATGCCTCTTTATCATTTTTGTGCAAATATTTTGAACAACGTCTTCAAAGCAAAACAGTTTCGAATCTTCAGCAATTTTTGAATGGAAAACGATTTGAAATAAAAGGTCCCCCAATTCGTCTTTTAGGTTGTCGTAATCTTTATTTGATATGGCTTCACGAACTTCATAAGCTTCTTCGATCGTGTGGGGAGCTATCGTCTCAAATGTTTGTTCGACATCCCACGGGCATCCCGTTTTTGGATCGCGTAGGCGAGACATTATTGCTAACAATTCAGTCAAAGGCATTTTCGACACTTTCAATACATTTGTCGCATAATATATATTATGGGAAATTGCAACTATCCGAGCTCAATTCTCGCAGCTGGACAATTGTCATTTTTGTCAATAATCGCTATGAAATTAGTACTTAACGTTGCATCGTTAAAGTTTCTACTAAATCTAATTATTTGATCATCAGTTCTTAACAAAACCTTATGTTTGTCACACAACGCTCTTAGCTCTTTTAAAAATGCCTTTGCGTCAGCTTTCGTTAATATATTTTTGGCATGATCTTTAGCTATTTGCTCTAAAAACTCTTTTTCCATTTTTTCCCTCATTGAGCTTACACTTCAATAATAAGACCATCATAAGCAGGTTCTACATTTTTAGGTAGTTCCTGCATAAGAAAGTCATAATCTAATTCGCTTGTCATGTGAGTAAGGAAAGAGCGTTTTGGTTTGATAGTGTTAATCCATTCGAGTGTTCGTGCGACATGCGAATGCGCGAGCGACTCCTGCCACCTTAAACAATCAACAATCCAAAGATCTAGCCCTTTAAGTGCTCTAAGTTGCTCATCATTCATATGAGAGACGTCCGTTGAATATGCTACTCTACCATCAAACAGAAAGCCTAAGCTTTCTCCACTTACACCGTGGTGCTGTTTAATAGGTTTCACCGTTATTCCGCCCAACGAAAACGCTTTATTCGATAATGTACTAGAAGATAAGGGCACTTTGAAATAAGGTGGGCTTTCGGGAGCCTTTTTAAACATGTAGTCAAAACGTGACTCAAGTAAACTAAGCGTTTTGGCGTCCCCATACACATCGATAGGATTTTTCATTCTCCAAAACATTGGCCGAAGATCATCTAGTCCGTGTGTATGATCAGCATGACCATGAGTGAATAGCACCGCATCCACTCTTTTCACATCGGCATCTAGAAGTTGTTCTCTTAAGTCAGGTGAAGTATCAATTAAAATCACAAAGCCATTGATTTCTAACAAAATAGAACACCTGCGACGTCTATTTTTGGGATTGTTGGGGTTACAATTACCCCAATTGTTACCCAAGCTTGGAACGCCAATTGATGAACCACATCCCAAGATAGTTACTTTAATTTTATTCAATTGATGAATCCAGTTGTGGTATTTTGGTGAAAAGCCTAAAAAAGTTATCTGTCGTATGGAACGCCAACTCTTCTTCCGAACACTCTTTTATTTTTGACAATTCTTCAAATGTGTATATCAAATTCGCAGGCTCATTTCTCGCACCACGAAAAGGAATCGGAGACAAATACGGTGCGTCTGTCTCTATGAGTAATCGCTCGATTGGAACGGTTTTAATAACTGACCTTAAATCGTTTGCATTTTTAAACGTGATAATGCCCGAGACGGACAAAAAACCGCCCAATTCAATGGCTATATCAGCGAGCTTTTGACCTCCGGTAAAGCAATGAAGAATGAAGGGAAATTCTCCTCTCTTCTGTTCTTGCACTAATGTTGCGCACATTTCATCATCTGCGTCTCTACTGTGTATTATTAGAGGTAGCCCTGTAATTCTTGAAGCATCTATATGAGAAAGAAAATTTTCCCTTTGGCAATTAATTTCCGAAAAATCATAGTGAAAATCCAATCCACTTTCACCAATTCCTATAATTTTACTATGCACCAATTCATTTAAAATTTCTTGTGGATTGTTAACGCCTTCATTTTGCGCGTTATGAGGGTGCACCCCGGCTGTGCAATATATCGCCGGATAACTTTCCGCTATTGAAATTAGTTTAGCTAATTCACTTAACGACGTTGAAATGGTTAATAGACGGAATATACCCGCTGCAGCAGCTCTCGCTACAACAGACGGTAGATCATTATCAAAGTCCTTAAAATTAAGGTGACAATGAGAATCGATTAATCGTAAACCTTTTTCTGTCTTTGCCAACTTTATGTCTTTTCATCAAACCTTGGAAATATGGGATTTGGATGTTGCAATTTAACACCAGACTGCAAGCAGTGTTGTTCATTTAGAGCGCTAAAGGATCTATCTGATGGATCTATAGCAAGCTGGTTAAGAATTTCATTGGCAGAGGCTGGCATAAAAGGTTGAAGCACAATACCAATACAGCGTATCGTCTCCAAGAGTGTAAATAATACCGTTTCCATGCGTTCTGCTTCAGTCTTTCGTAGTTTCCATGGTGCCTGCTCATCTATATATTTATTGGAAGCAGAAACGATTCTCCAAATTCTTTCCAGTGCTACATTAAAAGACTGAGAATTGAAGTCCGCCCGCAAGCTTGGCAAGACCCCATAAGCATGAGCAATCAGTTTTTCATCTTCTCCGGAGAAGCCATTGTTTCGGGGTATACTAGCGTCACAATTCTTTTGTACAAATGACAGTACACGCTGGCATAGGTTACCTAAATCGTTAGATAAATCGCTATTAATACGATTAATCATGGTATTTTTTGAAAAATCGCCATCGTTTCCGAAAGGTACCTCGCGCAGTAAAAAATACCTTACTTGGTCAAGACCATATGTATCTACCAGCTCTATCGGGTCGATTACATTCCCTAATGATTTCGATATTTTCTGCCCTTCGTTTGTCCACCACCCGTGCGCAAATACTCTTTTAGGCGGCTCAAGACCTGCCGCTAATAAAAAGGCTGGCCAATATATAGCATGAAACCGTAAGATATCTTTTCCAACCATATGAAGACTAGCTGGCCAAAATTTCCTGTATAACGTTTTCTGTTCATCCGGAAATCCGGTAGCCGTGATATAATTAGTCAAAGCATCTAACCAAACATACATAATGTGTTTTTCGTCATTTGGCACTGTGATGCCCCAGTTGAAACTAGTCCTGGAGATTGATAGATCTCTTAAACCTGAGGAAACAAAACTGATTACTTCATTTCGTCGACTTGAAGGCGCTATGAAATCCGGATTCTCCTCATAAAATTCTAGTAATTTTGTTTGCCACTTAGATAAATCAAAAAAATAACTTGGTTCCTCAACCCATTCCACTGGAGCACCAGTCGGTGCGTTGCCATCAATTAATTCGTTCTCGGTAAAATAAGCTTCGTCTCGTACAGAATACCAGCCAGAATATTTATCTAAATAAATATGACCATTATGCATTAAACGGCGCCAGATAGCTTGGGCTGATACCTTGTGTCGGTCTTCTGTGGTTCTTATGAAATCATCATTACTAATATTCATAAATGGGAGTAGGTCTCTAAAGTTTTTAGAGACTTTATCGGTGAAAGCTTGTGGTTCCATTTTTAGGGCTTCAGCGGCCTTTTCTACTTTCTGGCCGTGTTCATCCGTTCCTGTAAGGAAAAGAACATCGAACCCATCTAAACGCATAAATCGCGCCAGAGCATCACAGGCCAATGTAGTGTAAGCATGACCTATATGAGGTACGTCATTTACATAATAGATCGGCGTAGTTAAATAATATTTTGGCGCTTCCATAAATCGATCTCAAGCCAGTGGTGAAATACATAGTTGCGTAGGTTATCGTCTAGTCGGCAGACTTTCAATCAACGTTTTCTTGTTCCGTCAATAGTCTTATAAAAGTAAAAAATGTCTCCTTTTTGTTCAAGTTGAGACCTTTACTTCTAATAACTAGGCGCTCAATGTCTTGTAAACGACCTAGTAATCGTTCAATGCCATGCGTGTTGATTAATCTTTCAAAAAGCTCGTCTTCATCCTTGAGAGCCGCTAGATAACTTCCGTTGGATCGCGAGTATTGAATTAACCCATTAGATAACCAGTTTTTTGCAATCAAAATTTTATCTTCTAATACAGCCGTTGGATCCTGTTTAATTGATTTTTGCCATTTCTCAAAGATAGCTTCACTATTTGCGACAAACACAGGCCAAACTCCGGATAAAAGCTCTACAATATCATTCAAATTTTCCAAAAAATCAGAAGACAAAATTTCTTTAGCTAATTTCATACTTCCACAACTTAATTGATAGATAATATCTATATCGGATTCCTCTAAATTCGCTCCCGAAAATTGCAGGGCAAAAACTAAATCATCTTTTGAAAGAGCCGCAAATTTTAGTAATTGGCATCTCGACTTAATCGTAGGTAACAGTCTTCCCCCGCTATTGTTAATTAAAATAAAGATGACTTTTTTCGGCGGCTCCTCAAGAAGTTTAAGAATCGCGTTAGCAGAATTACGGTTCATTTCATCAATTGTATCAATTATCACAATTCGCCAATGACCATCGCTCGCATTTAAATTAATGAAGTTTTTCAATGGCTTTAGGTCGTCAATTACTATTTCACTCCGAATTTTATTTGTTCGCAAAATTTCAGAACGCTGAATCACCAAGAGATTTGGATGCGCGTTATTGGCAACTTGCCTACTGACGACTGTCTCTTTCGGAACTGCCAATGTTTCGTAGGCGCTTTGTTGACCAAAATCTAATCCATTTTGCCTATTCTGATCGCTGTTCCTAGCATGTAATAAAAATCTGGCCACCCGGAATGCAAAAGTTGCTTTACCAACGCCTCTCGGACCCGACAAAAGAAGAGCGTGAGGAATTTTATCTTTTTTCCATGCCTTTAAAATAAATTGTTCATTTTGTTTATGGCCAATAAGTTCGTATGTATCACGAGGCTCCAATGTTTTCATGAATATAAGCCTACATAAACTCTACAAAACGCTTTTGTATAATTGAAAAAACCTCAACCTCAACCTCTTTAATCGGTTTAGTTCCATCAATAACGCAAACTCTGTCAGGTGACTTAGTATGAAGGTATTGAAAACCTTCTCTTAGTAAATTGTGAAATTGCAGCTCACGTTGTTCAAAACGCCTGTCCTTTGAATTATTCGCTGTATCACGTTTATAACTACGCTCAAGGCCAAGTTCCGGAGGTAGGTCTAATACTATTGTTAAATCTGGCCAAACTTCTCCTAAAACAACGCTGTGGATATTGAGCACAGTATCTATTTCAATATCTCCCGCGTATCCCTGGTAAACGATACTTGAATCGGCAAACCGGTCACATATAACCCATACCCCCTGCTCTAGCTGTGGTTGAATTACTTTTAACCAGTGGTCTCGTCTTGCAGCATATAAAAGACATAGCTCCGTTAACGAATCCCATCTGTCAGAGCTACCAGAAACGATCAATTCTCTTATTTCCTCTGCTCCGACAGAACCGCCGGGCTCCCTCGTTAATATAGATTTTACGCCAATGGATGTGAGAGTATCCTGCAATAGCCTGGTTTGTGTGGATTTACCGCCACCTTCACCTCCTTCAAAGGTAATAAAGCGTCCGACTCTAGTATTTCTGAAATTAATCACCGGCTCCCCAAACAAGGTAGTTAAAGGCCGCTACTATGCGTCCCAAAAAACCCAATTTTTCGATGCTTTGCTTTGCAAACAAAGGATATTCCCTTAATTTTTGGTTGGGCACCTTAATCTTGAGCGTTCCGACGATTTGACCTTGTTTAATCGGCGCAGCAAGCGGTTCTTCGTAATGTACAGTGGTTTTAACTTTTTCACTGTCCATGCGCCGTACGGTTAATTTAGTCTCCTCCTTAATAAAAGCAGATAGGCGCTTATCCTTGCCAAGCCAAACGTCAATATCGGTAACAATTTCCCCTTTTTCAAAAATTTTGTAATTGTCGAATTCCCTAAAACCCCATTCTATAAGTTTTCTCGCCTCTCGTTTCCGCTCACTAGATGACTTCATACCATTTAATACCATGACCAATCGTCTTCCAGCTTTCGACACAGAGGCTGTAAGGCCATATCCTGCTGCTCGTGTTCGCCCGGTTTTCAATCCATCCGAACCTGATCCATCGTACAATAATGGGTTTCTATTTCCCTGTTTTATATCGTTAAATGTAAATGATTTTTCGGCGTATATTGGATAAAGATTTGGAAAATTCATTATTGTTAATTTTGCTAACAACCCTAGTTCTCTTGCAGTAATTTTGTGTTCCTCGTCAGGCCACCCTGTCGCATTTTTAAATTTTGCTTTTTTTAACCCCAAATCGCGCGCCTTCTTTGTCATTTTAGAAGCAAATGCCGCTTCACTTCCTTGCAAATGTTCAGCAAGCGCTATAGCAGCGTCATTTCCACTTTGAACGATAATTCCGCGCAAGATGTCCGAAACTGCAACTTCGTCATTAACTTGTACGAACATTTTTGAACCACCCTTTCGCCAGGCGTTTTCACTTATAAGTATCTTATCCTCTAGTTTGAGGCGCCCACTTTTAATTTCTTCAAAGGCAAGATAAGCAGTCATAATCTTACTCATTGAGGCAGGCGGCATCAAAACATCCGCATTTTTCTCAAAGAGCACCTGATCAGTATCAAAATCAATTAAGAACGCGTGTTTTGCAGAAGTATCGTATGCAACTGCGGACGACGAATAAGCTAAACCAAAAATCCAAACGACTGCGGTAAATAGAGATGAAGCAGTTTTGGTCATATTGAACCCTTTTAGAATGTATTACTTAAAAGCTTTTAACGCATGTCATGCAACAGTAGTGCTGCAATTCTATCTACTAGTTTTAACCACCACCCTAGCGCCTGGGTAGCCCCTTTTAATTAGATTTATAAGGATATTATCGGCCTGCGTAACGTCCTTAAGTGGACCAATCCTTACACGGTGAAACTGTTTTCCTTTAACGATTGCTTCATAAACTCCAGTAATACCTAAATCAGCTATAAGTTTTTGAAAATTTTGGGCACTTACTTTCCTTCTAAAGGAGGCGACTTGCACATATATCTCACTTTTCTCTACGGGTAACTGAACGATATTGCGCGACTTTGACAATTTAGTTAATTTAATAGCGCTATTTTTTTTTCGTATTTCTGACTTTAAAACCTCAGGCGTTTTTTGAACAGCTGTCTTCATTCCTGGGATTACTGGTAGTGATTTCACAGACACGTTAGTCATTGGGACAGCAGGCGGAGACGGCGCATTGTTGGCAATGGGAGGAATAGCTGCCGTGTAGCCGCCTTTTGCTTTTTGCGCGATCGCTTTACTTTCAGCGGCTAAGATTTGAACTCTTGTTTTTGCAGTTCCTTTTCTAGCAAACCCAAGTAATTGAGCGGACCTTCGAGACAAATCAATAATTCGGCCGTGAGCGAACGGGCCACGATCGTTAATACGAACTATCAGCGATCTTCCATTTTCCAGATTGGTAACGCGAACAACACTTGGCATCGGAAGAGTTCTATGCGCCGCAGTAATAGCATTCTGATCAAAAATCTCCCCATTTGCTGTCCGTTTTTGGTGAAAATTTGGGCCATACCAAGAAGCGATACCGGTTTCGTCGTATTCGTAATCAATTTTTGGGTAATACCATACATTTTTAATTTGATAAGGTGTTCCGACCTTATATCGCCCTTTCGGAACTGGAGGTTTACTGATCTTCACTATCTCTTTAGCAGTGTGTACTACTAATGCTGTTTCTGCGCAACCGGCCAATAAAGAGAATAAGAGTAAAAATGACAAAGGGCGACAAAGTAATTTGATATCAATCCCAATCATTATTTTATTATTTTTTTTCAGATGCATAAACCATCCACTTAATGTTTTATCTTATCAGATAATATTCCAACTGCAGTTGCAAAATAATTAGATCGGTTCCACTTTAATATTACGTCATAATTGTTATAAGTGGCAAAAGCGGGTCCAATTTGTCCTTTTTCAGGTCGAATTATCGATGATAATAAATTTCTCTTGGGCAAATCTTGACCCGATAACTTTCTTACTCCTAATTTTTGCCATTCGCTCAATGGCTTTTTCAATTTTCTTCCTAGAAATTTATGTGGAAACTTCTTAGGCAAGCTTACAGCCCTTCCCCACGTTTGATCTGACCGCCAACCTGACTTGGAGAGATAATTGGCTATAGATGCAAAAATATCTGGAAGTGTTCTCCATATATCTTTTGACCCGTCTTTGTCGTAGTCCACTGCATAAGCATGAAAACTTGATGGCATGAATTGATTTTGACCCATTGCACCAGCCCAGGAACCAATCATATCCTTCGCAAGGATGTGTCCGCCGTCTATAATCTTCAGAGCGAGCAAAAGTTCTTTGCGAAAAAATTTACTGCGTCGACCATCATACGCGAGTGTGGCAAGTGATGAAATAACAGGGAATCCTCCTGTGATTCGTCCAAAATCCGTTTCAATACCCCATAAAGCGACGATGTAACGAGATTGCACTCCATATTTTGAACTTATTTCCCTTAAAAGCTCTTTATGCTCTTTTAGCTTGGATTTACCAATCCTTATGCGCCTATCAGAAACAACGCGTTTCAAATAATCTGCAAATGTAAGCGTAAATTCTGGCTGCTTTCTATCCAGTTGTATAACTCTTGGAATGGGTTTAATCCCGATCAATGAGCTGTCTATTGTTTTCTGCGATATACCCTGAAGTTTAGCTTCAGTTTTTAATTTATCTAACCACGTGCTAAATTCTTCAGCGTTCGTATTACAGACCAATCCCATTGATAGGCCAACAACAACTAGCAAAAAAGCCAGATACCTAGAGATAACCATCCTATAACATCCCCTACCCATCTCATTATCTTGTTACACAACCAAACGAAAGACGCAAGATATAGTATCGCCAATGTTTACTTTGCGTTTATCAATGAGTTTAAAAAATAATTTCCGTTTTACGTAATTTTGTCATTGACCTTCGGTCACAACCAAAGTAACCGATACTCAAGAAATGTTGCGGATGGGTGGCCGAGCGGTTGAAGGCACCGGTCTTGAAAACCGGCAGGCGTGAGAGCGTCTCGTGGGTTCGAATCCCACCCCATCCGCCACCGCACTGTTCGCTGAAATCCGCCGACGTCCTTTTTTATCAATTAAAACAATAAGTTATTGACGACTCTTGTTCAACAAGATACGCACTGATTTGTGCCAATTCACGTCGAAGTGATGGGACAAATGATGGAACGGATTACGAGGATGGCTGGTTGACATCTCTGAACGCTCGATTTGTAGAAACTACGAAAAAAGTTGGAATGCATGCCGACGGTAT
>Ga0160423_10004286_pt1 | contig 11742 bp, 11 predicted proteins | sample CRUFie14St8metaG_FD_108191 | JGI IMG/M metagenome (GOLD analysis project Ga0160423, IMG submission 108191) | Marine microbial communities from the Costa Rica Dome - CRUD Field 142mm St8 metaG | ecosystem: Environmental > Aquatic > Marine > Oceanic > Photic zone | place: Costa Rica: the Eastern... | reverse complement strand
CGCCTCCTCAGTCCATGGCAAGGCGTGTCGGGATGGCGCAACGCACAGCGCAAACCATCTCCACGCGTCCACCTCGATTGCTCATCATTGCGGGAGCCACGGGTGTGGGCAAATCCACAGCGGCCGTCGGTGTGGCCCAGCGCGCAGGTTTCACTCGAGTGATGTCCACCGACGCCATACGAGAAATCATGCGCGCCACCGACAAAGAAGGGCTGCACGAGGCCCTTCACAGGTCTTCGTTTTCACGCGGCAGCAGCGGCGAGCCAGTGTTGGACTGGAACGAGACATGCCTGGCGGTTGATGCCGGTGTTTCGGCCACCATTGAACGGGCCCGGCGCGAAGGCATCGACCTCCTGCTCGAGGGTGTGCACATCGTTCCAAGCGCAAGATTGCTGAAAGCATGGGAGAACGCTGGCGGTGTTGCATTGGGCATCGTGATGGTGGTGGACGAAGAACGGGCTCATGAAAACATGCTCAAATCAAGAGACGCCCACTCCTACCGTCGCTCTGATCGATACCTTGCTGGCTTCCAGCGCATACGAGCGATTCAAGAGGGATTCATCGAGCGAGCAAAAATCGCCAACTGGCCCATCGTCGATCCGATGCGTGTTGACAACGATGTTGAACGCATTTTCACGCTTCTCAACCGGGCCGTTGATGCTCATCATGAGGATTGAACATTCAACGTGAAGGCGACGTCGTACGTCAACATCGCTTCGCCGTCCGAAACACCCAATTCTGCCACGACCTGGATGGTGCTGGCATCAATTTCTAACAGCACGATATCGGTCAGTTTGATTTCCACCCCGCGAATTTCTCCATGATGCAGCAAATCATCGTGGACGGTGTCAATGCCAAGTTGAGCGGCTTCCATCGGGGCCAAACCGCTGTCCATCCATAGGTCCATTCGCGCTTGTGAAAGGGGTTGAACGACCTCCAGAACCTGACCCGTGGTGTCAATAACATCGTCCGATGCCGCTTCATGTGGAAGGGTTAATCCGGCCACTTTGACACCAAAGATGGCCATGGACAGGAGGGACATGAGCAGCACCACACCGGTGGCGAGCAACATCTGCGCACCGTTCGATGACGTCAATGTTGTTGGACGCATCAAGCCCCGCCTCCTCTTGCCCAAACATCGAGCGTGATCGTCCATGCGTAAGGTCCGATGACCACGAGGTGATGCACAGCGACGGTGCCTCCCGAAGGCGTACCCACCGTGCCGTGCGGGGTCGCCACGGAACTGTCTTTGGCCAGCCAGCAGTTGGCTTCCTTGCCGGGGGCTATCGCCGACTGGAGAAGCGTGCAAGCCTCTTCGCGTTCGTCGGTGGCGAGCAGTTCTTCCAAGCGACTGTCGCCTTCAATCTCGGCCTCCAAGCCAAGGCCGTAGCGGATGGCATCGTCCGCTGCCATTTCCAGAGACGAGTCCAAAGCAACGGAGGAGGAATCTGGCACGTGAACCCGAATGAGGAACGTGGCGGACATGAAGAAAAGCCAAAACAACGTCAGCATTTCCAAAATGTGGATTTGTGCCTCTTCGTCTCGACGCACGTCGTCACCCTCCGTAGTAAAGGGGTGAGGGAATGAACGTTCCCGCCGACGGGTTTAATCCTGGCACTTCGGTAATGCCGATCAGGTCTGGAGAGAAGGCAACGAGGTTGAAAATCAACAGAGCGACAACGATCATCATACCGGAGTGCTTGAAACCGGTTGAGAAACGGCCGGTGGCCATTAAACCCGCCATGGACCCGTTGCCAAGGGCTTGCATGGTGACGCCATAGTAGAAAATGGTCAGGAAGAAGAGTGGGTCGATGTTGCGAATCGTCATGTTTCCAATTGTTTGACCGCCACTGTCGCCCCCGCCTTCGCCGCCTGAGTTTGAACCCGCAATGGCGGGAATAAACACCTTGGCCAGAACGACAATAACACCGAGGAAAACGAAATACGACGTCCAGATGACGGCAATGTAAGAACCGATGGCGCGTTTGCGTTCACCTTCGAGGAACTTGATTTCTCGGGAGTCGTTGGCGGCCGTCACCAAAATATCAGAGATTTTTCCGCCGGCGCGGTCGGCCTCGGCAATGAGCGTGATGGCCCGGCGAACCAGCGGCGTACCGACGCGCTCCGCAAACTGACCGATGACGTCGGAGAATTTGACGCCCCAACTCAGCTGGTCTGACATTTTCTTGACTTCGTCATTGAGGGCGCCGTATTCTGAGGTTGCCAACGTTTGGACAGCCACCGTCATCGACAAACCACCCTTCCAGTATTCGGCAAGGTCTCGCAGGAAATCAGGGAATTTTTCCTCAATTTCGTTTTTGGCATCTTCCACCTTTTCCCAGTAGTACGAGGCGGGGTAAAGGAAAAAGAAGAACGTCAGTCCAAAGAAATTCAAGAAAATGGTGGGGTGGACCTTGAGGGGGCCGACATCGACCGCAGGACCCAGCCAGAGCGACTTGTTGTTCATGTTGGTGGGCACGCCGTCCTGATAGTGGACCGTCATGTCAATGTTGACCTCCTGAAGCAATTGCCCTTCCTGTTTCGTCATGAAGATGAGTTCGTAGCGGGTATCGGGAGGTATGTTCACGATTTCCATGAGCTGAGGGCCGGCGTTGGCTGTTCTGTTGTCGTCCCTCTGAAACTCTCCGTCTGCCGAACGAATGGCAACGGTGTATTCGTAATCACCGGAGGCAACAACGGAATAATTCAACCACAGCGGCTGCAAGACAGCGGTGCCTCCGGTTGCCGATTCGGGCACGCCCGGCACGTCGAAATTCTTGCCTCGCTTGGAAACCATGGTCCATTGTTCGTCTTCCCAGGTGATGCGATCGGGTTCGTCCTGGAGAATGGCGCAGGTTTGATTTTGCGTGTACGTCGGCTTCTGGTTGGTCTGGAAGTATTCTCCCGTCGGGTTCCCCAACTCGTCTTGGGCGGTAGCACCGCAGTAGAGGTTGGTGAACATCGGCTCACCGTTAGCGGTTGGAACAAACCCGGAATTGGCGATCCAAAAGAGGCCGCTGCTGATGCCAAGAATGATGGAGAAAAAGAGGATGATGTACAAGCGTGTTAGGGTGTTGTCGTCTTTTGGTAAGTCCAAATTGACGACGATTTTTTCTTTCTTCCGCGCCACGAACTCACCCCCTCACATTTCCTGTTCTTTGCTGCTCGTCCACACCAAAACGGCGTAAGCGATGTGAATCAAAGGAATGAAGCCCAACACGATGCCGTACAGCATGCCTTCGCTCATTTGAGCACCGGACCCGGACACCCAGAACATAATGACAAGCATCACGATGAGGAACAGCGGCATGGCGACAGCAACCACGATGTAGGATTCTGCCAAGAGCGCAATCGACTCCAAAAATTGTCCGAGACGCGTCCGATTTTCTCGCATGTAGTGCTCTGCCCTGTTAAGGAAATACAGCTTGAGCTGCCCACCGGCCGTGAGCGTACCGACCATGCCTTGGAAAAATTCGGTCAACCAAACCGATGCCGCCCGATCAACGCTCATTTTCATCGCCGTGATGAGGTCGTAACCCAGCAAGGTAATGTCTCGATAAATCATGGCGGCATCGTCCGCCACGTCGCCATAGATGTCCTTGTTCATGGCAAGCGAACGGAAAATTTTGGCGGGCGTCGCATTGGCAGCTGACATAGCGGCGGTGTACGACGAGGCGTAGGGTAGGTATTTCTCAATCATATCACCGCGCCGCTTGGCTTCCCGCGCAGCGCCACCCCTGTTGTACACAAAACCAGCATAGGGGACGATGACGCCACCTATGGCGACAATAACGACCTTCAAAACAACCGGAAAGACTTGCAAGGCATAGTCTGGACAACCGTCTCCCGGCAGTGTAGGGTCGACAAGTTCGGCGTTCCAGTACGCCCATTCATAACACGGATCTTCGGTAGCAGGGTCTTGAATGCCTTCATAGAACGCAATGACACCGATGTCGGGAATGAAGAAGACGGCCACAAAGGCCCACGACATAAGCGCAATAGCGATGGACGTTACGATAACGGTTGAGAGGTACACCTCAGGCATCATGCCCATGGACCCTTTCACCAAGTTGGCAGAGAGTTCCTTGTCCGCACGCGCTCGCTTCTTCACAAACGGCCCGAGAAGCCGGTTGCAGATGCGTTGCCATGCTGTCAGGTCCATCCTATCACCGCTCTTGGTTCAGCCGCCTCACTTCAACCCGTCCACGCGAGCAAGAATTTCGTTGGGTCGGACGTAGTACTCCGTTACGATTTGAGACACCTGGTCCGCTTTTCGGATGTCGTTCAGAACCATCCATTCCAAAATGCGCTTGCGTGTCCGCAACTCGCGCCGCATTTCTTCTTGGCTGTAATTGATTTTCACCATAATTTTCTCAAGCACGTAGGACTTGCCGCTGAACACGAAGTCGTCGTTTGTCACGTCCCAACGGAACACTTCGTTGGTGATGACTTCCATCGAGTTGGGGTCAATACCCACGATTTCAACGACTTGCTTCGTGCGTCGGACACGGCGGCCGTTGATACGGGTCTGAATTTGGATGGAACAGGCTTCCAGTGCAGGCAGCAACACCCGAGGGATGTCGATCGGTTTGTTCTCCAGCCGGTGCACGAGGGAAGGGACAGAGTCGGCGTGGACGGTTGAGTAGGCACAGTGGCCCGTGGCCATGGCTTGGAACAGAACGTAGGCTTCGGCACCACGAATCTCACCGACAATGATGTATTCCGGCCGTTCACGTAACGCCGCTTTGAGCAGTTCGAACTCACCGATAACGCCCTCTTCGCTTTCGCCACCAAACCCTTGCCGGGTAAGCCCGGGCACCCAGTTGGGTTGGGGGATGTTGACTTCACGAGTGGACTCGATGGAGACGATTTTCATCTGCCACGGTATGAAAATGCACATGGCGTTCAGCGTTGTCGTTTTTCCCGAGGCGGTACCGCCGACGAACAGCATGGGCACTTCGTTCTGGAAGGCAATCCACAAGTAAGCCACCATGAGGGACGACATGGTTCTGAACGCCACGATGTCGGCTGGGGAGAACGGGTCGTCTTTGAACCGCCTGATACAGAAAGCGGAACCACGAGTTGAGATTTCATGGCCGAGTTTCATGACGATTCTCGAACCGTCCATCAGCGTCGCATCGAGCAGCGGTTCGGCAACGGAGATGTGCTTTCCACAACGCTGGGCAAGTTTGATAACGTAAGATTCCAATTCTTCGTCGGTTTCCCAAACGCATGTGGTCTCGACCGACTCAAACTTTCGGTGGTAGGCAAAAATCGGAATGTTGGTTCCGTCAAGCGAGATGTCCTCAACGTTAACGTCGTTCATCAACACGTCCATTTTCCCATAGCCGATGAGGTCCCGGCGAAGGTAGTAGAACAGTTTTGATTTGGATTTCTTGTTGATTTTCATGCTGTAAGACTTGATGACTTTGTCCATCGCCGTTCGGACGTAGGCTTCCGGATTGGAATCGATTTCTTCGATGTTTGCCGTGAGTGAACGGATGAAAATGTCCATGATTTCGTCTCGTTGCTCTTGTTCTTTCTTGGTAAGTGGCGGTTCAATGATTTGGTAAATGATGTTCAGCGTTTGCTTGTCTCGGACAATCCGAGCAAAGGCATGCGGAGGCATAACAGGGTACTTGTCAAGTTCGTCGTACTGCGCTCGTTGGCGAGCTCGCTGTCGGCCACCGCCACCGCCTCTTTTTCTTGCCATGGTCACCATCCCCCCTGATTGCAAACTGCTACAACATCTCCCCGACTATAACACTTGGGTGAAAATCAGGCATAAATCGCCCTGCTGTGCTGAATGTTTTGTCCACGAACCGCGCCTAGTTGTCCAGAGAAACGCCGGCGAGCCAACCGGTGCACCTGCGATGGAATTCAGGGAGGGCGACGTCGTTAACTATCGTGTACGTGGCCTGTTCGATCAGGTCCTCAAGCCCCCAACCGCGTTCTCGCTCGTTTCGCGTTTCAAAAGCCTCACGATCCCCATCCTCCGGACGACCCCGTTGAAGGATTCGCTGGAACCGCAACTCAAGGGCCGCTTCGATGGCCACGGTTTGGTACGCATCGCCCCACCGTGCGGCAAAAACGGCGTCTTCAGCGGTGCCGCGAAGGCCGTCGATGAGCACCAGAGCATGATCGTTTAGCAACTGGTCCACACGGTCGCAAAGACGGACGGCAAGAACGTCTTCTCCATGCTCGGCTCGCAACGCTGCAGCCACCTCGCCGTACACATGCGGTGCTTCTTCTAGCCCTTGACGCACAACCTCAGCGCGTATCATATCGCCCATGGAAACGATGGGGATGTTCGCTTCGGCCATCACCGCCGCAAATTCGCCTTTGCCCGACCCCGGCATGCCACAAACCGCCACGACGCGAGCCATGGTTTTGCTCTGGGGCGGATGCTCAAGAACATACCTCCTTTCAAAGCCGACTCAGTTTGAGAATTCGGATTTGCCCCATCGGCGGTCCATCAATCGCCAAAGTAACATGGAGGCGAAAATCAATCCAACAGAAATGGCAATCATCCCCATGTAACCTTGCTGAACCATCGAGTCGTCGTACATCTGAGCGGTGGCAGCAAGACCGTCCTGACTCGCGCGTTCCCACCAATTTCCGTAGAGGCCGACATCCCCTTGCGTGAACGACAAAAGAAACAGACCGAGAAGAGGCAAGACGGTGCCAATCCAAAACCACACCATGATGGAGGCATCAAAAATGGCTTTGTTCGGCCTGAGGCCCATCAGAAAGGCCGTCAAGGCGACGATGTAAATGGAGTTGGCAAACATGACCACGATGCTCGTTGGGAGAGAGGCCCACTCATCCAGACGCCAGGCCATCAACACGATGAAAATGAGCGAAATCCACGAGGTGGCGAGGAAGTACACCACGACCTTTGCTCGTATCAAATCCGGTACCTTCAGCGGCAGCCCGTTCATGAACTCCGGTGAATCCAGAATGGTCAGCCACGAATAAAAGTTGAAACCAAAGAACCCCAAAAAAGGTGCGTAAGAGAGCAGGTTGATGGGGATTGGCGCCTCTGCAAAATCGACCAGCCAAGCCATGCCCAAGAGCACCAACAACGGGATGGCGTAGGAAACGGTCATTTTCTTGATGGCCCCCGACCTGAAAAGATCAACGAACTCCTTGGAGACGATGAGACGAATGTCGCCTCGGCCCAAAAAGCCCAACCGACGGTAAACCGGCGTCAGCAGGTCGCCACGCTCGACGACGCTGACGTCAAAATCATCCAAAATAAGCAACGAAGCTCCAAGGCCGATGCCAAGGGACAGCAGCATCCCGAGGAGAATGGCCATCCCGCTTTGCGTCGATTGGGCTGCTAGGCCCCAAAGGAGAACGTCCAAAGGCAGGGCTCCAACGCCGATGCCAACGCCAATAACGACGACAACCACGGGACCGAAAACGGTGAAGGGGCGGCCTCTGAGCCACAGCGAAGATGCCAGGAAGGACAGCGCCAGTCCCTGCCCAAGCGTCGTCGCCATGGCGAGCCATGTCCAAGGGAGCGAGGACCAAAGCAACGGCGTACGGATGCCTGCGAACCCATCGAGAAGAATCCCAAGGGCCATACCAGCGATGATTGGTGTGAGGATCAGAAGCACATAGAACAGCAAGTCTTTGACGAAATACGCAAAGTGGGCCATGGAATTGGGAAGCGGCTGAAGGGCGGGCGCAGCGAGCAGGTAATTTTTGGTGCCCGTGCGACGAACGATGGCGTCCCTCCCCATGAACGCAAAGGTCCCCATGCCGAGGGAAAACATGAACATCGGCAGATGAAGAGCGAAACGCAGTTCCTGCCAAGTGAACGTTTTGTTGTCAATGTCGGAGGTCTGGGCCGTTGAATCGCCGACAAGGAATTGCAGACCGATGGTGGAGATGGCGGTGACCAAGGTAAGAAGCAGCGGAAAGAGAACCATCTGCCGTTTCTTTGCGAATTCGACGCTCTTTCGTGCTTCCTCAAGAAACATCACCCGAAAGGTTGCCGAAAAGGATGCCCATCCGCGCAACGGCTCGTTCAGCATCACACCATGTGCGGAAGTGTGCAGGGATGCGGCATCGCTGAAATCCTCCTCTGTCCAATGACGCGATTCGATGACGGTCCCTGCCATGTTCATTCCTCTGCGTCGTCCGTCACGCCCTCATCGCTGAGACGTTCCACATCCTCAATCGAACGTCCGACGAGCCTAATGAACACGTCCTCCAAGGTCTCGTCGGGCGATTGTTTCAAGCCTTTGACCGTACCGGCAGCGAGCACTTTCCCATCGTTGATGATGGCCATCCTGTTGCACATCCGCTCGGCCATTTCAAGCACGTGAGAGCAGAGAAAGATGGTCCCGCCCTCGGCGACATGATTGAGCAACCATTGCCTGCATTTGCGCTGGTATATCGGGTCAAGGTTGGCAAAGGGTTCGTCGAGGAAGAGCAGTTTCGGCTTGTGGATAAAGGCGCTTGCAAGCATGACTTTTTGTCGCTGACCTTTGGACAGATCTTTGCACATGGTGTCCCGTTTTTCATCGAGACCAAACCAGTCGAGCCAATGCTCCACCTTGGCCTTCATGTCGCTCACGCCACGGAGCCGGGCGACGAACTCAAGAAATTCTGCCGGGGTGAGGAACGAAGGGGGCGATTCCGATTCTGGGACGATACCGATGTTGGCTTTCACCTTCTGAGGATCGTTCACGGCGTCAACACCGAGGACTTCAATTCGGCCCTTGCTCGGCCGGAGTTGGCCGGTGAGGAGTTTGATGAACGTGGATTTACCAGCCCCGTTTGGACCAAACACCCCAAAGAACTCACCGGCGTGAACCTGAACGTTAAGGGGATGCAGTGCGATGAAATCACCGTATTTTTTTGCCATGTCTATGGCACTGACCATCGGTTCTGCCTCGTCAGTCATGCTCCGTTGATTTCGTTTCTGATTATCATACCTTGGTTTGTGCTCATTGATGTCTGGCGATGACATCAAGAAGAAGAGGCCGCTAGAAGGGGCATGAACCCACCTCAAAGTGACGTTGTGCGCGTTGAACTTCACCCCATTGACGAAGAGAAGGAACTCGGATATTTCGCCTGCATGACGATCAACAGGCCCGACAAACTGAACGCTTTGAACAGCGAAGTGATGGCGTCCATTAAGGCGGTTTGTGCTTGGATGGAGGAAGAAGACAGCGTGCGGGTTTTGGTCGTCACCGGCGCTCCACCGAACCCACCGCCCGAAGGCAAGCGAGCCAAACCCCATGCCTTCGTTGCCGGTGCGGACATCACCGAGTTTATCGGCGCTGATGTGGACAGCATTCGGAAGCGATTCACGAACAACGCCGTGGAAGCGATTTGGAACCTAACAAAACCCACCATCGCCATGGTGGACGGTTTTGCTCTGGGCGGTGGTTGCGAAATCGCCTGCTCCTGCGACATCCGCGTTTCAAGCGATCGCTCCACGTATGGAACGCCAGAGATTAATCTCGGTCTCATTCCTGGATACGGAGCCACGCAGCGACTGGAACGGCTCGTTGGCTACGGAAAGGCGCACGAGATGGTCATGACCGGCGACATGGTGCCGGCTGAAGAGGCTCACAGAATCGGCCTGACCAACCATGTTGTATCCCCGGATGAGTTGGAAGCAACGGTGTTCGCCATGGCTCGACGTATTGGCAGCAAATCGTCCCACACACTAGCGGTTGGGAAGCGAACGGTGCGAGCGGCTCTCGATGTTGGTCTCTCCGAGGGCATCGGGGTTGAGCTGGATGAATTTTCACAGATCTTCGCAAGCGAGGACCAAGAGATTGGTGTTCGCGCCTTCGTCAACAGAGAAACGGCCGAGTGGAAGCATCGCTGATCGTCTGGCGGACAGTGGCTCTTTCCAAGGGAGCGCTACTCTTTCATTTCTTCACGCATGGCGTCAAGAGCGGTGCTCGATGAAGGCAGGGGCGGGAGCGCCAGAGGCGTGCCGTCTGGACCCACGAGCGGGGGTAGCGCCTTTCCGTCAGGCCCGAGCAGTACCGGGGGTGCCGCAGGCTCAGGTTGGCCCGAGCCAATGGATTCAAAACCGGTATCAAGCGGCAAGCGAAGCTTGAGGATGCGCCCTTCGTCGATGCGAACAAAGGTGGCGCCGTATACATGTCCGGGCGCCGGGTTTTCGGGCTCAACGAGAACAGTATGGCCGTGACCTTGGGTTTGAAGCAACGCCACGAGGTCCTCTCCTGATGCATAGTCTTCCCACATCCGAGCGGTGGAGGCTCGAATGTCGGCCATCTGACCCATTCGACGACGCTTGATTCGCTCTCTGATGGCTTCGTGCCGAACCCTTCGGTCCCTTACCGTGATCTCGATGTCAGCGTCTTCAACCGACTCCGGACTGACGTCCACCACGTATTCATCTGCGATGTGAACTTCCTCAAGTTCGACCTCGATGACGACTTCTTGTTCCTCTTCATCGCTGTCCTCGGCCATTTTTGTCGCCTCAGCAGCGGCTATTTTGGCGAGTTTTCGCTCCCGCAACGATGCGCCATCAGCGGGTGTTGAACGAACCGGTTCTGGAATGTCGTCCTCCTCTTCCTCGTCGCCCTCTGCCTCGGTTTCGACAGCGTTCTCAATTTCAGGAGTGGTCGCCGCTCGGGCACGGGACGGCCGAGACTTGCGTCGAGGTTTTTTCTTTCCACCAAGGTTGATCCACAACACGGCAAGCAACGCCATGGCCGCCACGAAAGCCCACTTGGCTTCGTCCGTGAGTTGGCCGAGGGTTGAGAGATAGAAGCCAAACACGGAGATGAACAACACGCCAACAGCGGTCCTTGCGAATCCCATGTCCCTCGCCCTATCCAATCATTCGTTCTTTATGACGATGATGGAACGCTACGGTCCATCATGTGAACGCTGGTTTTGCCATTCGTTCAGCAAATCGTCAAGCGCTCTTTTTCGATGACTAAAGCGGTGCTTCACTTCAACACCAACCTCTCCAAAGGTTCGGCCATGGGTGCTCAGGGAACCGAGGTTTTCAGGATCGAGGGATTGCCCGTCCTCGTCCAAATCGTAGGGGATAAAAATCGGGTCGAAACCGAAACCTTCTGCCCCTTGAATTTGGGGGGCGATGGAGCCCTGGCATTCACCACGGCCGATCAGCACCTCTCCATTCTTCCACAGGACGGAGACCGCCTTGAAAGAGGCCGCACGTAGCCGTTTCGCCCGAACGGGGTCCTCGCTCTGAAGGTGTTCTAGCAAGCGTATGACACCTTGATTGCCGATTGTATCGTAGGCGTAGGAGGAATACACTCCCGGGAACCCGTCCAGAGCCGACACGAAAAGACCAGCATCCTCAACGAGGAGCATGGCGTTGTCGTGAGGCAGATGATCAAGCGCTTGCTGAATTTTGGCCCGAGCCACCGCCTCCAGATCTGTGGCTTGCGGCTCGACAATGGTCCCGTCGGGGACCTCCAGACATTTCACCTCCATGCCGAGCTCTGCAAAATGCACGGAGGCCTCGGCTAACTTTCCAGAATTTGAGGTCAAGAACCAAACCGTATTGCTCATGATATCCACGAACAAGCGGCGGCCTATGACCATGCTTGTTTTGGGTTGATAATCGCTTGTCAAGAAGGAGAATCTTTAATCTCGTTTGAACTCAAACGAGCATGATATCAAACTGGGTTCTTGTTGCCTTGGGTGGAGGGCTTGGAGCCGTTCTTCGTTTTGCAGTGAGCGAAGCCATCCCTTCAGAGGATGTCCCAT
>Ga0160423_10004285_pt1 | contig 11743 bp, 9 predicted proteins | sample CRUFie14St8metaG_FD_108191 | JGI IMG/M metagenome (GOLD analysis project Ga0160423, IMG submission 108191) | Marine microbial communities from the Costa Rica Dome - CRUD Field 142mm St8 metaG | ecosystem: Environmental > Aquatic > Marine > Oceanic > Photic zone | place: Costa Rica: the Eastern... | reverse complement strand
TCAGGCACCATGTTTCACCTTTGGCATCTCAGGTCACACTTGAGGAAGATAGCTTGTTGTGGTGGGTGTAGCGTGCCAACTTGCCGAGGTGAGCAAAACAAGGAAGACGAGGATTATTTGCACCTTGGGACCAGCGACGGAATCTTCGGAAATGTTGCGAAAACTCGTCGAAGCTGGCGCAGATGTTTTTCGTCTTAATATGAGTCATGCCCAACATGATTGGTGTCGTGAAATTGTGCCAAGAATCCGAACGATCTCAAAAGAGGTGGGAAGAGCAGTTGGGATACTTTTTGATCTACAAGGACCATCGATTCGCACCGGAGACGTGGAGGATCAGATCGCTCTGGATAAAGGGGATTTAGTGGAGTTTCGGGTGGAGGGCTCGGCTTCGCAAATTGAGAAGTCGACGACAGTGAATTACGCTGGACTCATGGCCGATGTCTCCGAGGGAGACGAACTGACGGTAGATAATGGCGAGCTTTTGATGAAGGTTGAGAAGACGTCCGGGGATCGCATTGTCTGTGAGGCTTTGACATCTGGCGAGATGGGATCGCGGCGACACATCAATCTCCCGGGAGTGCGTTTAAACCTCCCGGCACTCACCGAAAAGGATCATGGCGACATCAAAGTTTCAGCGGATTGTCAGGCGGACTATATTGCAGGATCATTCGTGAGGGATGCCAGCCACGTCCGTGAGTTGAGAGAAACGCAGAAAACCGCAGGGGGTAACGCGCAAATTGTTTCAAAACTCGAGGACCAAGAGGCGATGAAGCATCTCGACGACATCATCCGAGAGTCCGACGTCATCATGGTGGCTCGCGGTGATTTGGGAATTGAGGTTCATGTGGAGGAACTTCCAATTATTCAGCGGAAGATCATCAAGCGCTGTCACCAAATCGGACGTCGGGTGATCGTAGCAACTCATATGCTAGAATCGATGATTGAGAGCCCCACTCCAACTCGAGCTGAAGTGACCGATGTTTCTAATGCAGTCTATGAGGAGACCGACGCCATCATGCTTTCGGGGGAGACGACGGTGGGCAAATATCCTGTGCGATGTGTCGAATTGATGGATCGGGTTGCTCGACGGATTGAGCGTTCGAGAGGGCTTGGTTATGGCGGGGAGGCGGTCCTTAGCACCGAAAAACAAAAGACCATAAGGGCAGCGGTTGGTTTGGCTGATTCTCTTTTTGGGGCTTTGCTTTTGGTTTTCACCAAATCAGGGAAAACCGCCCACCAGGCAGCATTGCTTCGCCCTCGGTCTGAGATCTTCGCCTTCACCCCCGAAGCCGAAACCTGCCATACCCTGACGCTTTCAAGAGGTGTGAAAAGTTTCCAAATCGCCTTCAGCAAGCTACCCCGAGAGACAATTTCAGCTGCGGTTGAATTACTTCGAACGCACCATGGAATTGAAAAAGGGACACCCCTCGTCGTCGTGTCGGATATTCTTCATCAAGATCATGCGGTTGACTCGATACTTTTGGTGCACGCGTGATTTACCAGCGCTTCGCGGCCACGCTTGAGTTAGCAGATGGCACTTTGCTCGATATTGTCAACAAAGCAGAGATAAAATACTTCGAACACTCCGATCTCCGAGTGAGAGGGGTTAGTCGAAATAATTTCCAGATTTGAGCAGGCCAGCCCATAAATCCTGGAGACAGAACAGGAATAACAAAGGGGAGGTGAATTTTCAAAAATCTCTTTTTTATGGGAAATAGAGGAGATTAGAGGGTTTTTCAGCATGGAAAGGGGCTGTTTTCCAGCTGGTTTTGGCGCGCGATTCAAAATTTTAAGCTCTTTTAAAGAAACACGTTGACACTTTTTTTATCGGTGGACTGTTAGAGGTAATGAAGAAGAACTTCCTTACTCTTATTTCTCTCCTGATGGTGTTGCCAGTTTCAAGTCTTACTCTTGGTGCGGCTGAGAATTCAGTTGCCGAGTTCGACAAGTCAGACTCCGACTCTCTATCGTGGCGGGTTGTGAACGACGGAGTAATGGGAGGGCTTTCCAAGGGTGATTTTGGGGTGAGTGGCGAGGGGATTTTGACTTTTAGAGGGATGTTGTCGCTTGAGAACAACGGAGGATTTTCTTCGATCCGGACAGAGAAGGTTAAAATGGACCTCAGTGGTGCTGATGGATTGCTTGTCCGAGCTAAGGGTGATGGAAGAACCTATCAAATGAGATTCGCTACCGATGCTCGTTTCAGGGGAATGGAGGTTTCATTCATGGCCGAGTTCAGAACAAAGAAGGGAGAGTGGGCGGAAGTGAAAATTCCCTTTACCAAATTCAAAGGAAGTTTTCGGGGAATGAAGCTGAAAGACGAAGTTTTTGATCCATCAAAGGTCAGTCGAGTTGGCCTCTTACTTGCTGATAAAAACCCCGGGGAATTCGAGCTCAATGTCGATTGGATTCGCACTTACGGTGGCAAAGACTCAAAAGACGTGGTTACTACAGCCCTCTCTGACGGGAGATTTAAAACGCTTACCAAGGTTCTAACCAGCGCTGAGCTCGTTGAAACTTTGCGGGGGGAGGGGCCATTCACGGTTTTCGCTCCCACCGACGAAGCATTCGACAAGCTCCCTGCGGATGTGACCTCCAACCTGTTGAGGCCCGAGAATAGCGAAGAACTGGTGAATGTCCTGAAGTATCACGTTTTAGCCGGTTCTGTACGATTAGCTGGCGCACTGGAGGCTGAGGGCGCCAAAACAATTAGCGGAGATAGTATTTCGGTCACGTTCACCGATGGTAAGGTCAAAGTAAATGACGCCAGCCTTATAAACTCGGACATCCAGTGTTCGAATGGGGTAATTCACGTCATTGATTCGGTATTGCTTCCGCCAAAACCTGCTACTGACTTGGTGGCAATCGCCAAAAAGTCCGGAAATTTTAGCACCCTGCTCTCCGCGGTCGAGGCTGCCGGACTTTCAGACACGCTATCCAGCGCATCAGAGGTCACCATTCTAGCTCCAACCGACGAGGCTTTTAACAAACTTCCAAAAGGGACACTGGAGTCACTCCTAAAGCCGGAAAATCGCAAAGCTTTGCAAAAGATCCTCGCGATGCATGTCCTCAATGGGAAGATTTCAGCTGGTGATGCGTTGAACGAAAAACAAGCCATGTCATTCTCTGGTGAGTCTCTCACTTTCAAAGTTATGGATGGGTTTCTGAAGGTGAATTCCTCAACGATCGTGTCGACAGATATCGCTGCTGACAATGGTGTAATCCATGTTTTAGATTCGGTCCTTCTTCCTGAAGAGGGAAATGCATCCAAGGAGCCAGCTGACGTTTCCTCCTCAAAATCTCCCATCGAATTGATTGAATCTGCGATCGACCGCGGCGTTCCTATTTTCAACCAGGGGGACCATCAGAGCTGCGCTGATATTTATCGCGATTGCCTGCAGGAGTTGATCTCGACCAAAAAGATCAACGGTGAGTTTCTTGGAGCAATGCAGACTTTGGTGGCCAATTCCAAGATGGTAAAAGATAATACCAAGCGTGCGTGGATGTTGCGCAATGGTCTAGATCATCTATACCAAGCTTTGGACAGAGGTTAGGAGCAGCGACTTACGGATTTTCAGGCAAATGAAAATTTAGTGCGAAGGATAACGATTGGGGTTGTATTAGAGATTTTTGTTGGGTGCCTGTGCGAGCGCAGCGTCGCCTCCAACTTTGTGTGTCAAGTTACGACAGTGGCATTGCCAGACTTATATCCGTCGATATAACGAAAGCCTTTTTCGCTAAAGACTGCCGAGATATTACACATCCGCATTTCGAGAGTGCCACGACTACGCTTAAAAGATTCCCCTCTCTTAGCTCTCGGGTAACAGCTGCCTTGTTATATTTTTCTGCCTTCAGCTCTTTTGAGAGCATCTGCATATACGCCTCTACGGATGCATCATATAGGGAAGAGAAATTCCCGATTCATTGTTCGGGAAACGGGTATGCGGAGCCACGGAGCTTCAGGTGACGCTCAAGGAGCGAAAGCCGTAAAGTCAGCTCGAGTGAGAGATCGAGACCAGAGATTTCGTATGTTCTCCCGCAAATACAAATTATCATGAAAATTCCCGCCCTCTTCATTACTCTTCCTTTTACCGCCTCCGTTCTTCTCGCCGAGGAGATTCAATCAACCTCAGATGCTGGCCGCTGGAGCAAAGAAAAGATGCAAAGCCATCGCCCGGCAGTGGTTACTCCTCCGGGATTTTCGACAGATGATAAGGCCGGTAAGGCTCCTTCCGACGCCATCGTCTTCTTTGACGGAACAGATCTTTCCAAATGGAAGGGTGGGAAAAAGAGGGACGGAGAAACTGTCTCCTGGCTGGTAAAGGATGGTTATATGGAAGTCGTGAGGGGAACCGGCCAGATCGAAACGCTTGACCAGATAGAAGGCGACTGCCAATGGCACATCGAGTGGTGCACGCCGGCTGAAGTCAAAGGGCACAGCCAGGGACGTGGGAACAGCGGAGTCTTTATTGGCGGATATCCCGAGGTGCAGGTTCTTGATTCGTTTAAAAATGACACCTATCCTGATGGGCAGGCCTCATCCCTTTACAAAGCGAGCGTTACATTGGTGAACGCAAGCCGTGGTCCGGGTAAATGGCAAACTTACGATGTCATTTGCATTCGCGAGAAAAAGGGGGTCGACGGGAAAGTGATTCAACCCGGCTCTATCACCGTTCTGCATAATGGAGTCGTGACTCAATTTGCAGTTCAAGCTGGCGGGAAAAGCAAGGCGGGTGGTTTGCGACTTCAGGATCACGGTAATCCGGTTCGCTTCCGCAATATCTGGGCGCGCAAATTAAATGTTCCCGCAGTTGCGGCGCCCAAAAAATGATTGATAGGAAAGAATATCCTTCAGGATTTTGGACTCTCTTACGCCAGTGACTTTCCGATCGAGATCCTGAAGGGCAGCACGACGGGCTTTCCGGGAGATCCCCTTTGGATTCGCCATGTTTCCTTGAGTGGTAAGCCGGTCGGAGCATTTGCGGCGCTCCTTGAATGAAGGCGAAGAGTTATCCTTCGAGATACTTCTGGAGACACTCCTTACAATGAATCATGCCGTGAGGGAGAGATTTGGATCTATCCCGAGAGTCAGAATGTCGGCGTCACGATTTTCCGAAGAAAGAAGTCCAGCGAAGGCGATCATGCCAGCATTGTCGGTGGTAAGTTCTGGCGGCGTAAGAGATAGAGTCATTCCTGCTTCTTCCACCGCTGCCCCGAGTGCTGATTGGAGGGCTTTGTTACAAGCGACTCCTCCGGAAAGGGTGATCATCTGGCGATCAGCCTCCAGAGCGGCTAGAATTGTTTTTTTGACAAGGCAATCGATGACTGCAGCCTGGAACGATGCGCAAAGGTCGGCGAGTTGAGAGTGTGGATTTTCCAGTTTTTGAAGCTGGTAGAGAACAGCGGTCTTAAGTCCTGAAAAGGAAAAGTCAAGCGGCGCGTCTTTGAGTCGGGGTCTGGTGAAATGGAAGGCTTTAGGGTTTCCCTGGCGGGCGTGCTTTTCGATTTCGGGGCCACCGGGATAGGGGAGGTCGAGCATGCGTCCAACTTTGTCGAAAGCTTCGCCCGCGGCGTCGTCGATAGTAAGCCCCATTAATTTGTAGTTTCCAAACTCCTGTACATCGATGAGGAGTGTGTGGCCTCCGGAAACGATAAGCCCGAGGTTAGGCGACACCTTGCCTAGCTCGAGAAATGGTGAAAGGAGATGACCTTCCATGTGGTTAATGCCATAAAAAGGTTTTCCGGCAGCGGCGGCAAGTCCCTTGGCGTAAGAAAAGCCGACAAGAAGGGAGGAAGCCAAGCCCGGGCCACGGGTGGCGGCGAAGGCGTCGATTTCTTCAAGAGAGAGATGGGCGTCGTCGAGCGCCTGTTGAACGAGGGGTCGGATGCGGAGAGCGTGGTTGCGGCAAGCCACCTCGGGAACGACACCACCGTAGTCCCGATGGATCTCGATCTGGGAAGAAATTAATGAGCTTAGTAGGCGTGGCCTCTCTCCTTCGCGACAAATGATCGCGACGGCGGTTTCGTCACAGGACGATTCGATGGCAAGGAGACAGGGCACGGGGGAAAGCAAAAGGGAAGAAAGAGCCTCTGTGAATCAGAATGTCTTCTTTATGCGTGCCTTGGGGTAGTAGGGCTCCTAAAATTTCCAAAAGGTTATTCATTTTAATCGATGTTTTCACTTTAAATATCGATGCAGAAGAATGGTCAAATCCACGTAACTTACTGATGTGAGAAACACAACTGAGGAAAAAGAACCGGGAAAACGCGAATGGATGTCGTTTTGGGCGCTGGTGGGAATGCAGTCGACCAATGCGTTCAATGACAATTTCGCGAAGTTTATTCTGATTCCTCTTGGTGTGGCCCTGGCTGCTCTTGGCCTAGCACCAGAGGGTATGGAATATATTTTGGGGCTCCTCCTGGTATTGCCATTCATACTGTTTGCTCCCACGGCAGGTTGGTTGGGCGATCGCTTTGCGAAACATCGGGTCATTCGTTGGTCCTCGTGGTTCCAGCTCTTTGTCTTGGGAATGATGTGCGTAGCTCTTTGGGTGGGAACGACTTTTGGAAGGGATCATTCAATGCTGGCTTTGGTGATTGTATTAGCAGCTTTTTTCTTGCTAGCGACGCAGTCGGCGCTCCTCAGTCCAGCCAAGATTGGGGTAGTAAAAGAGCTTGTGGGATCAAATCGATTGGGCTTTGCCAATGGGGTCATGGAAGGAACCGTTATTCTGGCCATTCTACTCGGCCAAATCATCGGCGGGGTCTGGTTTGATAAATGGGGCATGCAACAGGGATTGGATGCGGAGCCATGGAAGGCTGCCATGATTCCGATGCTTTGGATTCTCATTGGTGCGGTTATCTCTCTGATTCTTTGCCATCTTATTCAGCACACTAAGCCACAGGGCGCCGGAAAATTTTCCAAGGGAGTAGTCTTGAAGCATTTCAGTGACCTGATGAAAGTTAGGAAGGACCTCCCTCTGTGGCGGAGCACGAAGGGAATCGCGTTCTTCTGGGGATTTGGAGGGTTTCTGCAATTGCTCTTGATTCAGATTGCCCAGGAACGGAAGGGGAGTTTCGCGGGAATGGGAGTGGAGACCGCCTTGTTGTGGCTTCCAGTCGTGGTGGGAATTGTTTTCGGCAGTATTGCGGCGAGCTTGATTTGCGCCCGTCGAAATGAACTGGGTTTGATTCCTGTGGGAGGTCTGATGATGACCATGGGAATGTTGGCACTGGCATTTATTCCAGCGGGATGGCAGGCGAATACCCTTCTCGGTTTGTCAGGTTGTGGCGCAGCGATTTTTCTCGTTCCTCTAAACGCTTATCAACAAGACAGAGCGCCGAATGACGAGCGGGGACTGGTAATCTCCGCTTCGAATTTGTGCAACAATCTCGCAGGAGTGTTTGCGGTGGGATTGCAGTATAGTTTGAAAGCTCTTGGAGTTTCCAGTTGGATGCAATTCATCTTCATCGCCGTCATCTGCGGGTGGGCCACGATTCACATCATGCGGCTTCTTCCCAAAGACTTCGTGAGATTAATTGTGTTGGGAGTTTTTCGCTTAATTTACAGAATCGAGGTCAAAGGGGTTGATAAGATTCCTCGCGAGGGTGGCGTTTTGCTGGTTCCAAATCATTTGAGTTACATCGATGCCATCGTGCTATCAGCAGCATGTCCGAGGCCTATACGCTTCTTGATGTTCGCCGATTGCTTTGAGCGGAAGTGGGTCGGGAAAATGGCGCGTTTTTTCGATACGGTGCCAATTACCTCGTCGCGAGCGAAAGACGCGATTCGCGTTGCCAGCGATGCTCTCAATGAAGGTGCCGTGGTTTGCATATTTCCGGAAGGTCAATTGTCACGGACCGGCGGAGTGGGCGAATTGAAGCGGGGATATCAGATGATCGCAAAGCGTGCCAAGTGTCCCATCCTACCAGCCTATATGGATGGACTTTGGGGATCGGTCTGGTCTTTTTCCGAAGGGAACTTCCTTAAGAAATATCCCCGCACCTTGCAATATGGAGTCAATGTTGCCTTCGGTGATGTGATGGATTCCAAAGATGATCTTGCCGGGAGATTACGAGACCTTTCAGTCATTACGGCGACGGAGAGGGAAAAGAGATTTAGGCCGAAGAGATATCGAAAGCCCAAATCCAAGAAAGGACTTCCCCCGGAATACTCCGCAATGCTGAAAAAATGTCGGGACGGGAGTGAGTGTGCCCGTCAAATGAGGGTGAATGCCCTGCAACTGGGACAGGTAAATATCTCCAGTCGGCGCTCCAGAATGTTGGTTGAGTGGATAGATGATGATCTCAGCGGAATCTTGGGAATCCTCTGGCCCACGGTGATTCGCGCCCGGGTCAATTTGGTGACTGGAACTACCGATGAGGAGATTCTCGCCAGGGCGCTCAAGACCCGCAGTGATTGTGTGATTCTTCGCAGTGCTGAGGGAAGAAATGAACTTATTAGCAAGCTCAGGAGAAAGAAGATCTCTGTTTGGTCTTTTGATGAGAAGGCCTCCAGTGATGGAGAAGTCTTTGGTTGCTTGGTTCAGGAAGGCAGAGTCGTCAGCTTTGCCATTCCTGATCCCGATTACGAAACCACTACTCAGATGCCCCAAACTGGCTGGAAAGAGGATAGTGCGGGGAAATTGTTACCAGGATTCTCTTTTAATCAGGGGAGGATATCCGGTCCGGCCTTTTCGGCGTCAGTGGAGGTCAAGGCTCGGGAAATCGACGAAGAGGGTTTTTTGAAGTAGGTAAATAGGTTGACGATTGGCTAACTGGAGCTATTGGTTTCGGCCATGCAAGAGAGCGCGCAGGAAACTGAGCCCGTTGAAGAGGAAGTCCCCTCGACTGATGAAGTTGTTGAGGAGGTGGAGCTTAAAGAAGAAGAAGCGGAATCCACGGCGGAAAATCCCGAGGAAGAAGTCCCCCTGACTCCCGAGGCGGAAGCTTTGAAGTGGAAGGAGGCCGCGATTCGGACCGCCGCTGATCTTGACAATTATCGCAAGCGAATGGCGCGCGAGCGCTCGGAAGATTTAAGATTTGCCAGAGCCGGACTGATCGAAGAATTATTGCCAGTATTTGATAACTTTTCGATGGGTCTGCAAATGGCAGAGCAGGAGCAGGATTCCATGATTTATAAAGGCATGGAAATGGTGAAAGGACAACTTGATGACTTCCTTGCCTCTCAAGGCCTGGTGGAGGTCCCCGCCGAAGGGATTTTTGATCCCAATCTTCACGAGGCTGTGGCTGAAGAGGAGAAGGACGGCGCCGAGCCTGGTGAAATCCTCTTTGTGAAACGGAAAGGGTATCGCATTCATGACCGTCTCCTTCGGGCTGCCGTCGTGGTCGTTGCCAAGGCCTCAGGAACCCCAACTGAAGAAGCTGAATAAATGTCCGGCGAGCGAGATTTTTACGAGATTCTGGAGGTCTCAAAAACCGCCAGTCAGGCAGAAATCAAGAAGGCATATCGCAAGGCAGCGGTGCAGCATCATCCGGACAAAAATCCTGATGATCCAAATGCCGAAGAGAAATTTAAGGAATTGGGGCAGGCCTATGAAGTTCTTGGCGACGAGGAGAAGCGGGCTGCTTATGATCGCTACGGACACGCCGCTTTTCGAAGCGGTGGGGGCGGGGGTGGTCGGGGCGGATTCCACGACCCCATGGATATCTTCAGCCAAGTCTTCGGCGGAAGCGGAGGCGGAAGCATGTTCGACGATCTCTTTGGGGGTGGTGGCGGACGCCGTCGCGATGCATCCGGAAAAAAGCGGGGTAGTGATTTGCGTTATGACCTTGAGATCACGCTTGAGGAGGCCGCCAAAGGGGTAGAGAAGGAACTCGAGATCGAAAAATATGCCTCCTGTGTCAAATGTTCTGGATCCGGTTCAAGGTCCGGCAGCGGTGGTGTGAAGCCTTGCTCCTCCTGCGGTGGCCGTGGCGTCGTGGCCCAACAGCGTGGTATTTTTATTCAGCAAGCAACATGTCCGGAATGCCGTGGCTCTGGCCAGGTGATTTCTGACCCTTGTAAGGATTGTAATGGAGATGGAAGGTCCCAGGCGCCCGAGCGGGTTAGTATTAGAATACCCGCAGGGGTTGATGATGGCACGAGATTGCGCTCTACCGGAAAAGGCGACGCTGGTATACGCGGCGGCCCTGCCGGAGATTTATATGTGTTTTTACATTTAGAAGATCACGATATTTTCCAGCGAGAAGGCGATGATCTCTTTTGTGAGATCCCTGTCCCTTTTTCAACTGCAGCTTTAGGCGGTGAACTTGAGGTGCCTACTCTCACCGGTCGAGCCACGATCAAAGTTCCTCCGGGAACCCAGGGATCAACTACCTTCAGGTTGCGTGATCGCGGAATGACAAGTTTATCATCCGGACGCAAAGGTGATCTGAATGTCGAGGTTCAGGTCGAGGTTCCTACCAAGCTTAATCGGGAGCAGAAAGAAAAGCTTCTAGAATTCACTGAATCAATTGGCGGAAAGAATTCTCCAATGCAGGAGGGGTTTTTTGAGAAAGCCAAACGCTTCTTTGACTTGTAAAATTATTCTCATGGATCGTTTTTGGATTTCCCGCGAGGGATGGCACGAGCCTTTTTCGCTGCACGGAGAAGAAGCCCGCCATTGCTCCCGGGTAATGCGAAAACGGAAGGGGGACTGGATTGAAGGCTTCGATGGTGAAGGTGGATGGGCGCGTGGCCCGATCACTTCAGTAAATCGGAATTCCATCGACGTTGCAGTTGCAGAGTCAGGAAAGAGTCAGACATTACGTCCCCGAATTGAAATCGCGGTAGGAATTCCCAAGGGGAAAAGCTTTGATCTCATCGTCCAAAAAGCTGTGGAGTTGGGAGTTTCAGCAATACATCCCATTCTAAGCAATCAAGGAATGGTTAAGATTCCTCCGTCTCATTTTCCAAAAAAGAAGGAGAAATGGGACCGTATTGCTCTGGAGGCATGCAAACAATGCGGTCAAAATCTCCTTCCGAAAATTTCCGCTCCCGAGAATTTGGCGACATATCTCTCAAGGTCCGATCATCCTTCGATAAAGTTGGTAGGAGCACTTCTTCCTGAAACAAAGCCAATTAAAGCGATTTTCAGCAAGATAGCCGAGCCGGATTCCGTAATGCTATTGGTGGGTCCCGAGGGGGATTTCTCTCCCAATGAGTATAATGAAATCCAATCAAAAGACTTTCTCCCAGTGAGTTTAGGAGGGCTCACCCTCAGAGTCGAGACCGCGATTTTGACGATGATCTCTTCTGTGCGCTACCAATTTTCATGCTAGCAATCCCATTTCCCCTTGATTTTGGGTAAAAATATATATACTGTAAGGCTACATGTTAGTTGGAAGGTATTTCGGGGAAAACCTGGTTCAGATAGTCATCCACCTGACATTATGCTGCTCAGCCGTTGTTGGTGAGGTGGCTAGTATTGGCTTTTCGATTGATACCAGTTCGAGGGATGAGGTTGTCTCAGCATGGCATCGATATTATTTGGCATCGAGTGGCTTTTCCGACAATTGGGCTGGCGTTGAGTCATCAGATGGGTGCTCAATATCGCCTCCTCCTGACGAATATGTCAAAGATATACAAAGACGCGTAAACTATTATCGCGCGATGACCGGTTTGCCCGCCAATATCGATTTTTCCGAGAAGCCCGTGTTCAGTCTGAGCGATGATCCGTTCATTCCAGCCTCAGGAACCACCCGTTCAGAATCAGCCCGGGCAGCCGTAATGGCACATGTC
>Ga0160423_10004284_pt1 | contig 11743 bp, 11 predicted proteins | sample CRUFie14St8metaG_FD_108191 | JGI IMG/M metagenome (GOLD analysis project Ga0160423, IMG submission 108191) | Marine microbial communities from the Costa Rica Dome - CRUD Field 142mm St8 metaG | ecosystem: Environmental > Aquatic > Marine > Oceanic > Photic zone | place: Costa Rica: the Eastern... | reverse complement strand
GCCAGCATATCGGCTTGTTCGCCTAGAGTCCCACTGTCCCGTGCCTCAGCGATCTTCAACCGCTCGGTGCGATAGAGGTCTAGGTTACGTTGAATGCGCTCCAGCGTATCCTCAGCCACGCCTTCATCGCCTTCACGACCTTGAAGCCGATTCAACTCTCCGCCCAACCTTTCGAGTTCAGACACCATTTCGACTAAGAGTCCTGCGTCACGATCTGCACGCGAACGGCCCGCGAAGTTGCGCTGGTAGCGGTCAAAAATCAGCCGAGTCCACGCCCGATATTCATGGGTCAGAAAGACCTCGGGACTGGAATCTTGGATACGTCTGATCTCTGCCGCCTCCCGAAGGTATAAGGTCCGATTGTCACGTACCATCTGTGCGACATTTTGGGCGTCGGTCCCAGATGCGCCCTTCAGATTTGACAAGATTGAATCGGCCTCTCCAACCATATCATCGAGCATGGACGGGTCCCTCGAATGTCGAGGCTGACCAGCGAAATACTGTTCATATCGTCGATTCAGTTTCTGATTGCGAAGCCGTAGCTGTTCTGTCGTTTTTGTAGTCATGGGGCCCAGAGTATAAATGTCATTGGTCTTGGGAGCGAGACAATCTAACACTTCGCGAGACAGTTTCTGTTCTTTTTTTGCGAATCATCGGCGGTTGAGTGTCTCCAAATGGATATCAAAGGTCTCTTGGCCGGCGCCATCCGGACTCTCGAGACTGATCTTCAGTCGCCCTTGAGAGCCGATGAGTTCTTCCACGTCATCCAAGGGCATCAAACTGCCATCTGAATCAGTGAAGACCAACCGAGCCCGTGGATACTCGCAATGCCCTTCGTCGGGATAAATTTTCAATAACCAATCATCGGTCACATGACGGGCAATACGCCGCCCGTCTACATCCAATTCGAGCAGAATGTTGACTGAGTCTGGATCGAGATATCCCAAAGCCTTGATGGAGACATCCACGTGATAACCTCCCTGGAGACCTTCGTCGACGGAGAAATGGAGCAGCTCTGACGCCCTCCAAGGATCGTCCACACCGATTTCAAGTTGAACAGATCCAGATCCGCAAGGAGAGTCTTTGGGGGGCACTTCGTCTCCACATCCCAGGGGGGCCATGGAGAGTAGGAGACAGAACATTCGACACATCCGTATCAAACGGTCAGTCGTCGCTGGACGGAGAGGCGCCTCCAGAACCGCCAGAATTGTTTGATGCGCCGTCATAGCCTTGGGCATACCAACCGCCTCCAGCCAAACGAAAACCCGTTCGGCCAATCACCTTCCTAAGGCCATCTTTACCACAGCTTTCGCATGTGATCGGTGCCGGATCGGACACCTTGGCCAAAACTTCGAGCTCCTGGGAGCAATATTCACAACGATATCGGTACAGCGGCATTTCTTGCCTTCCTCAGATCAAGACTTCGCGAGGCTGATCTAAGCTGTGCTCTTCTCGGTGTCAAGACCCCAGAGCTCGCAACCAACGGGACGCATTCCCGTTTGGTTTCTTACCAAAAAGGATTTCCTGACAATGTCATCCATAAGCCTCGAATGCCTGCCACCCCCAAGACAACCACCACAATCCCACGGACTAAGGTGACGCCTTTCTTAATCACAGCCCGGGTCCCGAGCCAGCTTCCCAAGATACCGCCAAAGCCGACGAGAAAGCCATAAGACCACACTAATTGACCCGCCCAACTGAACACGACGAGAATGAGAGATGTGTAAATCGCAACGATGATCGCCTTCGCACCATTGGCTTGAACAACGTCCAAACCAGCAAATTGTATCAGGGCCAACATCAGCGGGATGCCCACCCCTGCCTGGAAGACACCTGCATAAAAACCGATGCCCAAAAATCCCAGTGCCTTCATGCGAAATGAGTATGCAGTGCTGTCGTCAGGCGGCTGGAGCAGCCCGCCCCTTCGAGCGATCACGATGGCTAAGCCGAGAAAGATTAAAGCGAAGGCCAACTCCAAGGCAGCCAACGGCAATTTGACTGCCACACATGCACCCGCGCAGGCACCGGTCACAACATATCCCAGCGACCACATCGCCGGCCGCCACGGCCGAACACCTTGCTGATGAAAAGATCCTACGGCCGTGATCGATTGAACACCCACAGCGATTCGATTGGTACCGTTGGCCGAGGCAACATCCACACCACACAGCATCAAGAGCGGAATCACAAGAGCAGACCCCCCTCCGGCTACGGCGTTCACGTATCCGGCAAAACCGCCCCCGAAGATCAAGAGTAAGCACATGAACGCATCGATGGGCACCAAGATTTCAGCCAAACTTCCAGCCTCTTCCAATTGAACGCATCACAGAATGTGACCTCCCCCAAAATACCGACTCTCAAACCACCCAATCCGACCCAATTGTGAACCGAATTTGATCACTGTGCCAGGGTAGCGCATGCTAGGGCCATGAAGCCGACAATTCTCATGATGGGGCATACCATGCCAGAATTGGCTGCTCGCAAGGGCGACTTTTGCCATTGGTATGCGGAAAAAATAGGCTGGTCCCTTGACCGATTCGTGGTGGTGGATGTGGTGGGGGGCGAAGCCTTGCCGGATCCTGCCTCCGTAGAGGGTCTGATTATCAGTGGAAGCGCTCATTGTGTTGCGGATGAAGCACCGTGGTCAGTGGCGGCGGGAAAATGGGCGTCACAAGTTGTGCGTTCAGGTGTACCCACCCTCGCGATTTGTTACGGACATCAGCTCCTGGCTCACACCATGGGAGGTCAGGTTGGCCTCAATCCAAAGGGTAGAGAAATTGGGGTTCTCCCCATGAAAAAAGTCATCGATGACCAAATATTTCATGGCCTTCCGGATACATTCCCGGTGATCCAGACCCATGTAGATGCCGTACTCAGATTGCCCGATAATGCTGAGCAGATTGCAACCAACTCACACTGTACATTCCAAGCCTTCCGCTGGGGAGACAACGTGCGGGCTGTACAATGGCATCCAGAATTCGATGCGGAGGTCATCAAGCATTACATCCATGTTCGACAGGACGCCATCGATGCGGAGGGTGGACCCGGGACAGCTGCTCGCATTCTCAACGCCGTTCAAGACGTGGATTCTGGCGCCATCATTCTCCGTAATTTTGTGCGGTATTTTCTCAAGCAAGAACCAGGTGTCTAGAGTGACTGCCATCGACACGGCCATCCTTGTCGGCGGTCGCTCAAAACGCATGAACCGATTCCCAAAAGGATTGTTATCCATCGGTGGACGCAGCATCGTAGAGGGTCTCATGGACATCTGCACCGATGGAACTGTATTTCTCGTGGGCGATCCAGATGGGCCCTACAGTCATCTAGACTGTCCCATCATACCCGACCGAATCACAGGCCGAGGCGCCCCCGGCGGGGTGCTGACTGCCCTACACTACAGTACAACAGAATGGACCCGGATTCTCTCGTGCGATTTGCCTCGGCTCACTGACAGCACCTTACGGACGTTACGCCCCTGCGATGGTATCGATGTCATCGGATACACGGTCGAGGGTCGACGACAGTACTTGGTCTCTCTTTGGCACCGTCGGACCCGTACCGTGATGACAGATGTGTTGTCTGACTCGAATCCGGGATTCGGGCATATCCTCAAGGGACTCAGAACTGAGTGGATGGAGCCCCCAAAGGCTGACGAACTCACCAATCTCAATACTGTGCATGACGCCGAACGTCTCGGCATGTGGTGATGAATTAGATCTTGGAATCGAGAGTGAAGTGGACGGGGTCTCCATTCACATCGACCGCCTTTGGATGAGTGCCGGTGAGATCGCCTGGCTGCTTACTTAAGGCATCTCCATCTTGGTCAACCCGAGCCGAAATTCTCACAGAGCCAGCAAGGACTGTCCCCGGCGTCATCACATGTCGTCCAGTTAGGGTGTATCGAAGCGGAAAATCATCCGGTCCATCGAGACGAATCTTGTCGACGGCCAGGATCATGCCGCGCTGACCTTCTCCCGCATCACGCCGAACCATGATGAACAGGGAGTGTCCCGGTTTAACCTGACCTGCCAATTCAGATGAAACGGAGATTTTGCCAGAAATCTCTCCACTGACTGCTGAGTCTTCCTGAGACTTGGCACTGGCTGTAGTGTTTGACGGCGCAGGCTGAGCGGCTGGGCGAGATGTTGGCCGAGCGGTCGGCCGAGATGTTGGAGCACGCCGAGCCGAAGACGCGGGAGATGCAGAAGTGGGTGTGCCAGCCCCCTGACCGCCGCGGCGTGCTGTTTCCTCACCTCCTGGAGGGGGTCCAAACCTGGTGGACCCACTGTTGGCCTCAGCGACTTTCACTTTTTTCGTGACTGATTTTGGTCCGTCGGATTCTCCGGAACCGCACCCGATGAGAGAAACACTGAGAATGAGAGCTAGAAATAATGTCTTCAAGGGATTCTCCTGTCTGGTCAATCTTCAGTTTGGATGCGCTTTCGCAGCTTCGCCAGCCGCTCTTCTCGAACCGATGGGTCTTCCGCATCAGCGCCATCCGAACCCATCGTATCAAGTGCGTCTGAAAACCCTCTGTTCTTCTTACCTCTCGACCATGACCAGAAAACAACCAGCGTTGCGAGAGAGACCAAAATCAAAGGTAAAATGTAGATGAGTACAGTGGCATCTGGCTGTTCAGGATTATCGAGTTTCTCTCCATATTCCTCATTCAACTTCAGGATGATGGCCTCGTCGGTCATGCCGTCAACCATCATCTGCTTCATTCGTACTCTGAGATTAAGCGCATCAGGACTGGTGCATGTTGTGAGTGTTTTGCCCGGACAAAATGGACTCTTTAATTGGTCGGAGAGCGCGTTGACTCGACTATTGATTTTGTCTTCTTCAGCTTGCGTGAACTCGGTTTGTCTCACCGTCTGTTCGGACTCAACCGCAGTCTCTTGCGCGAGCGCCGACACGCTGAGTATGAGACACACGATCAGGGCGGACACGAATCGTTGAGGAGTGAGTATCAATACAGCACCGTTACATTAAGTCGGGAGATAGCCTACACAACGAGCGGCTGTTGAGCAAACATGAGGATGAAGAAGTGGTTCTTGCATGACGGAGACTCAATCCGGCACGATGGTCGAGACGATGTTGGAGAAACTCAAATATGTCATCACGCTTAAATGAGAAAGTCGCCTGGGTGACCGGAGCAAGCCGCGGGATCGGACGCGCCATCGCGACCGCCTTCGTCAATGAAGGCGCGCAGGTCATCATTTCATCTCGAAAAATTGAGGCTCTCACAGATGTGATCAGTGAACTCAGTGCTTTGGGTGGTGCGACACCGGTCGCTCTTCCATGTCACATGGGACGAGAGCAGGAGATCTCAAGTGTCGTAGATGAAATCTGCGCGCGATTCGGAGCGCCCGATATCGTGGTGAACAACGCGGGTACGAGCCCATATTTTGGATCATTTATCGATGCACCAACTCCACTCTGGGACAAAACATTTGAGGTCAACTTAAAGGGGCCTTTTTGGGCAAGCCGAGAGGTGACCCGACGGTGTATCGCGGCCAAAAAACCATGCTCCATCGTCAATATTGCATCCATACAAGGACAACTCGGTTCTCCCCTTCAAGGCGTATATGCGATGACGAAGGCGGCCTTAATTTCCATGACTCAAACTCTCTCTTTGGAGTTGGGCCCTCATGGCATACGAGTGAATGCGATCGCGCCAGGCTTAGTGAAAACTCGGTTGGCGAGTGCGTTAACTGACCATCCTGAATTTTCCAAAATGTATACAGATCGAACAGCTTTGAAGCGCTATGGGACCCCAGATGAAATTGCCGGACTGGCTGTATACCTGGCCTCAGATGAGTCGGCGTACCTCAGCGGGCAAGCCATCGCTATCGATGGCGGCTACACGGCCGCATAATGGACACGCCTGCACCGACATCTCGACACCCATCGCCCATGCGGGGATGGCTTCATCTGCTATGGCCACAACTGCGCAGTCTCAAAAATGCGCCCAAAACGTCTCAAAGTCGCGAACGCATACGATATCTGTTTTTCGGGCTGCTTGGACTGGGCTTCATGGGACTCACTGGCCTCGGAGCAGATTGGTTCTTCGGACTCTTCATGAGGGCGGAGTTTTTATCGACTTTCCTCATCGAAAAAACCCTCAATATCATCCTCGTTTTTTTTCTTGGACTCCTTATCTTTTCGAACTTAATCGCAGGGTTTTCCACCCTTTTTCTAGCGGATGATCTCCATCTCCTCGTATCGAGTCCAATCCCCGTCGGGCGCCTTTTTCTCGCCCGAATGATGAACACATGGACGCAAGCTTCATGGATGCTTTTTGTTTTTGGGCTGCCCATTTTTGCAGCTGCGGGACCGGCTCTCAACGCCGGGACATCCTTCTATTTCGCGCTGCCCATGATTCTCCTTCCATTTACTCTGCTGTGTTGCGGCATCGGTTGCATCCTAACGATGCTTCTCGCGCGCTTTCTGCCCGCAAAGAACACGCGTGATGTTCTCATAGTGTTATCGGTGGTGGGCTTTTTGGTCTTGTACATCGCCTTTCGACTGGCCGAACCTGAGACCCTGCTTGAGAAGGATCGATTCCAAGACTTGGTGGGAGTGATTAACGCCTTTGCCTCGGCTGAGTATTCACGGTGGTTACCATCAACCTGGAGCTTAACGGCCATGATGCAATTGGCCGGTCCCGATCCCGTTCGCGCGCTCATGCCCATCATGACCCTTTATTTAGGAGCTGGTGGTGTCATGACCCTGGGTGCCTGGCTGAGCCGAAAAATCTATCTAAGAGCCTTCGATACCGCACAAACCGGTCGTCGTCCGAAAGACACCGGCGATACCGAAACTCAGACAATCCGAAGAGCGGTGTTCCCCAAGGACCCGGTGTCCGCGCTGGTTCGCCGGGATCGTCAATTGTTTCTGAGAACCACGGCGCAGTGGACGCAACTTTTACTCATTGGCGCTTTGGTGGTCGTGTATCTTTTCAATTTCAAACATTTCAAAGCACTACAGGAATTTCAGATCATAGGCGCCCTCGGGATTTTTTATATCAACCTCTCCTTGGGGGGATTGGTCATCATCACCTTGTGCGCACGATTTTTGTATCCAGCGATCAGCCTCGAAGGGAAGGCCTTCTGGGCGGTACAAGTGGCGCCAATTCCTCCCGACGTTTTACTGAGAGCCAAGGTCAAGTGGGGTCGGGACCCCATGCTTTTGCTGGGCATTATCATGGCGTCTGGGGCCAGTATTCTCACTGAACAAGATATTACAATGAGTCTGATTTCAGTCGGAGCACTCGCTCTGGTGACACTCTGTGTGTGTCGAATGGCTGTGGGTATGGGCGCAATTTGGCCACAATTTCACCTCGACAATCCCACGCGCATCGCCAGTAGTCTGGGCGGTATCCTATTCATGATCGGCGGCATCACCTACCTTTTGGTGATGTGTATCGCCTCCATCCCGGTCATGGTGGTCATTCGAGATTTTTTAGATCTGGGCGTTTATCCATCTGCGAACCGACAATTCTGGACCATTTGCGGAGTCGGAACCATTCTCATCTTGAGCGGACTCATCGCTTGGCTCCCCCTGTCTCTTGGTCGCAAAAGACTGGAGCCTCGCTAGAATAAACCTAACGATCGATTGATTTATAATCCGTTGTCAATTAGGGTGCCGCCACAGTCAGTTCAAAAAGTCATTACGGTCTAGGTACTTTATGCCGATATATTTAGGGACACATGAAACTTTTGACAGGCTCAATACCTCTTCTCCCCCCGAGAAATTCAAGACCTGCATAAAACACGAATGGTAAACCACTATGAATGGTCCTCAGATGAATCACATCAGATTTGGAATCATGCCGATGAGACGTAGAGCATTCGCACTTTTCCTGAGCCTCTTGTTCAGTGGGGCCTTCGTAGGTTGCCAGGACTCCAACGATGAAGAGGTGCTCGAGTGGACTACTCCGGAGGAACGCACCATCAACATCCCCGGCACGCAAGAACGCGATGATGGAGATGCACCCCTTGGGGCGGCAGATAGCCCACTGCCCGCCATCGAGAGGACAACGACACCCGAGTCCAGTGGCGCCGTGATGGAAGAGGCCTGCAACGGCACGATGAGCCAGGCCTGTGGCGATGGCTGTGGACGTCAGCGGTGCCTCGACGGGGCATGGGGTCCTTGCGAAGCAAGCCTTGAGTCGTGCAACGGGCACGATGACGACTGCGATGGCCAGGCCGATGAAGCACTTGGCCAGGGTACAAGCTGCTCCCTGGAAAACAACTCAGGGTGCACCAGCATCGGCGTACTCACATGTGATACAGCGCGAGGTGAAATGATCTGTGCTGGCGACGTCGCAGAACCCGCAGCCGAACAATGTGACGGTATCGATAATGATTGTGACGGGATTCCCGACGAGGATTTCCCGAACCAGAGATGCTGTACCGAGAACTATCACTGTCCACCATCTTCGACCTGCGAGGATAACCTATGTATCGGGGGTAACCCCACGGCGCCCAGCGGCCCAGGGATCAGCTCAGAAGGCGGTGCCTGCGGCACACTATTGGACTGTGATTTCGGACAGACCTGCTTGGCTGGACGGTGCGCGTTGCTCTGTTTGGACCAGACTGACTGCCCGGCAAATCTGACCTGCGGATGCCCACCCAGTGATCCCTCATGTTTCTTTCCCGGTTGTCTGAGTCCCAATGGGAATAACGGACCCAATGGAGATGGGGCCAACGCCGGTGTGGGGGGAGGCGGATGCTTGAACACGTGCGAATATGCGGGCGATGGTGACTGCGACGATGGGGGACCGAGCAGTGATTTCAGCCTTTGTGATGTCGGCACCGACTGTGCCGATTGTGGCCCTCGGTAACGATCATCGACGCATCGGTGCGCCGTCGAAGATGATCGATGGGCACTAATAATCTGAGTTGGACTTGCCCCCGGTGACAATGGCCACGCTCGCGGATGCACCCAGGCGGTTTGCACCGGCCGAAATCATCTTATCAGCATCTTCTCGACTGCGGATGCCTCCTGACGCTTTCACACCCATGTCCCCACCCACCAAAGTTCTCATGAGACGGACGTCTTCTTCGGTGGCACCGCCACCGCCAAACCCCGTACTCGTTTTTACGAACGCTGCGCCCGCAGCTTTCGACAGAGCACAGACCACCACTTTTTCATCATGGCTCAATTTGGACGTCTCGAGAATCACCTTTACCCCGATGGGCTTGGCCGCTTCGACCACGGCAACAATGTCTCGATACACAAGTTCATAATCGGTGCTCTTCACCGCACCAATATTGATCACCATATCGATTTCTTGGGCACCGCACCGAATCGCTTCTTTGGTCTCATAAGCCTTCGAACGAGGACTCATTGCACCCAGAGGGAATCCGACGACTGCGCAGACAGGGACATCACTTCCACGCAAAAATTGCGACATGAGCCGCACATTGACCGAGTTCACACAGACCGTGGCAAATTTATGTTTACGCGCTTCATCAGCCAGCGCCCTCAACTGCTCACGTGTGGCCTCGGGTTTCAGCAGCGTGTGATCGATGTACGCAGCCAAGTTACCGGCCGACGCACCGACACCCCCATGGGCTCCAACTCGGTCCGCCCCTGCTCTGAGCATGTTCGCAGCTGACTCTGATACCGGTACATCGCACATACCGCAGTCATCACAATCCTCGTCCGCGGCGCCCACCGAATTCGTGCGGGTTGGTACGGAGTAGGCCTGGGTTGTGGAGGGATGCTCTGCTCCGTGCGAGCGAGTGTATCCCGGACCCTCGCCACCGGCCATCAACCGAGCACGTACTCGGCTGGCGATCATTTCTATCAGCTGCTCATCATTCATTGAGCTATCCTATCGCGGGCGGAGGCCATGCACCAGGCTTCTGTGTCAGTGTCAAAGTCAATTCCCCAAAGCCAGGACAGGTTGTCCATGTATCCCCCCATTAGAAGCTCCGCCTGAATACCAATGGAACCGAGGTTTTCTGGGGATCTCCTTGAAACGTCGGAAATCTCCAACGTCTGACAAGACGGTCTAAACACCCCTTCATAATCGTATCCTCATGCTTGCGGCCGATCGACACCGATTCTGTCCGGCCATTTGGACGAATCGTGAAGGTGAGCTTGACCCGTCCTGGATTATACTCCGGATCTTTTTTCAAATGTCGTTCGTAGCACCCATTCAATGCCTTGCGATGATCCTGAACAACCTTGTCTATCGTCGCCTGAGAAATCGGCCCTGAAGAGTTCGAACGTGCCTTCGAGGAACCCGCTCGTGCCCGCTCTGGCAGCTGAGCCTCAGGCCCACGACTCCGGTTAATGCGAGGTCGATTCCGAGGTGTAGTTCCATCTTGTGCGCCTCCGATGTTTTTCATCCGAGCGGGAGATCGCGCCGAATCAGTCATTCGATCTCGGAGAGACCCCGCTGCGCTCGGTGCGCGATTTTCGCTCGTATTAGGCGCCTGGATGACAATCCGACGCTCCAAATTCAAAGGGTCGATGTCAAGGGACGGTTCAGTTTTTTTACGACTCTTTTTCTTCGGCTTTGGATCTTTTTTGGACGTCGTTTTTCGCGGAGGCACCCTCCTATCCGCCGGTCCCTGGACACCCACCGGTGGTCGTATTTTCGTGATTCTATCTGGCGGGGTATTGGGCACTGGCGTTTGGTCAACCACAGCCACAGCCGGTGCCATAGTGTCTGCCGCAAGATCAGCGACCACGTCCGGGCTTTGACCATTGTCTGGTGGAGGTGTGGGGTCAACAGTGGGTGAGGATGTCGTCCCCCGAACGGCAGTTGAGACGCCAGCGGGTGTGTTCATCTGTTGGGGCTGATCCCCAACCGCTTCAGCAGATGAAGTCGTTCCCGGAGCACCGTCTACCACCGGCGTTTCCGTGACTGGAGGCGCAGTGATGGCTCCTCCTTCATCCGATGCGTCCTTCGTCACAAAGTGGACCGTTAAAAACATCACCGCCATACCCATGATACATGCCATCGCAACCAAACCACGCGAGACGGTCGGTTGTGCGCTTTCTCCGCGTTTTGTGGCCACTGAATCAGGTGAAATTGGTCGACCGATGGGGACATCCCGCTCCGGGGATGTGGGGGGAACGGTTTCTACACTGTCATCGGGTTGAGATAAAGCGACCGCGTCATTCGCATACATCTCCGGCTGTTGAAAGCCCGAAGAGTCAGCCCGCAGGTCCATGGGTTCTGCGGTGACTTCCGGTACATCTGCATCATCGACCTGTGGCAAAGCCAGAGGTGGGGCAGAGGTCGCCGATTCAGAGATGATAATCGACGATATGGGCGCCTCGTCCGCATCGTCGATCGACTCATCGGCCACCAGGGGTACTGGAGGGGATGAGCGTTCCAAGCGGCGTGTCGATACGTCTCGAATCAGTGCCGGCTGAGCCGATGGAGGCTCTGCACTGTCCGACGGTTCACCCAACTCCACCAAAGCATCCAAATCGAGTAGGGCCGTGTCGTCATTCGACGGGCTGTCTGCGGTATGTGGAGGATACGCATGGGTCTGCCCGGCCGCGCCTAGGGCTGATGGCTCCTCGGGGGGCGTATTCTCCACCCCTATCTCATCGGAAAAGTTCAGGCGATTATCCGTCTCGATGTCACCGATTTTTGCGGCGCCATGGAAACCGCCCATCGACTGCTCGGTGTCTGGCACCATCGATGGATCTTCATCGGGCACCATCTTTTCCGTGGGCCGTCCGATCAGCGTTGACTGGGGATTCAAGATGG
>Ga0160423_10004283_pt1 | contig 11746 bp, 8 predicted proteins | sample CRUFie14St8metaG_FD_108191 | JGI IMG/M metagenome (GOLD analysis project Ga0160423, IMG submission 108191) | Marine microbial communities from the Costa Rica Dome - CRUD Field 142mm St8 metaG | ecosystem: Environmental > Aquatic > Marine > Oceanic > Photic zone | place: Costa Rica: the Eastern... | reverse complement strand
TCAAGGCGGAGGGCGGGATGGCGGAGCCCGCTGCAGCGGAACCGCGCGAGCCAGCGGCGAGCGGGTACACGGAGCGGCCGAGGCCTGAACCACGCCACGGCGAGCGCCGGCCAGAGTCGTCTGTCGGCCAGAGCTCCCAGGCCCAGCGAGCCGACCCCTCGGACGCCCACCCGACCTCCTCCTCTCTCGACCTCGTCTTCCTTGACTTGGAGACGACGGGCCTGTCTGCGGAGCGGGACAGGGTTGTGGAGGTGGCCCTCTTTGCTCCCAAGACCGGATTGAGGTGGACGCGCCTGGTGGACCCGGAGCGGCCGATTCCTTACAGGGCGAGGGAGGTCACGGGGCTGACGGACGACATCATCGCTGCGTCGGGGTGCGGCAACTTCGCCTCCATCGCGGAGGACCTCGTCTCCTTCGTCAACGAGGCAGTGGAATCGGGCGCGAGGGCTCCCACCCTTGTGGCCCACAACGCCAGGTTCGACGCCAGGTTTCTGGCAGCCGAGTTCACGAGGTGCGGCGCGGAGTTGCCAGAGTCCTGGAGGTTCTACGACTCCCTGGAGCTGGCGAGGGGCGTCTTGGGAAAGGGCCCAAACGCGCCCAGGAGCTTCGGTTTGCAGAGCCTGAACCAGCATTTTGGCCTGCCGGAGCCGTCGAGGGAGCACAGGGCGATGGACGACGTGGATGTACTCGCGAGGGTCTTTGGCCGGCTGGTCTCCGGGATGGCACCTGGGGCGCTGGAGCGGGCTGTGAATGTGGGGGCCTTTGGAGCGAGAGCCGCGGCTGGGGGGACAGCCAGGCCCACCGCCGAGGCCAGGCGGCGGAGGGAGAGGTCCCTGAGGCCTGGCCCATCTGGAGCGAGGCTCCCAGACCACCTCGGAGGGGGGCGGGACCCCCTGTCGAGGGGGCCAGCCCCGCCTCTCGCCCCGGCCTCTCCCCCACCGCCCCCGCTCTCTGGCGACCTTGAGGCGGGGGAGGCGGAGTTCCTGACCAACGGCGTGCCGCTAGACACGCTGACTTCGTTCACACCGCTGCAGCGGCAGTTCAACGCGGAGGCCGGCTTCAGTACTCTCGCCTCGCTGCTGCAGCACTACCCTCGGGACTACCTGCACTACTCTGGCGACTGGAACGACGAGGAGTTCATCTGTTCCCAGGGCGTGGTCTCCAGGGTGAAGAGCTTCTGCAAGGGAGCAAAGGGCTTCATCGAGTGCTGCGTTTGTTGTGACGGAGGGAACGAGGTCACCATAAAGCAGTGGTACCATTTCAGGAACTACAGGCTCGCACAGCGCGCTCTCAAGGGGATGGAGGCCCGGTTTCCAGTGGATTCCATCGTTGGATTCAAGGGCAAGCTGAAGAGAAGGCCGAGGGGAGGATGGGATCTCACCGGGACGGGGGTGGAGATGACGCCGCTGGACGACTTTGTACAGATCGAAAAGCAAATCATCGCGGTGTACCCGGCGAGAGGGCCCATCAAGAGCGGCGCCTTCAACAAGCTCATAAGGAAGGCCCTATCTGTGTGCCCGGTGGTCGACCTTTTGCCGAGAGATGTTACAAGGGAGCACGGCCTCCTCGGCCACCGGGAGGCCCTGGAGGGGATCCACTTCCCGTCCACGCTGGAGCACGCGGATAGGGCCAGGAGGAGCCTCGTGTTCCAGGAGCTCTTTCTGCTTCAGGTGAGAGACCATTTTGGGGTGGCAGAATGGGAGAAGAGAAATTATGAGGCACCAATCTGACACGCAAACTTCCTTCCCTCTTTTGGCTGGCGGCTTTGCAGACGGCGCTCATGCTCCGCAGGCACCAGCTGCAGACCCCCAAGAACAACGTGGACGCCACGGGCATCAAGGTCGGTGAGTCGAGGCTCTTGGGCCACGCAACGTCCAGGCTCCCCTACAACCTGACGCAGGCGCAAGGCAGGGTCCTCGGGGAGGTCATTGGGGACATGACCAACCCGCCTCCGATGATGAGGCTGCTCCAGGGGGATGTCGGGAGTGGCAAGACGATCGTCGCGCTCCTCGCCATGCTCTCAGTCGTGGACGCCGGGTATCAGGCCGCCTTCATGGTCCCCACGGAGATCCTTGCCACCCAGCAGGCTGCCAAGCTCGAGGAGTTCCTCGGGTCGCTCGGGCTGGAAGAGGCCGGATTTGAGGTGCCCAGGGTCGTAGTCCTGACCGGATCGATGAGGGCGGCCCAGAAGCGCGAGGCCATGGAGGCCACGGCGAGCGGCGCCGCCTCCATCACCTTTGGCACCCACTCGCTAATCAGCGAGGGTGTCAAGTTCCTCAAGCTCGGGCTCGCTGTGATCGATGAGCAGCACAAGTTCGGCGTGGAGCAGCGCTCCAAGCTGCAGAGCAAGAACCAGCCCCCTCCCCATCTATTGTCCATGTCAGCGACGCCGATCCCAAGGACACTTGCTCTCACCATGTATGGCGAGATGGCCTTGTCTTACATTGATGAGAGCCCCCCCGGGAGGCACAGGGTGGAGACAACGGTGACCAGGCAGGACGACGCGCGGGGTAGGGCGGAGGCCTACTCAAAGCTCGTGCGGGAGGTCCAGGCCGGGAACAAGGGGTTCGTGGTCTTCCCCCTGATCGATGCGAGTGAGTCGGAGGATTTTGCCTCCATTAGGGCTGCCGAGGACTCTTTCCGGGACCTTCTTGAGAATGAGCTGAGCGGCGTGCCGTGCGGCCTGCTCCACGGCCGGCTGCCGCCGGAGGAGAAGCTCCAGGCCCAGAGGGACTTCGTGGAGGTGAGAAAATCCTTGAGTTGCAGAATGGGAGAAGAATTTTGGGCACAAATCTGACGCAATGATTTCCTTTTAGGGCCGCACCAGAGTTCTGGTGGCCACCGCGGTGATCGAAGTCGGGGTGGACATCCCGGAGGCGACCTGCCTTATCGTGGAGAACAGCGAGAAGTTTGGGCTTGCGCAGCTGCACCAGCTCAGGGGGAGGGTCGGGAGGAGTGACAGAAGGAGCCACTGCTACTTGCTGACGGGGGGTGCGGAGTCCTCGCACCAGAGGATCAAGAAGATGGAGACACTGGACAACGGGTTCCAGGTTTCTGAGATGGACATGGCGCTGAGGGGCCCGGGGGAGTTCATAGGGACGAGGCAGGCGGGCCAGTCTGGCCTCGGGGCGCTCAAGATCGCCGACATATCGAGGGAGTCTGACCGGGAGACGCTGGAGGAGGCCAGGGCTGCGGCGGCGCGTGCCTTTGGGGACGGCGAGCCGAAGCTGGGCAAGGAGCTCCTCCTTTACCTGCAGAACCAGAGCCCCGTGCCGTACTTGGATGTCGCTCCTGACCTATCATTCCACGAGGAGTGATCTCGTGGTCAGTCAAATAATGAAATTATCGATTAACATCGAGTTCAGATCAGTCACTCTCGCTCATGCTCATCCCCCCATCGTCCTCATCCGACTCAGCGTTCCCGCCGCCGCCACCACCCTCCTCGCTGTGGATCCTCAGCAGCCTGATCTCCTTCAGCAGGCTCTTGGCGTCCTCCCGGTGGTTCCCGCCATAGTCCAGCAGCCTCGAGCAATACACCTCGCTCTCACCCAGCCTCCCCGTCCCCTTGCAGTGCTGGGTGAGGAACATCAGCGTCTGCACCACGTCGGCGTTGCACACGCCGTCCGCGTCGAGCCTCTCTATGTTCCTTTTGTTGTAGGTGTAAGCGGCCTCGTAGTCCCCGCGCTTCCTGTACAGGTCAGCAATCTTGGCCAGGGCGATGCCCTCACGGTCACCCTTGCTCTCGGCGTTCTTGTAGCACTGCAACGCGGCGTTCTGCATGTTGAGCTCCTCGCTCTCGTAGCACTGGCCCATCGCGCACCAGAACCTCGCGTCCCCTGGCCTGAGCTTGGTGGCCTTTTTTCGTTTGGAGAAAGGGAAAAACGAGTCAGCTTGGAGGAAAGGAGCGGATCCAAGTGATTAAGCGGCCTTACCTGCCGGAAGTAGTACAAGGCGTAGTAGGGCATCCTGAGGACCTCGTACGTCTGGCCCAGGCCGTACCAAGCCCTGTAGTCCCTCGGGTTGATGTCCACCGCCCTCCTGTAGGCCTCAATCGCGGCCTCTGGGTTCTTCATCTCGACATACTCGTGCCCCATCAGAGTCCACGCGGAGAGGTAGTTCCTGTTCAGCTTCAGCGCCCTCCTGAAGTAAGCCACGGCCTTCTCGTGCTGGGTCCGCAGGGAGTAGTAGTTCCCGATGATGCAGCAGGTCTCCGGCTTGTACTTGTCCGTTAGGATCGCGCTGTGCGCAAGGTGCGAGAGGCCTGCGTAGGCCTCCTTCACGTACAAGATATTCGAGTAGGTGTCCATGGACTCGATCCTGTGCGGAGACCTCCGGTGGAGCGACTCGAAGAGGTCCTGGGCCTCGTCGAACTGCCTCAGGTTGTAGTGCGCAGTCGCGGCCTGGGCCAGAACGTACTCGGACTTGGGGAAGAGGTGCTGCAGCCTCGTGTACTCCTCCAACCCCCTCTCGTTCTCGTCCCCGTTCTCCAGGCAGACCGCCGCCGCGAAGAAGTTTGACATCCAGTGGTCCGGCAGAGATCCCTCGGCCGGGCACCCGTCTGCATCCTGCACCTCCTGCAAAGCTTGCCACGCGGCCCAGTTGCACGGGTAGGACCTCACCGAAAGCAAAAGGGCCTCCTTGGCCTCCGACTTTCGCTCCTTGTCGAGCAGGACGAGGCCCTGGAGGTAGAGCAAAAAAGCGTCCGGCCTGTCGCACGCCATGATCTCCCTCTCGATGCCCTCGAGCTCCTCGTTTTTGGGCTCCCCTTCCCCCTCCAAAGTTTGCTCCTCCCTCGCCCTCTCTCCCGCCAGGTATTTTGCGTAGCACCTCAAAAACGTCGACCTGGCGTCACACTCGTGCTCGAGGGTCGAAGCCGCCCGCTTGTACTCGCGCAAGTCGAAGTACGTCTTCGCCAGCAGATACCGGTCGCTCGCGGGGGGCTCCTCCCTTCCCAGCAGTCCCAGTTCATGACCGGCGTCGTTTTCGGAACCGACCAGGTTGTCAGGCAAGCCACAGAGCTGCTCCGCGGCCCACTTGGCTGCTTTGGTGATCCCCCGCTCCGTGAGGCACCGCACGGCGCCCCTCAGCTCCCTTCTCATCTCCATGGCGGTCGGCATCCCCTTCGTGGACGACGGCATGGTGCCCGGCCCCCTCCGCGCCCCTCACCGATCGATCTGACAGCTCTTCTCTTCTTCTCTTTTTTTTTCGAGTTTTGGCGGGTTTGGGGGACGAAACACAAAATTCTCTGGAAATCTCTGGACCAGTAACGCCACCAGAAATGGTGGACATGGCGTCGGACGCCGCGACCAGCGAGTGAACAAGAGGAGTGAACTGGTCGAGGCCTGTAGGGTGGCGGAGCCTCGATCATTGATATTACATGATGTCGTACTCCCCAAAGGCAGCCTTGAACCTGGCGACGCTCTCCTCCTCCTGCGCCCTGCCCGCGAGCTTGCACTCCCTCCAGTCCCCTCTCTCAGGCTTGCAGAGCGCGGAGGCAATCTCGTCTCTCAAAAAGTTGTAGGGCATCCTCTCCCCCCTCATGATCGGGTGAATGAGGCTCTCGCCGTCAGGCATGACCAGCAGGATGTACTCGCCGTCCCCGACAACGTCGCGCATCTTGGACCTGAACTCCGGCTCGCCAAAGCCGGCCTCGATCCTCTTGTCCAAAACCTTGCTGGCCTGGCCCGACCTGAGTCTATCGGTGGCTTCTCTGGGGATCCCCACGGCGTTGAAGTGGCAGTGGTTCCCGCCTTCCCTCCCCTTGAGCATCAGGTATCGCTCGAACATCACCAAATCGAGCCCCTTCGCAGCGAAGCAGCGGGTGAGGGCCCTGAAGTACTTTGAAACCTCCGCGAGCTCGGAGTCCTTGAGCGCCATCGAGCAAGGCACGTGATCGATGGGCACGACCAACACATGGTCTTCCGTGATGGGGCCCTTGTCGAGGGCGCAGTAGCACTCGCTTCCGACGCTCACGACAAGGTGGACATCAGCGTTTGGGTTGGATAGGCAAAACCAGCAGTCCGCGATTGGGTGAGACTCCTTCTTCTGCTTCTCGGACCGGCTCTCTGCCGGCGACACGTAGATTGGCCGGCCCATCAGCTCCTTCTCGTTCATTTCCTCGCACGCCCGCCGCATCTCCTGCACCGTCGCGAACTGCACCTGGGCGTACCCCTTGTAGTTACCATTTTGGTCCCTCGGCCTTCGAATGTCCACGACCTTGCCGCCGCAGGGCTCGAAGAACTTCACGACGTCCTGCTCAGAGGCGCGGTACGGCAGGTTTCTGACAAAAGCCGACTTCTCGCTATTGACAACGATGGCAGCCTTGTCAAACATGGAGGGCTCCCTCTGCGGCGCCCGGCCCCTCTTGGCGCCACCCTGCTCGCCCCAGCGCCAGCTCTGACCGTCCTCCTCGTCGCCCCTGCCCCGCTTCGCGGCGGCCCGCGGTGCCTGCGCGTAAGGGAAGGCGGTGGTGTTGGGGGGAGCAGCGAGAAAGGCCTCCCTGTCCATGGCCGCCGCCGGCTTCAGGCCAAGCGCGTGCAGATACTTCTGCTTCGCTTTGTTGCCCACACAGCCCAGGCCGATGAAACGGGTGACGTGAGATCCCGCGCCCAAGTCGGGGTTGGCGTAGGGAACCCGCGCCCAGAACCTCCCCGCGCTGCCGCTGACGTGGTACCGAGGGCGGAACGCGCAAGCCAGCCTCCTCGGACCCTGGGTACCCCTCACCGAGGCGAGGGCCTGGTCTGCCTGGTTCGGGGGCACCACCCCCTCCGGCCACCGACACGTCAGCAGAAGGTCGACCTCCCCCTCCAGCCTGTTCGACCTTTCCAACATCGCAATCACTTCTTCCTCACTGCCCTGAAAGTCGTCGTAATACGCCACCGTCAAGCCCTTGAGCTTCTTGACGCCCTGGGTTCCGAGGTAAGACAACCCGCAATCCGGATAATTCGCAAGCAAAGCGAGCGAGGACGCGCATGCGTCAGAGTAGACGCCCACGAAGTAGGTGGGCACCGTGGCCTTGCCCCCGGAGTCGAGCCAGGACTTTAGATCTTGCTCTGCGCCATCGGCACCGCCGCCGAAAAAGTTGCCGACGCAGAGGAGGAGGTCGAAGGCGCCGCTCTTGGCGACGACCTGCGCCACCCTGTCGTTCAAGTCCCTGAACCCCCCGACCCCATTGCAGTCCCCAGCGATTAGGATCCGAACTGCCATGGTTGAGCTCGGCCGCCTCGCTGCGCTGCGCCCCCCCCCACTCCCAGCTGGCAAATCGGGCTTCCCCTCCCCCTCCAGATTCGACCTTTTTTTCTTCTTCAAAAGTGAAATGCGAAATGACCGCCTCGAGAGCATCGCCACGAGGGGCGTTATGTGCGATGGTGGTGGCATCGAATAGCGGAGAGAATGGGTGGAAGCAGTGGGAGCCAAGCCAGGGCGGTGCGCGGCGGTCCCCTCCGAAAGGCTTTGATCTCCGACGCTTGAGGAGCAAGCCAAAAAGCCGACGTCGACTCCGGCCTAAGAAGAGAAGGAAAAAACAACGACACAGCAGAGGCGAGATGCGCTCCGAACACAACAGAGGCGCGAGTCTGGCCGCGTTTCTCTTGGCGGTGTCGACCGTGACGCTGCTCTTCGTCTCCCCCGTGGAGGGTCAGGTTGGGGATGCTTGCGTAGTCACCGCGTTTCCGGGTGAACCCGAGTCGTGCCCACTCACTGATGGCCAGGGAAACCCTCTGTTGTGCTTATCTGGCCAGTGTGAGACATGCGAGAGTGCAGGTATTTCTTCCACCTCGTTTATAAATATCTGTCGTAGTGTGTTCGCGGACGAGGATCAACAAGAAAACTGTTTACGCGACTGCTTTGGCGACTACGATTGCACATCCGACGCAGATTGCCCAGCTGATAGGCCAACCTGCTTTGATGGAGGACCATGCCGATTGGAATGCGAAGTCAGCGCGTTGCCGGATGCCTCCGGGTCGTGCCCAGATCAGGTTGGTTCCTATAATGCAGGACCTCAGTTCTGCTTTATCGAAGACGGGACGGGTATTTGTGCATATTGCACTCCATTTGAGCAAACCCTTGGCATTACTACCGCAGCAGACTGTGAGAAATTGACGAATATCAACCAAAACGCAGATGTCGTAGCAAATTGTCAACGCGGCTGCTTTGGCTTCTTCGCGTGCGCTACCAGCGCAGACTGCCCAGCCGATAGGCCACTCTGCGAAAGTGGACAGTGCTTGGCTGAATGCGGCACCAACGCAGACTGCCCAGCGGACAGGCCACTCTGCGAAAGTGGACAGTGCTTGGCTGAATGCGGCACCAACGCAGACTGTCCATCTGACAGGCCAATCTGCAATGCAGGACAGTGCGAAATATCCGTTTTCAGTGCACTCGATGGCATGGGCGGTGGTTCATCGGCATAGCACCTGTGGGGCAACACTTGGGCAAAAGACTTCTAGTGCACTTTTATATTCTCTTATATATTCTCTTATATAATCTACTTCAAGAATCAGGCCAGCATCTCCAGGTGACCTCCCAATGCACACGCCTCGGTGGATGATGACAGCAGGGCAGGGTGCACCACGCCAAAGAAAACTTCTAAAACTTCCAGAATCAGATGGAGCGACCAAAAGAGAGAGAGAAAATCGTTCCAGTTCATCACAAGCTTTAGACAGTGATTGAGGCGCGGCGATGCTCTTCGAGCTCGGGGACCAGTTGTTGGCGGTCGTGTTGGGCTTGCTCAACGACAAGCGCGACCTCGTCTCGCTCTCTCTGACCTGCAAGAAGTTGCGGGACCGCATTGCACTACGAGTGGCCGCAAGCCGTCTTTCCGATGCGAAGAGCTATAAATGGTTCTGGGACGACACAAAGCTCCTACGGCTGAGGGGGCAGTGGAACTTGAGCTTGGACTCGATCACGTTCGCTTACGATCATCGTTACGCCGCGGGACTCCTTTATCTCTCGGCCTTCGAGGGCTCCCGCGAAACTTTGGAGTGGGTCCGATCTCGGGCTCCGACGGTGTACGCCAACGCGTGGAAGCGTCTGGTCCGTGGGGCGGCGCTAGGCGGGCAGGTGGACTTGCTGCGGGGGCTCGCCGAGGAGCTTGATCTCAAGTCGAGATCGATCCCTCCGGACTCGATCGACGATGAAACCGACTTCCTCGCGGCCGCAGCCAGGGGGGGCTCGCTCGAGGCGATTGAGTTCTTGCGTGCCCAAAAAGTCTCCTTCCGGCCCGGCAGGTACACCCTGGGCTACGATGCGATCGTCGCCGCGGTGAACGAGGGTCACTTGGAGATCATCAAGTACCTCCACCGAGAGGGCTGCACGAGATGGACGACCGGGCCGCTGAACGTGGCGGCTCGCGCGGGGGACATAAGCGTGCTAACGTGGCTCCTGGAAAACACGGACTGCAAGTTCTTCAAAGAGGGGGCGTGCATTGCGGCTGTGGGGGCCGGAAACCTCGAGACGCTACGGTGGCTGAGGGAGCGGGGTTGCCCCCTGGAGGGCAGCGAGGCCATGGAGGGCGCATGCTGTTTTGGCCACCTGCACATCGCGCAGTACTTGAGGCTTGAGGAGAAACCGCCTTGCGACTGGAGCAGCAAGTGCTGCGTGTACGCCGCCTCAAGGGGCGACTTAAGCCTTCTCAAGTGGCTCAGGTCCCAGCGACCCCCTTGCCCATGGGAGGGGAGGGGGGAGGCCTGCCGGCTGGCCGCCAGGAATGGCCATCTGGAGGTCCTCCAGTTTCTAAGGAAGGAGAAGTGTCCATGGGACGTGTACACCTGCGCCTTCGCGGCGGGGGCAGGGCATCTGAAAATTCTGGAGTGGGCGAGAAAGAAAGCGTTCGCCCCCTGGGATCAGAGGACCACTAACCAGGCCTCGGTCAACGGCCAAGCGGAGGTGCTCGAGTGGGCTGTTCGCCAAGGATGCCCCTTTGACGCCGATGCTTGTGCCAAGTACGCCAAGCAGAACGGGCACCGGGAGGTCGAGGAGCTCGTCGAGAGGCTGGTGCGAGAGCAAGGCTCGGGCTAGGTAAGGACGCCAAACAAAAAGAAAAAGGTTCCAACGAAAGCAAGCCAAGTCGAGGCCACGGACCTTCTTGGTCTCGCACTTCCTTGGAAGTGCGATCAACCAAACACACGTGCCGATCGGTTCTCTAGAAGGCTTCTGCGAGATCCACATTCGTCTATCCGCTCTGAGGGCCCTGCTTCTCTCTTGGGTTGGAGCAGGCTGCCAGAACAGGAGACGGACAAACAAACAAACACATTCACACCCAGCTGCCCGGCGGCTGTACAACCCTCCTCCTCCTCTCTCTGGCTGACCCTTCATTTTTCTTGCATCTTGCCGACCCAACTTAAAAGGCCGCGTGTTTTTACTTAAACTAGGACTAATGTGTACCTATAACCGTGTATTGTACAAATAACAACAAAGAAGCGCGACGCGTTTCCTAGCTCTTTGCCCCCTCTGCCTCCGCCAGCGCCTTGGCGACGTCCCCGTTGTCGTTGTCGACCAGCATTCCCGCCTTCCAGCACCCGAGGCGCTTGCCGAGCTCCATGTTCCTCGCAAACTCCGCCTCCATCTCGGACTTGGTGGGCTTCCACCCCGCGTACCTTTTCAGGTTCTGGCACCCAATAAGCCTGCACGCTTTCACTCTCAAGGTGTTCTCGTCCCACTTGGGCAAGAGCTTCTCCTTCATTGTCCGCCATCCTCCGACCCCGTGCGATCGGATCCCCTCCACGAGCTTGGCCTTCTCGGCGTCTCCCCATCGCCTGTCCACGTGGATCACAACCTTCTTCGGCTTAAAGAAGCTCTGGTCGATCGTGCCATCCTCGTTTAGCATGCCTGGTGGTGACAGGAGCTGTCGAAGCCTCGCCGCCCACTCCTTCCTCTGCTTCTTGTGGTCCGGGAGCGGGAGCACGGCGGCACCATCGTCGTCGACCTCGGCCTTCCTCTTCTCGGTTCCCCCCTCGCCCACCGGCTTCCTCGCCACCTCGATCGCTTGGGCGCCCATCGTTCCCGCAGCTTGTCGCGCCCGCGGTTTTGCGCGGGAAACCCACCCACAGAAAACTCGGCGATTTTTGGCGGAAAACTTGTAATTCCACAAATCCTGACAAAGGAGCCGTTGGACGGGGCGATCCGATCGGCCAAGGCCAAAGCAAGTTTGCACGACAGACACGGCGACGACCGGCGAGGGGGGGCCGGAGGACCGAGACGCGATCACGGTGGAGAGCGCGCAGGGTACCTGAGCGAGCGAGGGAAGGCAGAGGCCGAAGCGAGGGTATGTTTCACACGCCGGAGAGAGGAAGCAAAGGGGAGGGGCAGGAGGAACCCAGCTGTTCCGCGCCGGGGAAGAAAAGGCTCGTGTTCTCCGAGTCGGGTGGGTGCGGCGACGCGACCTGCGCGATCTGTCTCAGCCCGCTCAAGGGGAAAAATGGGGACGAGCACAAGGGGGAGACCTTCGTGACCCCGTGCAACCACGAGTTCCACCTCGTTTGCCTCCAAGGCTGCCGCGAGTTCAAGAACAGCACCTGCCCGCTTTGCCGCGCCCCGCTACCGCCGGGCTTGACGCCCGTCGGCGCCAGGCAGAGGCAGGCCGAGCGAGAGAGGGAGGAGGAGATCGAGTACAACTTCAACATCTCGGCGGAGTATAATCCAAACTACATCGCGATGAGGGCCGCGAGGATCAGAATGGCGGTGGCGCAGAGGTACGTGCAAGCCAGCGCTGGGTAGGGCCCCGCAACCTGTGTACACAACGGAAGACTTT
>Ga0160423_10004280_pt1 | contig 11750 bp, 9 predicted proteins | sample CRUFie14St8metaG_FD_108191 | JGI IMG/M metagenome (GOLD analysis project Ga0160423, IMG submission 108191) | Marine microbial communities from the Costa Rica Dome - CRUD Field 142mm St8 metaG | ecosystem: Environmental > Aquatic > Marine > Oceanic > Photic zone | place: Costa Rica: the Eastern... | reverse complement strand
GCTTTCTTTGCCGGAGCAGCCTTCTTGACTGGCGCTTTCTTTGCCGGCGCAGCCTTCTTGACTGGCGCTTTCTTTGCCGGCGCAGCCTTCTTGACTGGCGCTTTCTTTGCCGGAGCAGCCTTCTTGACTGGTGCTTTCTTTGCCGGTGCTTTCTTACTTGATGTTGAAGCCATAACTCTCTCCCTTACAGCAGCCCCAGAAGTTACCTGTTTCTAGCGGCGATCGGTTGCAACAACATGAATTACTTCGTCGCCGCTAGCAATCTGTATCAAACTTTCAACTGCAAGCGTTTCATTTTCAACCATCGTTTGATGAGCAGTAAACGCATCTGCAACCGCTTCGGAAATTTCCAATGTGAGTGAAATCCGGTCACTCACATCAAGTTCCGCCTCTCGGCGCGCAGTCTGGATACGACGAATGAGATCGCGCGCGACACCCTCACGCTCCAACTCAGGAGTGACAACAGTGTCAAGCACGACGATTCCGCCCTTACCAGGCAAAGTTGCCGCAGCACCTTCTGCGTCGGACACCAATCGGAACTCAAACTCGCCTTCAACGAGGTCAATGCCGCCGACAGTGACCACTCCGTCCTCCATTGACCAGTCACCCGCTTTATGAGCACCGATTACTTTCTGGGTATCGCCACCCAAACGCGGCCCAAGCGCCTTCGGCAGCAGCACCAACTCCTCAGTTCCGTGGTCGGCGACCCGATCGGTAAGGTCAACCAATTTCACATTGACCTCGTCACGCAAAATATCGACATGCGGTTGAACAAGAGCGACATCGGGAGTAGCGAGCGTCACCGAGGCGAGCGGCAAACGCACCCGCAACCCCTCTGACTTACGAAGCGACAGCAATGTTGAACAGGCATCACGCACGCGACGCATCCCAATGGCTAATTCGCGATCTCGTGGAAGGTCCTCCGACGACGGCCAATCTTCATGATGAATACTTCCTTCACCAGTAAGCCCAGTATGAATCTGCTCCGCAACCATCGGCAACAGGGGTGCAGCAACCCTCGTAAAGAGGACAAGAGCGGTATGCAAGGTATCGATCGCATCTTGGTCGCCCTCCCAGAACCGTTCTCGGCTGCGGCGGATAAACCAGTTGGTCAATGTGTCGAGAAATCCCTGCACCTGCTCGCAAGCCCCATAGAGGTCGTAAGCATCCATCGATGCGGTAACGGCGTCGATTAACTCGGCGAGCTCACCAAGCAGGTATCGGTCGAGAACGTCCTCTTGGTCGGTTCGAAACGAGCCGGTGGTTCCCGCTGCGCCCGCGTACAGCGTCAAGAAGTAGTAAGCGTTCCATAGCGGCAACACCACTTGCCGAACAGTGTCACGCATGCCGGTTTCAGCGACCGAGAAATCTGATCCTCTCAGGATCGGCGATGACAGCAGATACCAGCGCATCGCATCTGAGCCATAGACCTCAAACATCTGATTTGGGTCCGGGTAGTTCTTCAGCGACTTCGACATTTTTGCCCCATCGTCACCGAGGACTATGCCGTGACTGACACAGCTTGAAAAGGCAGGCCGGTCAAAAAGAGCGGTTGCGAGCACGTGCATCGTGTAGAACCAGCCTCTGGTTTGACCTAAGTATTCGACGATGAAGTCACCCGGGTAGTGATGCTCAAACCATTCGGCATTCTCAAATGGGTAATGCACTTGGGCGAACGGCATCGACCCTGATTCAAACCAACAGTCAAGAACCTCTGGGACCCGACGCATCATCGACGTCCCTGACGGATCATCAGGGTTGGGTCGGACGAGCTCATCGATGACTGGCCGGTGCAAATCTGCTACTCGGACTCCGAAATCAGCTTCAAGTTCTGCGACCGAGCCGTAGACGTCAATCCGTGGGAACTCAGGGTTATCGCTCACCCACACCGGTATCGGCGAACCCCAGAACCGGTTTCGGCTAATCGACCAATCTCGGGCATTTTCTAGCCACTTTCCAAAACTGCCGTCTTTCACATGCGAAGGAACCCAGTTGATCTGCTGGTTGAGTTCAACCATGCGATCTTTCACGTCGGTAACCTTCACAAACCACGACGAAATCGCCCGATACACGAGGGGCTCAGCACAACGCCAACAATGTGGGTAAGAGTGCATGTACGAGTCGTGACGAACGAGACGGCCTGAATCCTTCAGGGACCGGATAATGAGAGGGTTGGCGTCAAACACGTGTTGCCCAACCCAGTCTGAGATTTCTGCCGTGTACTGACCGTGTTCGTCCATCGGGCAGACCGTCTCGATACCAGCGGCGTTACACGCATTTTGGTCTTCTTCACCAAAGCCGGGTGCCATGTGCACAATTCCTGTGCCGTCTTCAGTCGAGACAAAATCAGCTGACAACACCTGGAATGCGTTCGGCATTTCCGCGAAATAATCGAACAGAGGTGAGTAACGACGACCAACGAGGTCAGACCCCTTCAATGAGCCCACCTGCACTGCCTCGCTTAGTTGCGCCTCGTAGGCACCGAGTCGGGATTCGGCAATGATCCAACGTTCACCATCGGCTTCAAGAACTACATAGTCAATGTCTGGACCGACTGCGAGGGCGAGGTTCGATGGGAGTGTCCATGGCGTCGTCGTCCACGCAAGGATCCGCTCCCCTGTTTCCAACTGGAACCAGACGGTCACCGCAGGGTCTTGACGATCTCGGTAGACGTCGTCCATGCGGGTTTCCGTGTTCGACAGCGGTGTCTCGCATCGCCAGCAGTAGGCCAGAACGCGGAACCCCTCGTAGATCAGGCCCTTGTCCCATAGTGTCTTGAACGCCCACATGACACTTTCCATGTAATCAAGGTCGAGCGTCTTGTAATCATTGTCAAAATCAACCCAGCGCGCTTGGCGGGTTACGTAATCGCGCCACTCCTCAGTGAACTGCAGCACACTTGAACGGCAGGCGTCGTTGAATTTGTCGACGCCGAACGCACTGATTTCGGGGTGGCCAGAAATGCCAAGCTCTTTCTCGGCTTGCACCTCCGCCGGCAACCCATGGCAATCCCAACCGAATCGACGCTCAACTCGACGGCCACGCATCGTCTGGTAGCGCGGAATTGCGTCTTTGACGTATCCGGTTAGCAAATGACCGTAATGTGGCAGCCCGTTCGCAAAAGGTGGGCCGTCATAGAAAACAAATTCGTTTGACCCGTCAGTGCCGACATCTCGCATGTCAATTGACTGCTGAAATGAGTGCTCGCGAGCCCACCGGGCGAGCACCTCATTTTCTAGAGCAGGCAGATTAGGTTGCGAGGAGACAGGGGGATACATACGACGTCCAGTGAGAGTGAATTGACGTTAGTAATGCTACCGAGGGCGCCGGTATGCCGTACGGACGTCTGCTCAGCCGTCTGCGTGAGATCCGCCGGTTGGTCTCAGCAGGTAGACGCCATTTGCGACTTTCTCCATCGACCCGTCAAGTGCGTAACACAATCCGCTTGCGAAGTCGATCAGCCGACGAGCAACGTCGCGTTCGCATGCATCAAGATTCATGATGACCGGTTGTCCTCGCTTCAATGTGTCGGCTACCTCTTGTGCCTGATCAAATCGAGCAGGACGAATCGCTTGAGGTTCGCTGGATCCCGCTCTTGACGCTTTCTGGGAGCGCGCCATCACTCCAGAGTCATCGCTCGATGATTGGCGCCGCGAAGGCGAGGCATCAAAATCACGGCTGGGGAAAACCGGTCGGCCACTGCCGGTGTTGTCGGACTGCTCGTTATCGTCATCGGCCGATGGGCCGGACCGCAAAGCGACTTCACCACGACGTTGACGGGGTTCGTACTCTTCGTCGAATTCGTCGTCGTAGTAAGCCTCATCGGGACCAAGACCTAAGTAGTCCATTGTGCGCTTCCACAGAGACATGCCGATTTCCTCCTTGATTCGACAGGCTAACTCACCGAAACGTTGCCGTCGCGGAGGGTCTCACTAGTTTCTATTGCCGAGAATTGCACTCCCGAGGCGGACCATCGTAGAGCCTTGTTCGATCGCAATGTTGAGGTCGCCAGACATTCCGTAATTTCTGATCTGAAGGCCATGTTCGGATGCGAGCTCGTCCACGCGCCGGAATGCCTCCCGAGTCTCATCTTCACGGGCTGAGGTTGGCCCGACAGCCATGAGACCTTCAACGTGAAGTCCTTGCTCGAGTGCACGGGTGATCAGTTCTGGGAGCGCATCGGGCAGGCATCCCCCCTTTGACGTTTCGGCGGTGGCGTTGACCTGAAGATGTATCTGCGTCGAAGGAATACGTTTTGCGATTTCGTCAATGAGCGATGCTCTGTCAACGCTTGCAACACAGTCGATAAGGCCTGCGACCATCCGAACTTTGTTCGTCTGTAGTTGACCGATGAATTGAACGCTGACCCCACTAGCTCTCACAGCATCAAGTTCCGAGGCTTTGTCACGCACTTCTTGAGCGTAATTTTCTCCAACAAATTGGGCACCCGCCGCTGCCACGGCACGTATCACCTCTGGTGGGTGAGTTTTTGTGACGACGACAAGATCAATGGGACGAGATGTCGCTGATGCGATGTGCTGGGAAACAGCGACAATCCGCTCTCGAATCGCCGACACCGAAAGGTCCATACGACGGCCTGTGGGTCGGTTTACTTCAGGAACGACGGCACGTCGAAGCCGTCGTCTTCTTCGTCTTCAGACTCGTCATCGGTAAACAATTCTGACAGGCGTGATGCACCAGACGTCGGGGCACTGTCGACTCCAGAAATCGCATCAACGCGATCGAAACCAGCAGCAACCACGGTGATCTTCACCTCGTCACCCATCTCATCGTCGATGACCGTTCCGAAAATAAGGTTGACGTCGGGGTGCGCAACCGAATGGATGATCTCCGCAGCTGCATTCATTTCAAAAAGACCCATGCTGGACGGCCCCGTGATATTTAGAAGCACACCACGTGCACCATCGATCGCCGATTCGAGCAGTGGGCTCGAAATCGCTGCTTTTGCTGCGGCTACCGCACGCTCGTCACCACCTGCTTGGCCGATACCCATGAGCGCAGAACCAGCTTCCGAAAGCACCATGCGAACATCGGCAAAGTCGGTGTTGATCAGGCCAGGAATCGTTAAAAGGTTGGTGATACCCGAGACTCCGTCAAGCAACACGTCGTCTGCCATCTTGAACGCACTCAGCACGCTTGTCTTTTCATTTGCCACCGACAGCAGACGGTCGTTAGGAATGACGATCAACGTGTCAACATTTTCTTTCAAACGCTGAATACCTGACTCGGCCTGCACCGCTCGGCGACGACCTTCGAAGGCGAACGGCCTCGTAACGACGCCAATGGTCAACGCTCCGACGCTTCGAGCAATTTCCGCAATCACAGGTGCTGCGCCTGTGCCGGTGCCGCCCCCCTCACCCGCAGTTATGAAGACCATGTCAGCGCCCTTCACGAGTTCAGTGATCTCAGATTCGTGCGCCTGAGCTGCATCGCGACCGACATCTGGATCGCTACCAGCGCCTAATCCTCGAGTGAGTTCGCGTCCGATATCGAGTTTGATATCGGCATCGCTCATCAGCAGCGCCTGAGCGTCAGTGTTCACAGCAATAAATTCCACGCCTCGAAGACCGGCGTCGATCATGCGGTTGACTGCATTGACGCCACCGCCGCCAACACCAATCACTTTGATCACTGCGAGATAGTTCTGCGGTGAGCCAGCCATAACATGCCCCTCTCTCAACAACCTCTGCTACTTGCCCTATGTAGCACGGCCACAGTGAGCGGCGAGCAAGCGAGTCGAGGTTCACATTTCATTGTCAGATTTTCTGCCAGCCTGGATTCATACGAATTTTGTCGCAGGTTTCGGCAACACGGTGATGTTACCGCAGTGGTACCCGTGCATCTATGAATCACTCACCAAGTATGACTTCGTCGGTTGAAACATCGACCGTTGCTCCTGGAAGCAATTCCCCGGCTGACATGACGGTTTCAAGGCGAACCAACTTCGGAAAGAGCTCACGCGCAGCCCCAAATTTTATGTGCGTGCCGTCATCAAGGGTGACACGAAGGTCGGTTCCGGCTGCATCGACCTCAATAAGACTCACACGATCGCGGATACCGGCGGTGAGAACCGCACCGAGCGCCGCCGCTCCCGTGGGACCAGGAGGAGCGAATTCAGCTACTCCGAGGTTTGGGGTGTCATCTGAGGTGAGGAGCAGATACTCAAATGGCCACCCATCGATGACATCAAGCACACGACCGTCTGCATCGAGCACACGGAAGAGGCCATCAGGTCCCGGAATAGACAACACTGGCTCGCGCTCTCGGATATCGATGAATAACCCGAATGGCCAATCGGTGCGGACCGATGACTCGGCAACCCAGGCAATTGCGTCGATTTGTTTCTCAATCGCATCGGTGTCAACGAGAACAACCGGCGTACCCAGCACCTCATCAATGATTGCGTTGAGTTGCACTGGATTTGTGTAAACGTTTCCCGTAACCCGAACATCCGCTGAACGCACTCCAAACCACGAAGACCCCAGCACAGCCAGGACTGCAACTACGAGAATGAGTACGACCAGCGCCCCGATGACACGAACGAGCCGTCGCCGGCCGAGGGCTCGGCGCACCGCTGCTCGACGAGCCCGAACTCGACCGTCTATAGACCGACGAGGCGCAGGATTTACTGCCGGCCCGCCGCGTTCATCGTCGTCAATGATGAGCACTTTGCGGCGAGATCCGCCCTTTCCACCGAGGTCACCCTCGATGTATACCGAGTCCGGTGCCCCGTCATCAGGGATGGAGATCTTGCGTCGAAGACCTGGGTCTATCGACCGACCCGAACGCTCATCTTTGGAGTCCATCGTCGTTGACGCTAGCGATAACAATCCCTCAGACCGTGTCACCCACATGGCCACCGGCTGCAACATCGTCAAAACCAAAGAGTCGAACTTCTGACCTCAGGTCATAACCGGTGGCGTCGAGCACGCGGCGTCGAACACTCTTCATCACTGTGTGTACGTCGTCGGCTTGCCCATCGCTGTCGGCTTGGATGAAATTCGCATGCTTCGTTGACACTTCCGCGGATCCAATTCGGAAACCTCGAAGCCCAAGTTCATCGATGAGCGCACCTGCGCTCACCTCTCCTGGCACTGGGTTCACGAAGACTGACCCGCAGTTTTGTCCTCCAGGTTGATGCTCCCTTCGCCATCGAACAATGTCCTCAACCCGTGTTGAGACGACATCCGGGTCACCCATCGAACCTTTGAGCCGCGCTGAGAGCACCACATGGTGGTTGTCGATTGCCGACGATCGAAAGCCAAGCTTCAGCCGGTCGATGTGCCAACGCTCTAGCTGGCCTCGTCGGAGATCAACGATGTCAGCGTCAACGATGGCATCTGAGAGCTCGGCGCCATGTCCCCCAGCATTCATCCGAACGGCCCCTCCGATAGACCCGGGCACGCCGACCATCCACTCAAGCCCCGTCACTCCTATTGAGGCCATTCTCCTTGAGAGCACGGGCATGGCGACTGCCCCTCCAACCTCAATGATGAGATCCTCTCCGGTTTTGAGGCCACCGGCATCGGCTTGAATCCAATCTGAAAGTGGACCGAGGGTGATAAGGACACCGCGCCAACCCGAATCAGACACCAAAGTATTCGACCCTCTGCCGAGAACAGCGAGGGGTGCACCACACGACGTCGCAGCGCTCCCAATCATGAGAAGCTCGGCAACAGAACTCACTTCAACTGCGCAGGTTGCGAGGCCACCTACTCGGTAGGTCGTGTGACGCCCAAAGGGTGCATCACATTCGATCTTTGCTGCAAGGTCTGAAGACTCTGCGCTGACCGTCTTGACGATGTCGTCGGCATGCCACTCGGTCGTGCTCACTGAGCAACGCCTTGTTCTCGGCTTGCTCGTGCCCTCAGAAGCTCGTCCGGAAGTGTTGCGATATCGCCACACCCCATCGACAGGCAGAGATCGCCAGGTCGCAGTTCGCTTGCAAGAAACTTGACGAGAGACTCTCTTTTGGGCATCCATACCACTCGCGATTGAGGCTGCGCCTCCAAGATGGCATTCACCACAAGTTTCCCGGTGACCCCCGGTATCGGTTGCGTTCCCGAGGAGTAAATGTCGGTGATCACGATGAGATCTGCATCGCAAAAACTGGAGGCGTACTGATCTGAAATCTCCGACATTCGGTTGAAACGATTCGGCTGAAAGACCGCAACAACCCTTGACCAGTCAGATGTCGATTCCCGAGTCGAAGCGAGCGCTGCCTCAATCTCGGCTGGCAGGTGGGCATAATCATCGATGAGCGTGGCCCCGTCGGTGACGCCACGAACATCGAATCGCCGGGCAACTCCGCCAAATGTTCTGAGCGATTCAGCCGCAACCGAAGGTTCAACACCGAGTTCAACTGCAAGAGCGAGGGCTCCCAAAGCATTGAGCACGTTATGACGGCCCCGCATGGGAAGGTCGACATTGGCGATGCTCTCGCCCGCACGCACCACGGAGAATCGATTGCCGTGCCTCTGAGGTTCAATGTGTGCTGCTCGGTAGGTGGCATCTTCTGCCGTCCCGAAGGTCACGACATTTCGGCCGCCAATCAAGCAGCGCGCAACATCACAATCCACTCCAACAACGACAGGACCCTCAACGGCATCGATATAACGCTCAAAACCTTCGATGACGGCATCAAAGGTGCCGTAATTGTCGAGATGATCGACATCCACGTTCGTTAGTACGGTACCTGCAACTGGAAGCCGTAAGTGGGTCCCATCGCTTTCATCTGCCTCGACAACAAACGTTCCGGAGTCCGACCACCTTGCACCGGTCCCCACATCGGCTACATCTCCCCCAATAACGAAGCCTGGTTCGCGACCCGCAGCCGCAAGCATCAGCATTAACATCGACGATGACGTCGTCTTGCCGTGCGTACCGGCCACACCGTACGCATTCGTTCGTCGACAGATCGCTCCAAGAACTTCCGAGCGATGCACGGTTGGGATGCTCAGCTTGCGGGCCTCGTCGAGTTCGTTGATATCGGCAGGAATTGCCGTCGAATATGTCACGACGTCAGCGTCATGCACATGGTGCCGATCGTGACCAATGTGCACCGTGACACCACTTGCGCGCAGACGATCGAGCAGCTGTCGTTCTCGGATATCGCTGCCCGAGACCGTGTGGCCCATCTCTGCGAGTGCAATTGCGATCGCACTCATTCCTGGACCACCGACACCAACGAGATGCACCCGTCGAGGCTGATCGAGTTCCCAAGCAACCGCTTGACGGGGAAACACCTCGGCAAGCGGGACAGGACTACTCAACATGGACACGTTGTCAGGCTACGACGCCAAGGCCTGTCAAAAAGGGCACCCTCGCCGCCAATCACTTGATGGCATCGAGAATCTGCCGGGAAATTTCACCGCTGTGGTGCACCTCGCCTATTTCTCTTGCCCGAGATCCCACCGCAGATCGTTGTTGTTCATCCTCGAGTAATGCGGAGAGCGCGGCAATCACCGCATCCACATCGTTATCGGGAACGAGGACGGCTCCTCCAGAATCAGATAGCCACCGGACGTTCGCCACTTGATGATCTTCTGACGCCCCCGACCATGGGACAAGAACCGCCGGCGTACCTGTTGCTGCCACCTCATGGACAGTGCTCGCCCCACCTCGACCAACAAACACGTCTGCAGCGGCGTACAAATCTTCTGCTTGTGCGACAAACTCGCTACGCCGGTACCACACCGACCCGCTGCCACGCCGTTCACTCGGCCCACTCACCCGTTGTTTGCCAGCGATGTGCAGAACAGCGAGGTCGCCCCGGGAGGAATGGGTTTCGAGAAACTTGTGGACCGCATCATTGAGTATCCCTGACCCCAGCGAACCGCCCATCACCACAACAAGCATTCGAGCATCGGGTACCCCAAGTCGCTGGCGTGCCTCATAGGCATCAACTGTTCGATCGACCGAAAGTATCGAGCGCCTCAGCGGGGCACCCGCAACCACAGCCCTTCGAAGCGGGGATCCATCGAACGCCACCAGCGTGACGGTTGACCAGCGAGCCGCTAACCGGCTCGCCCTGCCAGGGGTCCGGTCGTAACTCACCGCGATAATCGGTCGACGGGTGACGACTGCGGCGAGCACCGCCGGAAGACTTGCGTACCCGCCCACTGAAACAACTGCTTTCACGTTCCAACGTCGGAACAACATCGACGACCGCACGACTGCAAGAACTTGCTGAATGGCGAATTTTAGGCTTCGAAACGACAGTCTGCGGTTAATCCCGATTACCGGAAAGAAGGTTCCTTCGAATCCACTTTGAGGGATTAGCGATGTTTCAACGCCACGCTTCGAACCCATGTAGTGCAGTTGCGAGCGGTCAACACCCGCATCGAGAAGTCCCTGCATCACTGCAATCGCAGGAAACACGTGACCTGCCGTTCCACCGCCGGCCACCACGATTCCTGCGGTGGCCAACTGAGTGCTCATGACGCTTGCGACTTTACGGGCCTTCTGGAGATATTCAGAAGCAGTCCAATTCCTACGAGGCAGGACAAAAGCGAGGTGCCCCCGTGAGAGAAGAAAGGAAGCGTTAGACCTGTGACCGGAAGAACTCCTGCGACACCACCGACATTCACAATTGCCTGAATAGCTATCCACGATGTCACCCCGGCGGCAACGAGCATCCCAAAGCGATCGGGCGCCCGGAGGGCTGTCTGCATACCGAGAATGGTCAACAACGTGAAACCGCCTAGCACAGTAAATACGCCAATCAGGCCGAGTTCGTCCGCAATGATGGCGAAAATAAAGTCGCTATGTGCGAGCGGCAGATAGCCGAGTTTTGAACGACTTCCACCGATTCCCGAACCGGTAATGCCGCCATTAGCGATGCTCAACATTCCCTGCCACACCTGATAAGCGTAATGCTCCTTGTTGCCCTCGATGTCGAAAAATGCAGTGATTCGACCGAATCGACGTGGCGAGGCAAACACCATGATCGCACCGATAAATCCTCCAACGCCGACCACGGTCCCAATGTGCATCCAAGGAATTCCTGCGATAAATGACATGGCCATCACGATGAGTACCAACACAACGGCAGAACCAAAGTCACCTTGGATAAGACTGAGAACGAAGGCGGCACCTGTTGCCGCCCCAATCGGAACAACCGTGCGCCGCCAGTCGTTTAGGACATCTTTCCGTCGGGTGAGAATGTCGGCAACACCGAGAATGACCGACAACTTGAAGAGCTCAGATGGCTGGAAGGTCATCCCCCCAACCGAGACCCAGGAGTTTGCGTCATTGACCTGGTGGCTCCAACCAGGAACGAACGGAAGTGCCATTAAGCCGAGACCAACAGCCCATATGAGAGGAACAAGACGACGGAAGAGTTGGTAGCGAACGCGGATGACAACTGCCATGAGCCCGAGTCCAACTATTGCGAAGATCGATTGTCTAATGACCATCGAATACGGGGATCCGTCGCCTACAGCTCGGAGTGGGCCTGACGCAGACAGAAGCATGACCAACCCGAGAAGCACCATAACTGCCACCACGGCGATGATGGCAAAGTAAGTCCGGGAGACTTCTACAGCGCGGTCGCGCTGCAGCGCCTTGCGAATCGAAAGCCGGTCGTGATGCTCATGGCGCTTTCCTCCTGCCCCGCTTTCGCGTTTGCGTTTCACCGCGGCTAGCGCTTGCTTGCGACGGTCAGCGACGTTTCCTCCATGTTTGATTGCAACGGTCACTTTGCCCCTCCAGACAGTTCAGAAACCTCT